>Ga0302319_10005891_pt1 | contig 24454 bp, 16 predicted proteins | sample Bog_T0_2_FD_203319 | JGI IMG/M metagenome (GOLD analysis project Ga0302319, IMG submission 203319) | Peat permafrost microbial communities from Stordalen Mire near Abisko, Sweden - Bog_T0_2 | ecosystem: Environmental > Terrestrial > Soil > Wetlands > Peat | place: Sweden: Abisko, Stordalen Mire...
CTGCGAAAGCACCTGTAAATCGCGCATCATGGATGGCGTGAAGGTGCCGGCCGTGCGGCCCGGAATTTGCCCGCTCTGCCGCGCCTTGTCCAGCAATTCGCCATAGCGTGGGAAGCGCCGGATCAGGTGTTGTTCATTGGCGCGGAAAGAGAAACTCAGGAGAAAATCCTTTTCTTCCAACGTCAAGCTTTCCGCTTCCTTCAGTGCACAATCCAGAAAACGGTCTTTGGCCGTGCCTGCGGCATAGTCTTCCAGTTGCTGTACCAGCGAGGGAACCAGGTTGAACGTCTGCCGGATGGTGGGGAACTCTTCCAAAATCTTCACCATGCCAAAGTAGTCTTTAAGACCGTGCAGCCTCACCCACGGCAAACGGTATTCGCCGTTCACTAAATCGCAATAGTACGGCTGATGCATGTGCCACAGAAAGCAAAGTTTGATGCGTGCCATTTGTGTTGTTTTACTCGCCTGAAAGAGGACTGGTTAACAATAAAAGATTGATCCTTTGAACCATGAGCCAAACCGCCGTCCGCCGAAAATCGCCGCTCGTCCTGATGGGGGCTCGCCTCATGTCTTTTTTGGCGGTTTTAGGCCCTGGCTTCATAACCGCCAACGTAGATAACGACCCCGGCGGCATCTTGACTTATTCGCAAGCGGGCGCAAAATTTGGATACCAACTACTATGGACGCTGATACCCACAACAATTGCGCTGATCGTGGTGCAGGAAATGGCTGCCCGCATGGGCGCCGTGACGGGCAAAGGCTTGTCCGACTTGATTCGCGAAGAGTTTGGCCTACGCGCGACGTTTTTCACGATGCTGGTACTGGGCATCGCCGACTTCTTTAATATTTCGTCCGAATTCGCCGGATTGGCATCCGGCATGGGGATCTTCGGTATTAGTAAGTATATCGTTGTTCCCATTGGCGCCATCGCCGTATGGACGCTGATTGTGCGCGGCCGTTACAAACCTGTCGAGCGTTTTCTCATACTGGCATCGCTGATTTATTTCGCGTACCCTGTGTCTGCATTTTTTGCGAAACCGGATTGGGATCTCGCTCTAAAGCAGACCGTGATGCCCACCTTAAGCAGTAATCCTGAGTACTTGACTCTGATTGTGATTCTGGTGGGAACCACTATTACGCCCTGGATGCAGTTTTACCTGCAAGCCGCCGTTGTAGAAAAAGGCGTCGACACGCGCCATTACGGCCTGTGCCGCTTGGACGTAATTGTGGGATGTATTGTCACCGATGTGATCGCGTTTTTTATCGTCGTCGCGTGCGGTGCGACGATTTACCATAGCGATCATCCTGAAATCACCGATGTCGCGCAAGCGGCTGTCGCGTTGGGCCCGGTCGCTGGTAAATTCGCTTCACTCCTTTTCGCGGTGGGCTTGGTGAATGCGTCGCTGTTATCCGCAGCCATTCTCCCGCTAGCCACTTCTTACAACATTTGTGAAGGGTTGGGATTTGAGTCCGGCATTGATAAACGCTTTTCGGAGGCGCCGATTTTTTACTGGCTCTACACATTTCTAGTTTTCGGCGGTGCCGCTGTGGTGCTGATTCCTAATCTCCCGTTGCTGAAATTAATCCTTTATTCGCAGTTGGCGAATGGCATCCTGCTGCCTTTTGTTGTGGTGTACATGTTGTTATTGGTGAACCGACCGCGGCTGATGGGCACATTCAAGAACAAACCTTGGCAGAACTGGATCGCTTGGGCCACGGCCGCTATTATGATTTGTCTGACATCTGTACTTGTCTTCAATACGATTCGTGATCTGCGCCACCAGTAGGCGCGACTCATCACGATGGGAAATTCCTGAAGTTGAATTAAGGCGAAACAAAGACACATTATCCCTAGAGGTTTTGCTAGGATGTGTCCACTTTGCCGTTCGAAAAGGGTGCGTCGTTCCCGGCGTCACTTGTTTGAGTTTTTCCTCGGACTGATCTTGCGCGCCCAGCCTATGCGTTGCCGCACTTGTTCTTACCGCTTCTATAGGTGGCCTTGGACAAAACCAGTTGAGACCACCTTGCCCACATCCGAACCATCTCGACTCACAGCCAGTGCGGCCGCGGCCAGTTCGGGCAAACGCTAGACCCTCGGCATTCCGACGCTACCGTTTCTTTATACTCGCGATCTCAACCGCCTGCATACGTTGGCTGATTTCACCTAGTCAGAACCAGTTAGAAAGCCACACAAAGTCATATCTTTATGCCTAATCGGTATCCAAAAGTGCTATTTGGTGTACCACTCTGGCATTAGCAAACGTCGGATTTGCATGTCTCTGGTGATAGCTCTACCTCCTCGGGTGCAGCATCTTCGGAAAGTTGCTAGCCGTAAACTCAACAAAAATCTGGGTCTTTCGGACGATGAGAGATAGTGAATCACGAAAGATTAAAGCAAAGGGTTTTGCACTTGGTTATCAGATTGCATCATCAAAGTTGTTAGAGGCGCCGGAGAGCGCATTAAGAAAATAATCGCCGGTAAAAGGCGAGGAAGTTGGAGTTGGAGACAAAATGACCATTTGTAGACAGTGTGGGTGTACGGCCAATCAAGCGGCGGCCGATGCAGCGGTTCTGGGTTTTCAGGACGAATACAAATCCGGCGTTTATAGCTGTTGCCAAGTAGTGGCCTGGGCGGATGAGCAATGGCTAGCGTGGGCGGAAGCTGCGGCTGAAGACGGCAAGTCTGAGGAAGGAGCCACCAAACCTCTTGAAGTGATTGAGTGTCCCGGGCTCGTTCCGGTAAGGCTCCGCGTTTTTCCAAAGCCCTGAATCATTTCGGGTTATCCCCCGGCATTTAGGCCAGTAGAAATGCTTGTCTGTATTTCCTAACGGCAAGAGTGCCGCATAACGAGTAAAAAAGTTGTGGTTTCGGTTCAGGCGTGATTCACTGAGAGTGTACGAATAATCTTTTTGAATCACACATATTGATCGCATGAAATCGGCAGTCCGTCCGCCTCATGTACTGATTGTCGAAGATGAAGCCATCATTGCTCTCGACATAAAGCGGCTGTTGTCCAGTTCTGGGTTTGGCGTTGCCGCCGTTGCCTCCACTGCCGAACAGGCGATTCGTGCTATCGAAACGTCGAAACCCGATTTAGTGCTGATGGATGTCCATCTTAAGGGTGCAAAAGACGGCATCGAAACGGCGTTACACATCCGCAATACCTATCATTTGCCAGTTGTGTTCGTCACCGCTCACGCCGATAAGGCAACACTGGAGCGCGCCCGCCAGACAGAGCCATTCGGCTACATCGTTAAGCCTATCTCTGCACTTAGCCTAACCAGCACAGTGGAGATGGCGCTGCATAAGCACCGCATTGAACGCCAATTAGAAGAGCACCGCGCTTGGCTGGCTACAGTTTTGCAGAGCGTTCCGGATGCGGTCATCGTCTCAGACTTAGCGGGCCATGTTCAATTCCTCAATTCTGCCGCCGAGCAACTGCTGGGCGGCGAACACGCCAAACTATTAGGCCAACCCGTGGACGAGCTGCTTCCCTTGGCTAGCGGCGAACGCGGTAATTTGGCGTCGCAAACACTTGATAAAGCTGAATGGGGCAATCGGGTCGCTTTTCCAAAAGACGCTCTGCTCACGCTCCAACCGCATGGCCGCCAAATTCCCGTAGAGGGCGATGTGGTGGTGAGCTACAACGGCGAACAGCCCGTCGGTGCTATTTTCACCCTGCGTGACATCTCTCGCCGCGAGCAAGAAGAAAGCATCGAACGGCAGGAGGAGCGTATGCTGGCCCTCGGGCGTTTAGCCAGCAGCATCGCGCACGATTTCAATACCCTCCACAGCCTGCTCGGTTCTACTTGCAACGAGATCTTCTCTTTAGCTGACTCTCTGGGCAACGAGCATCGCGCGATCTTACGCGATAAGGCCGACACCATCTCCAGGGTGAACGCCATCGGTCTGCTCATGACGGAGCAGTTAATCAGCTTGAGCGAGCAGCCCAAAGTGCGCGCGACCTTGGTCAGTGCATCAGGGGTGGTTGCTTCGGTTGAGCCGCTGCTGAACAAACTGCGCACCGGAAATTTGCAGGTGGACATTCATCTCACCGATGAATCAACGTTGATTCTCTGCCATCCGGATAGACTGTCCATCTTGCTTGTGAACGTTTTTTTGAATGCGCGCGAACGCATGTCCGGTGCCGGACGCATTCGGGTTTCCACCAATCAGGCAGACAGCGGCCGCGTGGCCATCGTGTTTGATTTGGAACATATGGGCAGTTCTTCGGTTCGCAGCCTCTCATTTCCACTAGAAATGGAGAATCCCGATTTTAGCCTTTCCATTGCCCACGCGTTAGTGGCTGCTATGGAGGGTTCCATTAGCTTTACGCAGCTGTCGGAGAAACAAGGCCGTATCGAAATTCTTTTGCCTTTACAGCGGGCCGCGCAAGAATTTCTAGATGCCCGCAACCGGCGCGGCACTTTGCTGTTGGTCGGTTCCGACCTGGATCTCTTCGGCAAACTCGAAGAATGGCTGGGCGAGGCCCGCTATGGCGTGATTCGCTGTTCGAGCGCGGTCGAGGCTTTGTTGTTGGGTCAACTCTACGACAATAAAATTGATTGTGTCATCACGGATGGAAACGGCGTTTCCACCGCAAACCGGCGCAAATTGCGCGCCTTTTTCTACAGTCGAAATGCCGCTGCGCGTTTCGTTCGATTATTGGCAGAGGAACAACTCGACGAGCCAGGCTGGCTGTCTTTCCAGAAGTCGCCGCACGCTTCCGTTGTGGAGAAATTGAGCCGCCTGTTAGGCATCAACGACCACAAAATGAAAGCCTCGCTCTAAATCTCTGATGCCGTCTTCTAAAGACGATCTGACATTCTGGAAACGGCTTAGCTCGTTCGGCTGCGTTGAGCAGACAGTAGAGCCTTTTATTTTAATTTGCGCGCAAAGAAATCCGCAGTCGCCTTGTATGCCGTTACCCAATCCTTCTCCCGCAGAAAGTCATGGATCTCGTTCGGGAAGATCAGTTCTTCAAACATCACATGGCGCGCCCGCAGCGCCTCTGCCAAGATCTCTGTTTGGGCGAAAGAAACGTTCCGGTCATCGTCTCCATGGATGAGCAACACCGGACTCTTCCAGCCATCAACCGTTGCCATGGGTGACGAATCAAACGCCAACCGCAATTCGCGTTCGAATTCTTGCTTCGCCTGCGGATCTCCACCCTCAGGCGCATCCGTTTCCCGCAAGCTGCTCCAGTCATGCACCCCGTGAAAATCTACCCCAGCGGCGAATAAATCCGATGCGCGCGACAGTCCCATGGCCGTCAAATAGCCACCATAGGAACCGCCCCACAAACCGATGCGCGCGGTATCAACATCAGGCCGATTCTTCAAAAACAATCCTGCGCCCACCACGTCTAGATATTCGCTGCCGCCCGCCGCTCCATAGTTGAGCGCTTCGCGAAACTTCATCCCATAGCCGATGCCGCTGCGGTAATTCACCGAAAGAACAATGTAGCCTTGGCTCGCCAGAAACTGGTTCATCGCAAATGCATTTGAGTAGTAATACATGTAGTGAAAGCCCAACAGCATCTGCCTTCGCGAGCCCCCATGAAAAAACGCCAGCGCCGGATGCCGTTCGCCCGGCTTGGAATTCGGCGGCAAAAACAACTGCCCGTGCACCACCATGCCATCGGCCGCAGTAATCATGACTGCTTGCGGCTTCACCAAACTCGCTGCCGGGAAATCAGCGGGTACAAGTTGATCTGCCACCCCCTGCACTTTGCCCGAACCCAAGCGCACCATGGGATGCGCCTTTTCCTTGTAACTCGAGGATAGAAAGAACAGCGCTGAGCCATCGGACGCTGGTGTCGGAGCCCAATCGATGCGTTCGCCACTCGTCAATTGTTTGGGAGTGCCGGTATCTACGCCGACGCTCCACAAATGTCGCGCGTCGATTTCGCCAATATTCGTTGCGTAATAAATGGTCTTCTGGTCTGCTGAGACCGAAACATGTTCAACTTCGCCTTCGCCGGGTGTCAGTTCGACGGGCACTCCTCCGTTGGCGCCGATGCTATAGAGATGACACCAGCCGGTTTTCTCCCAAGGGAAAATCAGCTGGTCTGCCTTGGTCCACCAAATCTGCTGGCTCGACACGCTAGCGTGAAAAACGCTGCCAGAGCCAGTCGATGCTTGAAATATGGCGCGCGCCTCGCCGCTCTTCACGTCAACAGTGCGAATTGACCACGGTTCACCTTCGCGATGCGGTGCCGGATTTACATGCGGAGTGACGGAAGGCGTTCTGAGATAAGCCAAGTGTGAGTCATCTGGAGACCACACTGGTTCCGAATCGTAATCCGTACTCGCATCAAAGAAACGCAGTGACTTGTCAGCCAGCGTGTAGACACCAATGAAACTGTGTCTGCGTCTGACGCTCGAAAATACCAAGGATTTTCCGTCGTGTGACCAACGCAAGTCACCCTGACGGCCTTTTTGCGTGACAACATTTTTTACTTCTTCGCCGGTGGGAAGCATGGTGAAAATCTGGCCGCCACGCACAAATGCAATCAATCCGCCTAACGGTGAAATGGCCGGAGCGCGTCCGGTAGTCAGCTTCTTCAACGCGCTACCATCGGCATTCGCGTACCAGATTTCCTGCTCCGGCGTCGTCGGATTCATATCTGGATTCGGGTTGTCACCGCCATTTTCCAAATCGCCGCCGCGCACAAACACCACGTAAGATCCGTCATACGACCAAGCCAATTCGCCAATCTCTTGACCATCGTCTTGGCTGAAATTGGTAATCTTGCTAGCCTTCCAATCTGGCGCGCTGGACACATAAACATTGCGCTTGCCCTGCTCGTTTTCCAACCACGCCACTTTGGCCCCCGCCGGCGCGGCGATCGGTGCACTAGCAAATGGCGCACTCATCACTTGGTCGATAGTGAACGGTCCGCTTGCCAAGGCAAATCCAGGCACAACGAAAGCAAGAATGGAAAGTAGCGTTCGCATAGAGTTCTTCATACTATAGCTAGCTGAGCGGTCAGCTTTGACTCGCCAGCAGCTTTTGGGGAATTAATACGTTGGCCAGTCTGATTTAATAGCACTGTACACACATGGCAACGAATCTTGTCCCTATCACCGTCGCGCATGGCGACGGTATCGGCCCTGAAATTATGGCCGCCTCTCTCCACATCATGAAGGCTGCCGGCGCGCGCATTCAGGAAGAGACCATAGAAATCGGCGAAAAAGTCTATTTGCGCGGCATCAATGCCGGCATCGAAAACAGTTCCTGGGAATCGCTCAGACGCACTAAGGTCTTCTTCAAAGCGCCGATTACGACGCCTCAAGGTGGCGGCTTCAAGTCACTTAACGTCACCACCCGCAAAACACTCGGCCTTTACGCGAACATCCGCCCGTGTGTTTCCTATCACCCATATGTCCAAACCAAACACCCCGGTATGGATGTGGTAATCGTTCGTGAAAACGAGGAAGATCTCTACGCCGGCATTGAACATCGTCAGACGGATGAGGTTTATCAGTGCTTAAAGCTCATTTCGCGCCCGGGTACTGAAAAGATTGTCCGCTACGCTTTCGAATACGCACGCCAGAACAATCGCAAGAAAGTAACCTGCTTCGCCAAAGACAACATCATGAAGTTCACCGATGGCCTGTTCCACAAGGTCTTCGATGAAATTGGCGCGGAATATCCCGAATTCGAAAAAGAATTTTGGATTGTCGATATCGGCGCGGCCAAAATGGCCGACACGCCTGAAGCTTTCGACGTCATCGTCATGCCGAATCTTTATGGCGACATCCTTTCAGACGTGGCTGCCCAAATCGCCGGTTCTGTGGGTCTCGCTGGTTCCGCCAATATTGGCGACCGCTGCGCCATGTTCGAAGCCATTCACGGCTCCGCTCCACGCCGCGCCGGGCAGAATCTGGCGAATCCCTCCGGGCTGCTTCTCGGCGGTGTGCTGATGCTCAACCACATTGGCCAGCCCGACGTGGCCGAACTTGTGCACAATGCCTGGCTCCGCACTCTCGAAGAGGGCGTACATACTTACGACATCTTCAAGGAAGGCGTCAGCAAGCAGAAGGTCGGCACTAAAGAATTCGCCGAGGCCGTTGTCGCCCGCATGGGTAAAAAGCCCGAGCAGTTCAAGCCCGTCACTTACTCGCGTGAGCCCAACCAAGCGCTGCATCAGACCTTGAAAGTGCATGCGCCTCAGAAGAAAGAACTCATCGGCGTGGATGTGTTCTTCGATTCTAAAGATCGCGACCCGATCGCGTTCGGCAAGAAGCTGGAAACCTTCAACGGCAGCGGCCTGAAGATGTTTGCGCTTTCTAATCGAGGCACCAAGGTTTACCCCAACGGCTTCGAAGAAACCTTCTGTACCGACCACTGGCGTGCCCGCTTTATGAGCGAAACGCAGGGCGGTTCTATCACGCACGCGCAAATCGTCGGCCTGCTTGATCGCACCGGCAAAGCGAATCTCGATTTCATCAAAATCGAGAATCTGTACACCTTCGATGGACAAAAAGGGTTCGTTTCCGAGGGCGAGTAAGTAACATTCCATGAGTAGCGGTAGTCACTCTTTGCCCTCATCCGACAAGCCTTTGGTTGGCGTGATTATGGGCAGTAAGTCAGATTGGGAGACGATCTCCCGAACCAGTGATTTGTTAGAAGCCCTCGGCATCCCTCACGAGTGTACAGTCGTTTCAGCGCACCGTACACCCGATTGGATGGCCGATTACGCCAAGACTGCCGTCTCTCGCGGCTTAGAGGTCATCATTGCGGCGGCGGGTGGAGCGGCTCATCTCCCAGGCATGGTGGCGGCTCATACGCCCTTGCCCGTTTTGGGAGTTCCCATTCGCAGCAGCATGCTCAACGGTATTGATTCACTTCTTTCTATCGTCCAAATGCCAGCCGGCGTACCTGTAGGTACCCTCGCCATCGGCCCTCCCGGCGCTGCGAATGCAGCTCTCTTGGCCGCCGCGATTCTAGGGCTCAAGTATCCCGCCGTGCGCACGCGCCTCGAGTCTTACCGCAAGCAACAAACTGAAACCGTCCTGGGAGACCGCAACCTTTGAAGCCCATTCTGCCCGGCAGCGCCATAGGTGTTCTCGGCAGCGGGCAGTTAGGGCGCATGTTCGCTATAGCCGCGCGCCGTATGGGTTATCGCGTTCACACCCTTTCGCCCGATGAAGACACGCCCACTGGCCAGGTGGCTGATTTAGAAGTGAACGCCCCTTACGAAGATCTGGACGCAATCGCTAAATTCGCTTCAGCCGTATCCGTTGTCACTTTTGAATTTGAAAATGTGCCCGCGTCTACCACCGCGGCTGCCGAACGTTGTGCGCCTGTTCGCCCCGCCGGCCATATTCTCCACACCACCCAGCACCGCCTCCGTGAGAAAACGTTCCTCGCCAACTCTGGCCTCCCACTAACGCCTTTCCGTCGTGTGGCCAGTCTGGACGATTTAGCGAAAGCTGCCGCCGAGATTGGCCTCCCGGCAATTCTCAAAACAGCCGACTTCGGCTACGACGGCAAAGGCCAACACCGAATCGCCACCTCCGCCGATTTTCCCGCCGCATGGAAAACCGTCGCGCAGAGTGAATCAGTCCTCGAAGCTTTCGTCGATTTCGATAGGGAGATCTCCGTTGTCGCCGCTCGCTCAATTGACGGTGCTTTCATCCACTACGGTGCCATCGAAAACCAGCATCGCAACGGCATTTTGCATATTTCATTGGCCCCAGCACGCGTCCCAGACTCAGTCACTCGCGCTGCGGTTGAGATCACTCGCACCGTCCTTGAAACTCTGGGCGTGGTGGGAGTTTTATGTGTAGAGTTTTTCGTTACCAAAGACGGTGATTTACTCATTAACGAACTTGCACCACGGCCGCACAACTCCGGTCACTTCACTTTCGACGCCAGTGTTACTAGCCAGTTTGAGCAACAACTGCGCGCCGTTTGTGGCTTGCCACTAGGATCTCCCGCGCAGCTTTCCCCGGCCGCCATGCTCAATCTTCTCGGTGATCAATGGACCAAGGGCGAGCCTGACTGGGCCGCAGCTACGGCTATCCCGAACGTAAAGCTTCATCTCTACGGCAAACTGGCCCCACGTCCCGGCCGCAAAATGGGCCATTTCACGGCTCTTGCCCCTACCGTAGAGCACGCCTTAGCGGATGCCACAAAGGCCTTCAACACTTTGTAATCCCGGCTATTTCCAGAAGCAACATTTATCCTGTATTTAGGAATTACTGTGACCGAACCACAACCCTTCACCGCGTTTCCTATTAGCACCCGCCACAAAGTGATTTTCTTTTCCCTCATTAGTATCCTGGGCACGATTCTCTACTTCGGCACCCTTCACTCAACGCGCTTTGACGCCACCGTTATTCCGGCCACGGGACTTGATGACCTGATCCCTTTCGTGCCTTCGTTCATCGTCGCTTACTTTTCCTTTTTTGTCTTCATGCCACTAACTCTTGTGTTCATTCGAGACTTGCGGGAGTTTCTGCCAGCGTCGCTTGGATTTTTCCTGATCATCGTCATTTCAAATACGATCTTTCTACTCTGGCCCACCGTGATCCCGCCTGGCGCGCCATACGACCCCTTGTTGCATGGGCTCTTCGTCGTCGATCGTGATCGGAACGCTTGTCCATCACTGCACGCCTCACTGGCCCTTTTCTGTGCGCTCTATATGCAGAGACATGTTCCGGGCAAACTCATGGCAGTGGCAATTTGGATTTGGACCGTTCTGATCATCGCCTCACCCCTCCTGATCAAACGTCATATGGTTATCGACATCGTCGCCGGCGCGCTCCTGGCGAGCCTCCTATACCTCGCGGTTAACGCATTGTCTGTTCGCCTTCGACAGTCTTTGCTCACCCAGACTTGAATGGATGAAGGGCCACTAGATATCCTGTATTCATTATGAAAACTACCCTACTCGCTCTCACCCTGCTCCTCCCCCTCGTCGCGCAGGAACGGGTAGATGAAGCTAGCGACGCGAAAATGCGTAGTGAAGAGTTGGAGCATTCGCAAATCATGCACACGCTCCATATGCTCACAGACCGCTACGGTCCGCGCGTCACCGGCACACCCAATCACGAAATGGCCGCTAAGTGGGCCGTCAAGCAAATGACTGACTGGGGTTTGAAAAATGCCCATCTTGAGCCTTGGGAGTTCGGCCACCCTGGCTGGCTGAACGAATCAGCCACCGGCCACCTTGACTCACCAGTTCATGAAAATATCAAGTTCGAAATTCTCGCTTGGACGCCGTCCACTCCAGGCAAAGTGGTCGCATCGGCCATCCAAATCGTTCCGCCGCAAGGCCCTTTTCCTCCCGAAACTCCCACGGCGGGCAATGGCGCTGCTCCTCGCCCCTTCGGCCCTCCAGCCCGGCTCGGTCCACTCAAGACCGAACTGGATCAATGGATCGCCGAGACTCAACCCAAAGTACGCGGCAAGATCGTCCTCATCGGCAAAGCCGCGGTCATCCCCGTGAATCTCAATCCATCTCCCAAACGCCGTGCTGATGACCAAGTGAAAGCCCAGTTCGATCCAACGCATCCCAGCGGGGGCGGCGGCTTTGGTCCCAGAGGTAACCCTCCCACGCCAGATCCCACACGCTACACACCCAACGAAGCCAACGCCAAAGTGGACGCCATGCTTGTGGCGGGCGGTGCGGCGGTCCGCATTAACGATGCCGCGCGTGCCGACGGCATCATCGTGGCTCAACAACACCGTGGCTACGATCCTGCCACCGCCGTTCCCACTGTCATCCTTCGCAATGACGATTTTGGCCGCATTGAGCGGTTGATGAACGATGGCGAAGAGGTGAAACTCGACTTTGAAATCACCAATCACCTCTATCCCGAAGGCAAAACCAGCTACAATACCATCGGCGAAATCCCCGGTTCCGACAAAGCCTCCGAAGTCGTCATGTTGGGAGGTCATCTCGATTCGTGGCATGGTGGCACGGGTGCCACTGACAACGCCATCGGCTGCTCCATCATGTTGGAAGCCGCGCGTCTCATTCAAAACTCTGGCGTAAAGCCTCGGCGGACTATCCGTGTTGCGCTCTGGTCCGGCGAAGAGGAAGGGCTACTCGGCTCGCTGGCTTATGTGAAGGCGCACTTCGGCACGGCAGAAGATCCCAAGCCGGAATGGGCCACTCTCGACGCCTATTTCAACGTCGATACCGGCACGGGCCGCGTTCGTGGCGCTAGCATCTTCGGACCTCCCGAAGCGGCCGACATTCTACGTCCGGTATTCGCTCAGTATCAAGACTGGGGTGTAGCTGGCGCCATCACCACTAAGAGCCGTGCCGTGGGAGGTACGGATAGCACCTCCTTTAACAACGCTGGACTCCCAGGGATCGGTCTGCAGCAGGACCCCATTGAATACAACACCATGACGCACCACACCAACCTCGACACCTATGAGCGCATCATTCCTGAAGATGTTGAGCATGCCGCTGCCATCGTAGCGGCCGCTGTGCTGCACCTGGCCAACCGCGACGAAATGGTTCCTCGCTTCCCTAAGGACCAAATGCCAGCGCCCGTTGCTATTCCGACGTTCTAGTGAATCCGCGGGAGTATTATCGCTCTCGCGGGTCTTTTTTCACTGTCACTGACTGAGTGTAGGTTTGTCCATCTACCGTCAACCTCACCGTATATTCGCCGGGAGCTAACACCGGTGCACCTCCGCGAAACCCTCTGCCGGTGTTTGGCGATGTTTGCACTGCGCCTGTGCACGCATCCTTGGGAGGCGGCGCGGCAGCCCTTCCGAATCCACCAAAGCCTCCGCGCGCACTCGCCCCGCCGATCGCTATCCTATGCATCCCTTCGCTGGCGGATGGTGGCTGCACTGGCTGCTCCCAGACTTCCTGCACATTGATCGCTTCCGTATCCACCGGTTTAACCGGCGTATCGCTCGCCACACAGGCCCGTGTCACTCCCGCGCTATTCACAAGCTCTAATTTCAGCGGTTCGCTGGGCGCCGTCTTGAGTGCGTAATACGCTACCACTCCACTCGGCGGGTTCGACAGCTGTGGCTCCTCATGTGGCAGCGGCGTCCCGTTCATACTCCCGATGCGCGCCGCAATCGTTTCCCCTGGTTGAAAAAGCCACACGCTCGCAGACGTGATCTCCAGTCCCCGCAAAGCCAACTCCCGCAAGGGAGTCATCTGGTCCATGACCCAGAATCCGCGCCCGTGTGTTGCAATCGCCAAGTCGTCTCCATGCACCACAATGTCGCGAATCGAAGTCACCGGCATGTTATTTTGCAGCGCCTCCCAAGACTCGCCATCGTTGAAAGAGACATAGACGCGCAACTCAGTTGCCGCGTACAACAGGCCTTTCACTTTTGTGTCTTCCTTTACCGAATTCACGTAAGCGCCTTCTGGAATACCGGCGACGATGTTCTGCCAAGTCTTCCCGCCATCGTGTGTTCGGTAGATGTATGGCTTAAGATCCGCCAGCCTGTGACGATCTACCGACGCGTAAGCCGTATCCGCATCGAAGTGTCCCGCCTCAATCTGCGAAACCTTGCTCCACGCAGTCATGGGAGGTGGCGTCACGTCGTTCCAGTGTTTCCCATCGTCGCGAGTCACATAGATCAGTCCGTCATCCGTGCCTACCCACACCGTTGTTGCCTCTAGCGGTGACGGCCCAATCGAATACACCACGCCGAATCGGTCAGTCATCGGCTGGTCGATGTCTTTCGCAGTCAGTGGGTCCAGAGTCGATGGGAGGTCTGGCTTGACCCGCGCCAAATCCGCACTAATTTTTTCCCAAGTCTTGCCCCTGTCCCGCGACCTCATCACAAACTGATTCGAATAATACAGTGCTTCATCCGCTGCCGAAAATACTTGTGGCAGCGTCCATGTCTTTCGATCCGGGTCTTTCGGATCGGCAGGCGGCAACTCCCCTCCCAACGGAGCCGGCACGTTCAATGCTTGGTCACATCTGCCGTTGCCGTTGCCATACAGAATGTTTCCGTCTTTGGGATCGGGAAGAACCGTGGCGCTCTCTCCCGCCAGGCAAGTCGGCTCCCAATTCCTAAAACTCATAACACCCTCGCGTGAAGCTGTGCTCACACCCACGCCTCCGCTATCTTGCTGCGCACCATATAACCAATAAGGAAAGCGATTATCCGCCGCCACGTGATAGATCTGCGCCGTTGGCTGGTTGTACCAAGTACTCCACGTTTTGGCTCCATCCACACTCACTACGGTCCCTTGGTCGCTGCTCAACACCATGCGGTTTCCGTCTTTCGGATTAATCCACAGTTGATGATAATCATCGCCGCCAGGCGCGCCCTTTACAGGTACAAAGGTCTTGCCTCCATCTACAGTCATATAGGTCGCCGTGTTAATCACATAAGCGCGCTCCGGATTCACTGGGTCTACAGCCACTCCTCCGAAATACCAACCGCGGCCCCACAGTCGCGTCTCGCCGTTGACCAGTTTCCAGGTTGAGCCGGCGTCGTCAGATATGTAAACGCCTCCCGGAGGCTTTGGTGCATCGCTCGCCGCAGCACCGCCTCCCAAGCGCAGCGCCTGCGGCACAGCCCTGCCACTGTCGTCCACTACCGCCCACAACCTTTTGGAATTACTCGGTGCGATCGCAATGCCAATCCGGCCGACAAACTCATCGTTCGGCAAACCCCCCGCCAGTTTCTTCCAAGTCTCGCCACCGTCCACTGACTTGTACAGCCCACCTCCTGGGAGGTTTGTGGGCGCATACACCGACCAGGGAGGCCGCCGCGTCCCCCATAGCGATGCATAGACGACGCGCGGATTCCTTCCATCCACCGCCACATCAATGGCTCCGACATCATTCGGCCGCGTCATATCGAACAACACTCTCTTCCAATGTGCACCGCCATCCGTCGAGCGGTAAACCCCACGCTCCGCATTCGGCGCATAAATATTTCCTAGCGCCGCCACATACAGGCGATTCGCATCTTTCGGGTCTACTGCGACCCGCCCGATTTGCCGCACGCCATCCAATCCTATGTGTGCCCACGTCTTGCCCGCATCGGTTGACTTGAACATCCCAATTCCATACGAATTTTGGCTGCGAATGTCCGATTCGCCCGTGCCCACGTAGACCACCTTGGCGTTCGAAGGCGCCACCGCAATCGCTCCAATCGAACCGATGGGAATGCCTTCATCGGAGATCGGAAACCATGTGCGGCCTGAATTTTCGGTCTTCCAAACTCCGCCTCCCACCGAACCCATATAGAACGTGTCTGGTTCGTCGGCATGTCCGGCAACACCGAAAGTGCGTCCACCACGCAGTGGACCCACGTCGCGCCATTGCAAACCGCTCAGCGGCCGAGACTCAATTTGTGGCGAGGTGGAATCTGCTCCAGCGCAAAGCAGTCCACCACTCAATAAGCACAGTGAAAATAATGGAAGAAGGGTTCGCCATCGAATCATGATTCGTTTTGCTCCTATCCGGCTTGGCGACTGGGACGCACCGAAAGAATACTCTATCACCGGCAAGCCCCTTCTCGCGCGGGCTAATGCAGGGCAGTAAGGTATACAAACGCCTTACTCCTTACACAAGCGAATTACTAAGGTCTTGAATGCTTAGCTCCTAGCTGTGAATAATCGTATACACGAATCAGCACGACTTCGCTGCAAATTAAAAAAGGATATGTCAATTACTTCATGAAATGTAAAGGCTTTGTATTTTTAGCGGCGTTTGCCGCACTCGCCTTGGGAATGAACGCCTCTGCTACTACTGTTCTGTCAGTGTCGGCTAACACCCCTGTCACTTTTGCTTTGGGAGGCCCTTCTTACGAACAGATCTTGGCTCAACAATTCATTGCGAGCTCCGCACTAAAGAACGTTTCAGTCTCCGCGCAAGTGGGTAATAACGGCCAAGCCCTTTCGACCATTAACGCATGGTTGACAACGGCGATTGGTCCCAACGAAACAACGGCGAATGTGATAGCGTCTGCAACGATTGCGCCATCTAGTTCCGACTCAATGCAAACACTATTCTCAGGACTTACTCTCACGCCCGGTACTTATTATCTGGTTCTCAGTGGCGGATCAACAACCGATACCGAAGCCGACTGGTGGGGAACCAATGGCTCTACCGCTGTCACCTCTGCCGATGGTGTGTCTTACAACGGTGGTGATTATTATTACTATGCAAACGTGAGTCAGCTCGACGATGCTCCCGCTGTTAACTTTAACTACCTCCCGAACTCGCTTAATCTGAACTCGAATGTGACTGGCGATTTAGTTTCGCCTGCGTCTGCTCCGGAACCCGCCTCAGAAGCTCTCCTTATCCTGGGCGCAGCCGTCGGCCTTCTGTTCGCAAAACACCGCCGTACCGCGTAAATCTACCAAGGCGGTAAACTCGAAATTGCCGCCTCGCTTCACCCTCCATTCTGCGCCCTAATTCCTCTTTTTCTCACCCCGCGAAACATCTGAAAACCCAGCCTCGTACACTGGTATAAAGATCCCTCCTTTAGAATGATTTGAAATGGCAGAAACACTGAGCACCTATACCGCCGACGTCGAACGCGCTACGGCAGAGTTGTCTCGGGTACGCGAAGAAATTGGAAAAATCATCGTCGGCCAAACTAGCGTAATCGAGGGCGTTCTCATCTGCCTTGTCGCTGGCGGGCATGTTTTGCTCGAAGGCGTACCCGGCTTGGGAAAAACCACTCTTCTCCGAACCTTATCTCGCGTCCTGGATCTCCGTTACTCACGCATCCAGTTCACGCCAGATCTGATGCCTGGCGATATCGTCGGCAGCATGGTGATGGAGACTGACGAGCACGGCCACAAGAATCTGCGCTTTCAAGCTGGGCCGATCTTTTCGAATCTGGTTCTAGCCGATGAGATCAACCGCGCCACTCCGAAAACGCAGTCGGCTTTGCTCGAAGCCATGCAGGAACGTACAGTTACGAGCGGCACCACCAGCTATCAACTCGAAGCCCCGTTTCTGGTCATGGCCACGCAGAACCCTATCGAGATGGAAGGCACCTATCCGCTGCCCGAAGCACAGTTGGATCGTTTTCTCATGAAGATCCTGGTGGAATATCCATCCCGCGAAGATCTCAACCGCATTGTCGACGTCACCACCAAGAACGACGAAGTCACCTTGCAAACAGTCATGAGTAAAGCGCAAATCGCCGAACTCAAAGCGGTCTGCCGGCAGGTTGTCGTGGCGCCTCACGTGCAAGAGTACGCCATTTCAGTGATCATGGCTACCCAGCCTGGCGTGAAGGGCGCCGCCGAGATTACGAATCGCTACATTCGTTACGGCAGTTCCCCGCGCGGCGCGCAAGCACTCATCGAATGTGGCCGCGTTTTGGCGCTCATGCGTGGTCGCATGCATCTCAGCACGGAAGACGTTGCCACCGTCGCCCCGGGGGTTCTGCGCCACCGCATTATTCTCAATTTTGACGCGCATGCCGACGGCGAAACCACCGAAACCATTTTGAAGAAGATTCTCGCAGGCGTGGTATCGGCATAGCGGGTTTTATGCCGGAGCCTCTCGTTGACCGTGGCTTTCTCGAACGTCTCGAACGTCTCACCTTGCACTGGCAGAAATCTTTCAACGGACTCGTGGGCGGCCACAACGTTTCGCGTTTTGCCGGGCCGGGACAAGAATTTCTAGACCACCGCAACTTCCACCAAGGCGACGATCTGCGAGCTGTCAACTGGCGCGCCTTCATGCGCTTTGAGAAGCTCTTCTTGAAAATGTTTCAAGTGGAGCCGCGCGTTCCTGTACGGCTGCTTCTGGATACCAGTACCTCAATGACCGTTGGCAACGCGGCAAAGCAACCCAATAAGTTCGATTACGCCCGCAAGCTGGCCGCGTCCCTTGTGTACATCGGCTTGGTGCGGCTTGATTCGATTGTGTTGCAGCCTTTTTCCTCGCGTTTGCTCGATCCATTTACGGCAGGTGGTGGCCGTCACCGTTTTCAACCGGCCGAGATTTTTTTGCGCGGCCTTACGCCCGGCGGCAAAACTAACTATCTGGAAACGGCGCGCCAGTTCTTAGAAGAATATCCGCAGCGCGGTTTGGTTATCGTAATCTCCGATTTTCTCGATGATTCCGATTGCTTCCGTCCTTTGCAATACATCGCCGATTTTGGTCACGAACTGCTGTTTATCCAACTCTGGGGCGAAGAAGACCGTGTTCCCAGCGGCCAAGGAGAGATGGAGTTGACCGATGCTGAATCGGGCGCAGAACTGAAGATCGCTATGGATGAAGCCTCGCGCGAAACATATACCGCCGCGTTTGACGAACACGCCGCCGCCCTGCGCAAATTGGCGTTGCGCAACGGCGGCCGCTATGCCGGTATTTCCACCTCAGTCCCGTTTGAAGAAGCGGTATTTGGACCTCTCATGATGGTGCAGGGGAATTAGCGCGCTATGTTCTTCGTGAACCTCAGCCTGGGCGAGTTTTTCACGCTGCTGGGCGTGGTGGGCGGTCTGGTCACCGCGCTTTATCTCCTCGACAAGAGCAAGCGGAAGAAGGTTGTCTCCACGCTGCGCTTTTGGGCGCCGGCCCGTTCTGCCGAAGAACTGCAAAGCCGTCGCCGCATGCGCGACCCGTGGTCTCTGCTGCTTCAGTTGTTAGGTCTTCTTCTGTTACTTCTTGCCATCGCCCAATTGCAATGGGGTAGCAAACGATGGCGTGGTCATGATCACGTTCTCATGCTGGACACGTCCGCTTGGTCGGCCAGCAAGACCGCCGCCGGCCCTGTGCTTGATCAAGAAAAGCAACTAGCCTACCGTTACCTCGCCGCCCTTCCGGGTAACGACCGCGTGCTGTTTGTGCGGGCCGATGGCCTAACTACGCCAGTAACTCCATTTACTGACAATCGCAGTCAATTACGCGAGGCCGTCGCGGCCACCATCTCCGAACCGTCTGCCTTGAATCTCGAACAAGCGTTCACCTTTGCCGTGCAAGCGCAGAACTGGGCCGAAGGCTCGCCAGGTGAAATTGTCTACGTCGGTCCCCGCATGATTTCCAGCCAGACTACGGAGTCCACACCTCCACCCAACCTGCGCATTTTGAGTGTCGATCCCAACCGCCAGCATGTCGGCATCCAGCATCTGTCAGCCAAACGCGATCAGGAAGAGTCAAACGCTTGGGAGGCGACCGTCACCCTTAAGAATTTTGGAAATCAACCTAAATCGGTGCGCCTGGAAACGCGCTACTCCGGAACTCAATTCGCACCCCGTCTGATTGAACTCGCACCCCATCAGGAAACCGCTGCCGAATACCGCTTTGTCAGCCCCGCCGCCGGCGAACTGTCGTCCCGAATCTCTCCAGCCGACGATTTACCCACCGATCAGGACGCCCGTTTGCGACTTCCGCGCAGTGGTCCATTACAGGTCACTGTCTACACCGATCGTGCTGGCGAATGGCGGCCCTTATTGGAAGCTAATCACCGTTTGCTCGCAAGTTTCGTGAGCGTGGCTGCCTATCCTTCCACCACTCAGCCCGGTGAAGTTGTGGTGCTCGACGGCTTCATTCCGCGCAACCGCCCTACCTTGCCAACTCTCTGGATCCATCCTCCGCGCGAAGGTTCGCCTATCGCCGTAAAGGGCGTTGATTACGACGCCTTGATCACCGTTTGGCATAACAAAACAATCCTTGGCTCAGGCCTGCGCGCCAAGGAAACACATATTGCCAATGCTGAAATATTCGACGCCTTCGAAGGCGATATCCCCGTGGCGAATGTGGCCGGTGGACCCATCGTCCTGGCTCGCGACGGCGCTGGTCGTCAGCCGCGTTTCGGCGTCATCGGTTTTGATCCGCTGCAAGAGCAATTAAGATTCGTCACCACAACCCCCATTTTGTTTGCCAACTTCTTACGCTGGCTCTCTCCTGAATCTTTCCGCACGGTGGATGTAAGCGCCGCTAGTGTCGGTACCGCTTCCGTTCCGCTCGACCCTAACGAAAGTACAGATAAAATACGCGTGATCGACGACAAAGGTTTGGCTTCGCCCTTTACTGTCCGTGCGGGAGCCTTGCAACTGTTCACCGCCGAGCCCAGCGTCTTACACGTCTACTCCGCCGACCGCGAAAGAATCCTTTCTCTCACCCTGCCCGATGTGGCTGAAACGGAATGGAAGATTCCAGCCACCGCGGCGCAAGGACTCCCGCGCCAGTCACGCCTGGTAGGCACACCCGTTGACCTCTGGAAATGGCTCGCTATGGCCGGCCTAGCTTGTTTGTTAGCGGAATGGTATCTGTTCGGACGGCAGCGCCGCGCGGCCCAAAGAGCTGCCATTCTGAAGACCGCTTCTCAACCTCAGCCGGAAATGGTGGCGAAATGACCTTCGTTCATCCATGGTGGTTGCTTTTACTGATCGCGCCCGCGCTTTGGACCGCCTATACTTGGCGAATCACCGCGCGCCGTTTACCGCTTGCGTTGAAAGCCGCCAGTTTCGCTGCGGCATTGATCGCCTTTGCCGAACCCACCTTACCGTTGCCCCGAACTAAAGTTGGTGCCATCGTATTGGTCGATACCTCAGCCAGTGTCACGCACGACGATCTCAAGCGTGCCTCGTCTATGGTGGAGCAAATCGAAAACGAACGCGGATCCAATTGGGTGAAGGTCGTTCCGTTTGCCGCCAAACCTCGCTTACTGGGCGCGACTGAGCTCGTCAAAGGCGTCGCTCTTCTGCCCACGGCATCGCCCGCTGGTGATGCCACTAACATCGAAGCAGCGCTTACCAGTAGCATGGCAGCCGTTCCGGCCGGCTATATCCCGCGTCTGGTACTTATCAGCGATGGCAACGAGAACGAAGGCAGTTCCGCGCGCGCCATCGCCCAAATGCGCCGCTTGCAAGTTCCAGTGGATACCATCGCCATCAATGGCCGCCCCTCCACTGACCTGCGTCTCGACTCGCTCTCCCTTCCTCGTTACGCATACGCTGGCGAACAAATTCCCCTCGACCTTACCATCCATTCGCCGGCAGCCACGCGCGCCACCGTTGATGTTGCCGTCGAAGGCAAGCCGCTCGGTTCTAGTGCCGTACAGCTCGAATCCGGAATCAACACTCTGCGCGTTCACGCCCGCCTCAACACAACCGGCGCCGCCTCCGTCTCTGGCCACATTCGCACCAAAGATTTCGGCGAACTCCCGTTCGAACAGGCCATCGCTATGCGCCGTGCCAAAGTTCTGTATCTTTCCGACGACCCTGCCGGTACCGATCTCAATCTCTTGCACGTATTCGAACAGAGCGCTTTTGAAATCACTCGCGACGCCTCCTTGATTGATCGCGATCTCAGCGGCGTTCAACTCATCGTTCTTAATAATCTCGATCTGAACGACATCAGCGCCGCGCGCAAGAATCGCCTGGACACGTACGTCCGTAACGGCGGCGGCCTCTTGCTTATCGGCGGCGAACGCCAAGTCTACAAGCCAGAGAAAAAGATGGACGCGTTGGATAAGGCCTTGCCCGCGCAACTCGCCCCTCCGAAATCGCCCGAGGGTACCAGCGTTATTCTCATCATCGATAAGTCATCGTCCATGGAAGGCCGAAAAATCGAATTGGCCCGCCTTTCCGCCATCGGCGTGGTCGATCATCTACGCCCCATGGATAACATCGGAGTTCTGATTTTCGATAACTCCTTTCAATGGGCCGTACCCATGCGCCGCGCCGAAGATAAGTCACTCATCAAGCGACTCATATCCGGCATCACCCCCGACGGCGGTACCCAAATCGCGCCGGCGCTAGCGGAAGCCTACCGCAAAGTATTGCCCTCCAAAGGCGTTTTCAAGCATATTGTTCTGCTCACCGACGGTATCTCTGAAGAGGGCGACAGCATGGATCTCGCCAAAAAAGCAGCTGAAAATCAAGTCACTATCTCGACAGTCGGCCTGGGCCAGGACGTGAACCGCGCCTATCTTGAGAAAGTCGCGGCTACTTCCAACGGCCGTAGTTACTTTCTGAATGAGCCACAGGGCTTGGAACAGATTTTGTTGAAAGACGTCAAAGACTACACCGGTGGCACCGCGGTGGAAGCCGTGATGTCTCCCATTGTGGAGCGTAAAGCCGAAGTGCTGGAAGGCGTCGGCATGGAAAAAGCGCCCGCCCTCAAAGGCTATGCCCGTTACACCGCGAAAGATGGCGCTGAGACAATCCTGGGTATCGACCCCACCAAGAAAGACCCGTTGTACGTGCGCTGGCAGTATGGCTTAGGACGTTCAGCGGTCTTTGCGTCCGATGCGAAAAGCCGTTGGGCTGCCGATTGGATGACGTGGCCCGGCTTTGATAAGTTCTGGACCAATGTCTCGCGCGACCTCTTGAATCATGCCGATTCCACCGAAGCGAGCGCCCAGTTTGACGCTGCGAATGGAGACATCAACGTCACCTATACCCTCGCGGAGGAACTGCCTGATCCCGGCGTCGCGCCACCCATTTTTGTTCTCGGCCCCGATAATTTCCGCAAACAAATTCCTGTAAAGCGAGTTGCGGCGCATGTCTATCGCGGGACTCTTCGCGTAGGTAGCGTTCGCGGTCTCTTCCGTATCCTGCCCCTAAAAGACAGCCCAACGTTTCCTGAAGTCGGTCTGTACCGCCAAACCGAAGAGCTACAAGATTACGGCTCGAACAAAACGCTGCTAAGGCAAATCGCTACTCTCACTGGCGGCCGCATTAATCCTTCGATCGAGAGCATTTTCGATACCACTGGCCGCGCCGTTTCCACAGTATGGCAACTCTGGCCCGCCCTCCTCGGTCTAGCGATTCTCCTGAATGTTGCAGAGTTAGTCGCACGTAAGTGGGGCGGTCTCAAAGCTAACTTCAAAGCAACTTAAGCTGTCTTACCACCGGCTAGTCCGGTATCCTAATTGAAAAGGATTCGCCGCCAGCAGCGCCAACGCGTACCAGCCCGTAGCGCCAATATGTAGGTCTGGGAAGTAATCATACCCAAAGCCGGTGTCGAGCTGGCCCGTAGCCGCCACAATCCCTTCGCCCGCGGTAAGCGGCCTCCCGTTAATCGTCTGCCCGATGCCAAGCTTTGATTGCGCAAAACGCAGATTCTGTAGCAGCCCCAGCGCCGTATTCAGGTCGCCGTTGTAAAACTGAATGTCCTTCTCCGCCGGCAATTGCCGCGACAGCAAAGCCGCCGCTGTATGGGCCGTCCCCTCCAGCCAAACTGCCTCGGGGTCATTCGCGCCGCCATTAGTGGCCAAACTCGCCGTATCGAAACTCTCGCCTTCTACTCTCAGATTTCCAAGCCCTTTCAACGCGCTAAAAGGCGAAGAAGGTGTGTCAATCGAAAGTAGATTCGTCTTCACCCAATCGATGCTCACACCATAAGTCTTACTTTGTAGCGCAAGGTACGACCACGTTTGCACATCTTCCGGAATAGGATAGTAATTGATGGTGACCTGATCCCCCGTCGTTCCCGTCCAAAAGAATCCGCCCGCCGTGTTGAACATCGCTTGCACAAACGTCAGCGCGTGCTGCGCCAGGCTCGACCAAGTCATTCCGTTCGCCGTTGCCTTACCACCGTTCGTCACCGTCGCTAGCATCGTGAAAAATGCGTAAGTATCAATATTGTGCTCGGTCGATTTGCCGTTCGTCGAAGGCACCGACATGTTCGACGGGTTGATATTCGTTCCGAAGCGATAGCCGCCAGCCCCGACGGTGTCGTATGTGTTCGTGACAATCCAGTTCGCCACTTGCAGGGCAGCCGTGAGGAACGCCGCAATCCTAGTGGCATGGTAAAGCTGCGCTAGCGCCATGCCTGCCCACGCTTGATCCCCTACCGAACTGCTATAGAAGTAAAACGGATTCGCCGCCGGCGTAACGTACGCACCCGAAGAGTCCGGCGCGTTCACGTAGTAACCTTGCGCAAAACGCCCATCAGCCACCGGAAAATTCGTCGCCTGCGCATATACCAGTCCGTTGCCCAGAATCGTGGCCCGTTGGATATCGCTCGCCGTGCCGCGCGCCAGCAGCGCCTGAATCACCACCGCATTGTCGTAAGTGAAGCCGACATACGGAAAGCCAGGCCCAAACAGCTGATCCGAGTAGCTTTGCGACAGCCTAACAGTGCCTCCGGCTACATATCCGTCCTGTATTGTGTTCAAGAACGTGAAAGCCGCTTCAAGCGATGTCTCAAAAGCCTCCGTCGAACTGCCGAGCAATCCGCACAGCCCCGGCGAATTATAAATACTCTGCGCTGTCGCCGCTTTGCGTCCTGCGAGCGCCAGTAATCCAGCGGTGGCGATCGTCCCGAAGCCCCGCCGTGTCAGTCTGTTGTTTGTCATGGAATGGTGCTCAACTATGAGCTACTGGATTCTATCTCAAGCCGAACCACTGTTTCAAAGTGATATGTCTGCGGAAATAAATCCACTAACGAGACGCGCCCAATTTTGTAACCGCCCCCCAGCAACACCTTCAAATCCCGCGCCAGCGTTGCCGGGTCACAACTCACAATCGTCAACCGCTGCGGTTTCAAGCGCAATAACTCCGTCGTCGCATCCTTC
>Ga0302319_10005892_pt1 | contig 24447 bp, 20 predicted proteins | sample Bog_T0_2_FD_203319 | JGI IMG/M metagenome (GOLD analysis project Ga0302319, IMG submission 203319) | Peat permafrost microbial communities from Stordalen Mire near Abisko, Sweden - Bog_T0_2 | ecosystem: Environmental > Terrestrial > Soil > Wetlands > Peat | place: Sweden: Abisko, Stordalen Mire...
CTTCTTCCAGCGGGAAGGCTCCGGCTTCGTAGGGGCATTCGGCATCGTGCTCATTTGGTCTTCCATCGACTACAAGGATCGAATGTTTCTAATGAAGCAAGATTAATTCCCCACAGCCTAATACATTTAGGCCAGCTCAACTCGCTTTGATCTCCACATACCGCATCAGCATCAGCCAGTCTTGGGTCTCGCGCAGCATGATTTCATCCACCTGTTGCAGCAGGCTCTGAAATCGTTCCGGATCGGTTGCCGAGGCAATCTGTTTGTCCAGCCGTTCGAGTTGCGGAGCCATGTTGGCGCTGCGCTTTTCCAGCCGCAGGTGCTCGCGATGTGCCTCCATTCCAGCCAGCGACGCAGCAATGGCAGGGAAGAGCAGAGCAATAAACGACAACCCCTGATGTAGACCGTAGTGGATCAGGTGGACTGACTCCGACGCTGTCCCCGGTACATGCCAGAGAGGAAGCAAAATGTGCAGAGCTGCTGCCAGGATAGTGGCGGGGAGCACGATCGCTCCGGCCTGGGCGAGATGTCTTCGAGCGCTGCCTTCACGCAGCTTCTTGTCCCTATGAAATTTCACTTGCTCGCCGATCCACACCTCGCGGACGTACGGGTTCAGGATCAGGCACTCGCCTTCCGTGCAGCCAGCGAGCGGTGGTAGCCGGTCCCAGATCTCATCGAATACCCGCACAGTCCAGTCATTCACTGTTTGCGAATGGCCCATGTAGGGAAGCACTTCGATCGGCTTTGGCTCAACACCGCAGATCGCCATAAAGATGCCGCTGCGGAGGCGCTCGTCGAGGAACCGGTACTCAATCCAGTTCTGGTGAGCATGTCGACGGCGTGCTTGCCGCAAGGTGAGTGTCATGACGATCAGCAATGCCAGTTCCACGGCGAACGCTTGTAATGAGAGCCTCTGGAAGAGGACTCCGATCGCGGCGCAACCGACGGCCGCCGCGGAGAAGATATAAATGGCCTTGCCAGCCCAATGGAACCTATCGCGGCTGGCCTTAGCCACGATCGACGCCTGAGCATAATAGGGGAAAAGGCATCGACGTACGAAGTCCCGCGTAGCGGCGGGGATATCCCCTGCGGCCTTCGGCTTCACAAAGTGATCGTGGTCGAGGCTTACAGCGTAAGCTTCCCTCTGCGCGGGAGTGATGGGTTGCCGGTTGAACTGGTCGATAGCGTCCAGTGCCGTGGCGTCTAGACCATTGTTATGGCCGCGATTCAGCACCTCTACCGAGCCAGCCCAGATGCGGATAACAGGACGGTTCTGCTCCAGGGCATACTGTACGACATCGGCCGTGCCTCCCCGGCCGCGCGCTGGTAAGCCATCCCAAACCGCGAACATGACGTCACAATGGTCAACTATGTATTGGCCGACATGGGCATAGGCATCACGACGCAGGTCTTTCTGGTCCCGCGGATCGTGGCGATCATCACAAATCCGCCTGGTCCTGAGACAAATGGGCTTCCTGGAGCGGCTGAGGAGTTCTCTGAATTCTGCCCGCGACTCTTCAGTGGCAAAGTCCTCCAGGTAATCGTCAATCACCAGTGGAAGGACTGCATCTAGGCGCGCTCCGGGCTCGGCAAGAATCGCCCGCGCCATAACGCGGTCTGCCCCTTCCGCAATCGGACTCAGAACACGAAACGAAATCGCCGTCATTCCAGCTCGCCGAACGCGATCTATATTATGCCGAGACTTCTCGGGGAAAAGTTTCATGATCTCGGAGTCTAGAGCGTTTTTGACCATCGCCTGTATGGTCGCAGGGTCCTCCAGCTTGCGATGTCCAGTGACACCGATGCGAATGCGGTAGGGGATGGGTTCAAAGGCTGCCATGTATATTCACTTGATCCCATTGTGTACCACAGCAATCTCGTCACAGTGCATTTTCATTGTGCGGCATGCTCGATTGCTCTCGTTCTTTGGTGTGATCGGGAGTGTTCGCGATTGACGATATGTCCGGGTATCTCTACATTTCTCAACTGCTTGGCTGGAATGCAGTATGCGTATCGTAGGGTGATTGCTCGACACAAGCCGATAAATGCAAGCATGTGATTTGAGGTCAGATCTTACCCGTGGCTGATTTGCTCTTTGGCGTGGAAACCGAGTATGCCGTTGCTGGCATGCCTCGCGGTGGCGCGGTGGTGCAAGAGGCGATCCTCCAAAATCTGGTGGAACGGGCTCGCAAGGAACTCATTCACTTGCCCGACATTCATTCCGCATCAGGCTTTTTTCTTGGTAACGGCTCCCGCTTCTATATTGATTGCGGTTCGCATCCTGAGTTCTGCACGCCGGAGTGCGCGAATCCTTGGGATGCGGTGCGATACATCCAGGCAGGGAACGCGATTCTTGCCGGTCTTGCGTCATCGGTTGAATCCGAGTGCATGCCGGGAACGGAAATTATGTGTTTCCGCGGCAACGTCGACTACGGCGGAGATCAAACGACGTGGGGCTGCCATGAATCGTACATGCACCGCATCTCTGACACCGAGCTTAGGCCACATATCATCCCTCACCTTATATCCCGTCTAATCTATACCGGAGCGGGCGGATTCAATCCTCTCTCGCCGGGATTGGAGTTTACGCTGTCTCCCCGGATGGCGCATTTTCGGCGCGAAGATACAGAGAGCTCGACCAGCGAGCGTGGAATTTGGGATACAAAGTCCGAGCCGCTTTGCTCGGGATATAACCGCCTTCATGTCCTTTGCGGTGAGAGCCTTTGCTCAGAGACTGCGACCTTTCTTAAGGTCGGTGTGACTGCCCTGATTATCGCGATGGCGGATGCGGGGTTCACTCCGGGGAGCGAGGTTCAGTTGGACGAGCCGGTTCTGGCTCTTCAGCTTGTGGCCGGGGACATAACATGCAAAAGGCAGATCAGAATGGCCAACGGAGGCTACCTGACGGCCATCGCGATCCAGCGGCACTACCTGGAACAGGTGGAGGCCCACCTTAGCGACGGCTTTCTACCGCCGTGGGCTGAGGAGGTCTGCCACCGCTGGCGCGCCATATTGGGCCAGCTTGAAGACGCTCCGGGGTCGTCGGAACACACGCTGGATTGGGCTATCAAGCGGACGCTGTATGCCAATCATCTGCGGAGCCTCGGAATGTGCTGGGACGACTTGCCGGCATTGAACCAGGCCATGGATCAAGTAGCCTCAGGATTCGAAGGGAGCCATCACTACAGGAAAAGCGTATCGCTGGAGTCTCACTTCAGGCCGAAGCGCCGTCTTCCGAAGAAAGTAGCATCGCTGGAATCTCTGTTTCAATCCCAGGGCATACGGTGGGACGACCTATGGAAGTTCTTGAGCGTAAAGAAAACACTTTGTGAAATCGATACGCGTTTTGGGCAGCTCGGTCCGAAGGGAATTTTTCAAAGTCTCGACGAGGCCGGTGTGCTGAATCACAAGGTCACAGGAATAGATAACATCCAGCACGCCATGGCGGAGCCGCCCGCGATGGGCCGCGCACACGTCCGGGGAAAAGCGATTCAGCGCCTGGCCGGCAGCGGGAATTCGCGATGTGACTGGCAAGTCATTGTCAATTACGGGGATGAGCAAGTCCTGGATCTATCCGATCCGTTCACCCGGGAGGAATCGTGGCGCTCTCTGGATGCTCAGATTTCCGGCAGACCGCGAATGTCGAATGGGCCGGGAGAATTTCTAGATTTTGGAGATGATCTTAGGGATACAGCACAAAGTCCTCACTGGCGGCGACAGGAGGCAATAGGACTTGTCCTCAGTGGCAATTATGCGGGCGCTGAGGTTCTGCTTCGTCGCCTATTACAAGAGAGGTACGAAATGCCTAGCACGCACTGCCACATGGCCCGCGTCCTGCTCATGACAGATCGGGAAGCGGAAGCCCGGGAACAGATCGATCAAGCATGGTCTATCCGTGCAGAGGCGAATAGCTATGTTGTAGTGCGCATACTGTTTTTCCAGTACATTTTCGCCATCTTTGATGGAGTCGATGGCATACCCCTCGTCCAGCTAATGAAAGACAAGCTTCTTGAGCGCGGTGCCCACTTGGATTGGACGATTTGCCCGATGCTCGATCACTTGCGTGGTCGGCTGGGTGAAGCGAATTACAAATTCCTGAGAGCGTTGGCCGATGGCCTCTGTGACGCGAGTGCAATGCCCCGTCTCAATCGGTTCTCCCGATGGAGACGCATGGCGGAGGCCGCTTGAATGCCCTCATCAACTCACGCTTGCTGGTAAGCTGATCAAACCTGTTCGTCAGCGAGGTCTACCCGGTATGCCGATTAAAGGCGCATTGTTCTGCCGTGACAAGTCGCCAACTTCGATAGAGCTGGATTCTCCTATAGCCCTTCGGGACGTTGTCGGCAAGGACAGGCTGCCGGCTGCGGTAGTTGTGCGGGCTGAGGACCTTAGGCTATTTGCGGAACGCCCTGACTCTTTCAAAGACCGTCACGAAAAAGACAAGCGCAAAGCATTATCGACAGTGTTGCTCGGGCAACGCGACCGGATACCTTTTGTCGATACAGATTTCTCCTCACTTGGGCGACTGAAACAGGCTATCGGCATCTTGTTTGAGAACGCAAAGAAGGTCGGCGAGGATGGTATCTATGTTCTTGGAGTAAGCAGTGATATCTTTCTGCAAGCATGGCCGAGCGCGCCAGTAAGAGAAAGTTCCTCACAAGCCGCCAGCAAGGATAACGAGCTTTCGCGACTGCTTCCATCCCTGCCTGGCGAGGAGCAGGTCAGCCGGCTTTTTTGGGGTGACTCCGGCGCAGATCATTTGGTAAGACAGCTTATTCTGCGCGCAGCTCACACTGATAGGAATGTACTGATCTTCGGAGAAACGGGCACTGGAAAGGGTGTTGCGGCGCGAATCATTCATTCTATCGGGAGGCCAAACAAACCCTTTGTAGAGATTAATTGTTCTGCGATCCCGAACGAACTGTTCGAAGCGGAATTATTTGGCTATTCGCCTGGCGCTTTTACCGGCGCCCGCAGAGATGGGAAGGCAGGCCAATGGGAAGCTGCGCGAGATGGCACTCTCTATCTCGATGAAATCGGCGATCTGAGCTTGGCGCACCAAGCGAAGATTCTCCATACCTTGGAGGAAGGGTATATCAGGCATCTGGGCGATGTACGGGACATCCATGTTTCCGCTCGTGTGATCGCCGCCACCAATCGCAATCTCTACACCATGGTGCAAAGTGGCAAATTTCGTGAGGACCTCTATTTCCGGATCATGGAGTTTTTCATTCCTACTCCCGAGTTGCGCGACGACCCCAAAAATCTGGCGTTGATCGCGCAGAAAACATGGCAGGAGATTACCAAGACGGACACAACGCTCCCCAAAGAGATCATCGACGATTTGTACCGTCACCGCTGGCCTGGAAATGTTCGTGAACTGCGGTCGGTGTTGGGTTCGCTAAATATCTTCTTTGGCACGACGGGTCTCAGGCGTGAGCATCTGAATGCAGTATTTCAGCACTTTGGGCTGATGGTAGGATATCGGCGTAGCGAATCCGAAGACAGCGAACCTGCACTCTTACAGGTGGACTGCCTGCGCAAGATTCGCCGTGCTGATGAAGTGATTCATGTCTGCGAGCAGGCTTTGAAACCTCTAGCCAATGGGCTTCCCTTGAGTGCCATTTCGCGGGACTGGTTGGGGCGCATTCTTCTGGAAATGCACACTCTGATGAAGCAAAGGCTGTATTTCGGTAGCCAGGAAACATACCTGGCCGTGTCGCGGGTGGAGGCAGACCTCGAGCAGTTGCTGGCATTGCCTCCGCGCGATGAGAGTGCGATCTCCGTCTTCTGGAGAAACAGGTTGGAGCCGGACATCCGGCATGCAGTCGTTCAGCTCTTCGGTGAACTTGAGAAACTGCGTGAATTGGCGGGGGTAAGCTCCTTCAGGGAATCTACGGTCGGTTAGAGAATCGGGAGACTCGCCGCACACGCCTCCGTCGAATGCTGAATTAGGTCATCACAGCATTCGCAACTCGGCAATTTGCAGCTTGAGGGAAGAACCCGCCTCATATCTCTACTAACTCAACTCGGAAACTCACCAACGTCAACTATCACTCTTCGTATCTTGTTGAATCAAATGCACCGGCCATTTGGCACCTGACCTGCATTTAGGTCCTGCGATACCGCAGGCTACTTCAGCTCTGCGGTCGTGGAGTGTGGGCCATGGTGAATGACGTGCGCATCCCGAAGCTGGGAATAGAGCCGAAAATTGAACCGAGAATCAATCTCTCTGCGTCGATAGCAGACCTGTTGCACGAAGTGCGACTGATTGAGGGCAGTCTCGAGACGCAGCTCGCCCGTCTGGAGAGGATCGAACGCGATCTCGTGTTCTTATCTGGACGTGGCCCTTATGGCATTCGCAGACCACTGGTGTCTGATGCGGATCCCGTTGCTTACAATCTGGACATTCAACCGCGCCCCGATGGATCCGCAGAGGTCGCCATCGATAGCGGGAAGAAGTTCTCTCTGGGACAGCAACTGGCTGAGACATTTCAGTTTCTTGCATTAGGGGGCAAGGACCGAAGTGGAAATGACGCACTTGTCGGCTGGAGGTCAAGAGCAGAGTTACTCAACTTTCTGGAGCAGTCCGCAGGAAGGACGTTACGTGCCTGCTATGTGAATCACATCGTGCATCTGCTAAAGAAGGCGCTCCTCAAGGCCGGGTATGACCAGAATCTGATCCAGACTCACAGAAAGAAAGGAGTTCGGCTGGCTTTCAAGCGCGGTGCCCAACGATAGCGTGAGACCTTAATCTCTGCATGACGATTGACTGAGCAAACCATGGGCTTAGCTCTTGCTGACTGCGTCTGCTTCCAACATCCTGGAAGCGGTGACGTAAACATCAATCAAGCTGACGGCAGGGCTGCCCGTGAGGCTCGCGCGAGCGCTCGCGATATCAAGCACCCGCACTGCCTTGCCCGGCAGAGAGCCCTCCATCGTTAGAGAACGCTCTACCACTGCTGATTCCACCTCCGCGTCGATTGCTACGCCGTGGTGGGCGGAGATGGAAGCATTCAATTCCTTCAGGATCGATAGCGTGTCACTGGCGCAGAGTTCTTCAAGCTGCACGATTTCGAGTCTCGATCCGAGTGGGTGGGTCATGAACCGATAGCTATGCTCCGGCGATGAAGTAGCGATCAGCCTCGTTCCTTCATCTAGTGCATGGCGCAATAACACCAAACTGTGCGGCACACCGGCAACAGCCCATTCGGCCTGCTCTATTGCCAGCACAACACCGCTCTCCCGCGTCTCTCGCAGCAGAGACTGCAGCAACTCTTCGCGCTCGCTCTCAAGGAGTGTCCCGGCCATCAGCGCGCCCATGTTGACCACGACGACATCAAGCTCGCGGCTGGCCAGCACTCGCGCGATACCGAGCAGAAGATTGCTTTTCCCTATACCGGCCTCGCCAACGATGAGCGGCAGACGGCAGTGAAACCCGAGCGTGCAAGCTGCTATCTGTTCGATTTCCTCATCGCGAAATAGTGTCAGATGGTTGTGACCGCCGCCGCTATCGACCAGAGATTTCGCCCAGCATGTGAGCAATCCCTTTCTGGGCGGCTTTGTTGATTCATACGAGTTGCCGCATTGTTTTCCGGCTCCAAGAAAATCGAGCGCATATTCTAACGCGCAATTCAGGTCTCCGCGCAGGCGGCCACCAAAGGTCAGCACGCGCCATCCCTGCTGCGTGGGACTGGCCGTGAAGGCGTGAGTGAGCGCCTGGTCAGCTCCTGTGTATTCCAAATCTTCATCCACACATACAAAACAGGGCATTCCTTCGGTCGATCGCTTAATCAGTATGTTGGTTTTGGCTTTGCTGAAATTGCCATGGTTTACGGGGACTCTCTTGACAGAGAGTGTGTCCTGATCGGGTACTTCGATATGAAGACGCATCCGCTTCAGCCTGGCTTGCAGGCCCGGGTCGAAGCTCATTTCATCCGTTGTCAGCATTGCTTCCCCTTCCGCAGGGCAACCGAACGCCTGCGGCTATTCGCCGCCCTGTTGCCTGCTGGCACGCAGGAACGCCTCCGAGTCGCTGCCGGATAGCGCCCGCTGGATCGCATCATCACCTGCAGCCAGCAGGCGATCTGCTTCAGAGCGGGCCATCTGTAGCTTGTTGGTTGAGGCCTCCTCATTATCCCCCGGTGACTGGCCGGGTTGTGCCGTGATGGTGTGTTCAAGAAAGCGCATATGGGTATTCTCCTTATTCTTTATTGAGTGATGAGTTCCTGGAATGGGAGACTTTCAGGGCTGGACAGTGACTCCAACCCGTCGAGTAGGTCTGCGATGTCCTCACAATGATCGAAGACAGATTGTGCATCGCTCCGTGTGTAACGCAATGGGTCGTGCATGTCGAAGATGCGGTAGGTCGGCCATGAGTGACGGCCGCGCAGTTTGAAGGTAATCATGTCCCAGTCAACGCTCACGACACTTTCTGCAGTGGCACGCCGCAGCAGCATCGCTCTAGTCCAGGCTCGTGTATCCAGCGGCGGGTTCTCTGCGAAATACGAGATATCTTCCGCGGTCACCAGGGGTTCCGTAAAGCCGCTGGACTCATAAGCCCAATACAAGCCGTCTTTGTCCAGGCTTGAATATAGGAGATCCATGACCTTGACTTCCGGGGTACCCCAGTGTAGTCCGCGCCTCTGTTCCATGGCGCGCTCAATAGCCAGCAGCTTCAGGACCCAATCGATGCCACGCTGCGCGACAGCCATCCAGTCACGATTCGCGAGCTTGACCAGAGTGTCTTCCCATAGGGCAATGATCTCTTCTGCACGAGGGACAATGCCCTTGAAGACTCCCTGAGCTGCGTATCGCTTCACTTCATCGAGGTAGGCGCCCTGTAACTCAAGGGCCGTGATATGTTCACCGGAGATCAGCTTGGCGCGTGCCTTGAGTGTCGGATCGTGGCTGTAGCTCTGCAGTGCAGAGAGCGGATCGTTCAGGATAAGGCGCGTGTTGATCAGACCTAATTCCAGCAGAGTCAACATGAGTTGCATCGGCCCCACGCGAAAAAGAGCGGAGCCATGTGCAAGTGAGCTATCAAAGAAGATCACGTGCAGGCGGGCCGGCGCTGATGCGTCATCGACGATGTGGCGGCCGCAGAGCGCTTCGTCGCGCGCATTGACGATTGGCCGGTTGAAGGTGGTCTGTGTGCCCTGAAGGACCTCGAAGAAGTCAGCTCGCTGGCTGATCTGGTAGGGCGTTGAGGGTTGGCCATTTTCCGAGCCAACCTTGCCCTGTCCGGTCAGCAGAATGCTCGAAACCTGGAACGAAGCAAGAAATTGGAGATAGTGCGCTTTGCGCTGGAACAGGTCGTCGAATGTGCGCCGGCTAATCAGGAAATTGAGATGACTACCATACGAGTTCCCTTGGCCATCGCTGTTATTGACTAATACCTTGATACGCCGGTCCCCACTCCGGCCTTCGTTGGCGCTATCGAGAGCAGCTCTCGTGTTATTCAGCATCGCGTGCCATGCTGCTACATGATCGAAAGCATCCAGAACTTCAGGCAGACAAAGTTCCAGATGATCGAGATCGATATAGGCGCACCCTCCATTGCCCGTAAGGAATCGGCGGCGCACATCCTGCGGGTTGCCGGCCCGGGAGACAGACTGCGACGACGCCCATCCGTAATTCAGGTAATGGGGCTGGCGGACAGGCAGGCCTTCGATCTCATCCAACAACGCCTGTGATGCCTCGTAGCCCGTGCCCAGTGCACTGTCCTCGCCGGCAATGAAATTTCCCAATTCGATGTCGGCGCCGCAGAGCTTGGGCAGCGCCACGGCAGTCGTATTTGATGTTTGATATTTGCTCATGTCACGCTGCCTCGACCATGTAACGGTGGGGATGGCTCACCTTGCGCTCGACGAGATCGACCCGGACGACGTCAACGTCCTGGGGGAGATCACACAGGTAATTCCTGGCATTGCGTGGCGTCAGCGCGCGCGGAGCCGAGAGAAAGAAGTCGGAGATGGCCGCCTGCATGTCCGCGGCCGTCACGCCGCCGGGCCCGCCCTCCGCTTCGCGAACGCATGCCCGTTCGACAGCGGCTTGTGCGATGGCTTCAAGTTGCGCTCCACTCAATAGATCGCAGGCGCGCACCACGCGCCGTTTGCCGTCGCGCAGCGTCACGTTGGCCAGTTCTGTGTTCGCGTTCTGGGCGAACAGCTGTGCGACAGCCACGTCGAGCAGACCTTCACGGACAGCGAAAGGATCCTCGCCATGAGCGGTGTAGGGGATAGCGGAAGGCAGAAGCCGATCAAGAATGTCGCGTGCGGCTTTGCGGTTGGGCTGAGGAAAATGTAATACCAAGTCCCCGAGCCTTCCAGGTCTCAGCAATGCCTGATCCATGGAGTCCATTCGGTTGGTTGCAGATAGGATGATGATGTTGCCGCGCTCTTCTACGCCTTGCAACTCCGCCATGAACGAATTCAGGATGCGGTCGTCGATCCGCTGATTGGATTCGCCCCGGTTGCCACCTATGCTGTCCACTTCATCCCAGAACATCACCACAGGCACGTCAGGCTCCGCGGCCGCTGATTCCTTCGCAACGCGAAAGATGTCACGATAGTGTTGCTCTGTCGCTCCGTACCACATCGAGTTCAGACCACCCGGCTTGACGTTGATGAAGTGGGAGCGGCCGCTCCTGGACATGCTTGCCAGCCAGTTGCAGGTTGCCCGTGCCACCTTGGTCTTGCCGTTGCCTGGCGGCCCTTCCATCAAAACGGACTTCTTGCGGGCCAGCTTGTACTTGCTCGCCATGCCGTGGTGAAAGATGTGCAGCGTCATCAATCGCTTCAATGATCCAATTTCGCGGTCCAGGCCGCCGATTTCACTGAAATCATCACTGGGAGTTTCTTCGAGAAAATATTCGTCTCCCTTTGAAGATTCGATTTTCTCGAAGGCCAAACCTGCGGTACGGCTGAAACGCACGCCATCTCCCGCCTTAAGGGCAGTCCTCAGTAGGGCCTTCTTCGGAAGAACCACCACTTCCTCGTCGTGGGAGCACAAAACCAGGCGGCCATCTCCGGTGTGTCGGCTGTATGCGGCAACCTCGCCGGTGAGAAAGCTCGGGCTCTCTGATTTCGCGATGAGAACGTTGCGTTCGTGGCTGAGAAATACTTCATCGCCCGGTGCCAGCTCTTCCAGAGCCACTCCTTTACCGACTTGCACAACCCTCCGCTCATTTTCAGTCTGAACGATCGCACCTTGAATCTCAGGCGTTGTCGCAGAAGCCAAGAACACAGCCGGAAAATACGGGGGTGAGGTCAGAGAGCCGATCAACTCTCGCAGCTCTCCGTGTTCCGTTCTAACGGTGGTGAGTGCTTCGTGCAGACCCAAGACCCTCTCCAACAGAAGTTGGTCTATGCCTGTTGCGGTTGCCATGCCGCTGTCACGCAGGCGAGCCAGCGCGTCCAGGCGATCTTCAAAGGCCATCGAACGCTGTTCGGCATCGCTGATTTCTGCGACCATGCGTCGAACGTTGCTTCGTTCTACGTCATGAATCTGATCTGCGGATTTACGTGCCACTTGTCGATCCCTCCAGAACATAAAAACCTCGCGGTTGAGTGATTCCTTCACGGTTGCCAAACATGCTGAAGGTCAGATCGGTGAAGGCCGTGTCGTTCGCGACAATGGCGATGCTGTAAGCACGAGGGAATGCTGCCCGCATGACAGCTTCGTCGTCGGCAGAGAAAAAGTCCTTCGCGAGATGGCAGGCGCGTTGTTGTTCGGGTGTGCATGCCTTGCTCTTGCACCATGCACGCACCGGATGCGAGTGCCAATAGCCCAGATAAATCTCTCCTCTATTGCGCAAGCGCAGGGCAGAATCCGCCGCAGCCCAGGTCTGGGGCGTGAACGTCAGTTTCACGTTGCTTCCACTTGTGTGCTCGGCGGGGATCTGTGCTGTGACTTCGCCGAAGATATCTCCAACGCCTTCATCGCGCCAAAGCATCCCGATCAACACTCCGCCCGTCTCGATTCCTTCCTCGGCATGGGTGCGCTCCTCGACTTCTGCAAGCACCTGGCGGGCTACGAATACCGGCATGTCCTCGCAATCGACAATGCCGATCGGAGTGGCTCTCGCGAGATAGTCTTGCAGCGATGCCGCTTGCACCGGAACGCACGGCGAGGCATTCGAAACAGAGAGTCCGCCGGACTTTGGTGCCTCCGGCGGCGCAGGGTGCGCCACCACCACATAGGTGTATCTCTCTCCTTCACGAAGCTTCTTGTCTTCCACAAAGACTGAGGCAACAGCGCTTGCGAACTCACGAAACTGTGTGCTGGGGAAATCCGATTGAACTGGACGCTGGCCTGGCTGCGCAATCCTGATGCGGTAGCCGCGGCAATATGGTTCGCCCAACGTATGCTCCCAGAGAGGAAGAACGGACGCGACACCATTTTCTTCGAGAGACAGCTCGCCTCTGCGCTGGTGATGGAATCGCGTCCACTCATGAGCCGGCTCCCAGTCGCGATGCACCGGCACCGTCCCGAGGGTCGTGCCATCCTCCCGGAACAGTGCAACTGCAAAGAAGTGTGGGAAATTCAACGTCATAAGAGTGTCCTTATTGCGTGCTAAAAGCGAAGCAGGCCTGCATCGATGTTGGGTTGGAGGGTTAATTTGTCGCCGTATTCCAGCGCGTCTCCGATGCGCTCGGAAGCATTCAAATGACGCCCCTCACGCTCCAGCCGTGCTTGGTAGGTCAGCGGCGCTCCGCTGGCGTCGTTGCGCGGCAAGCTCATCTTTCCCAGCATCTCGTGGACCAGTTCGCCTACCGTGTTGCCCGTGGGTGCATTGGACACGGAAAAGACTTTCTGGCCGGAGATGTCGCTGATCTCCAGTGGTATCTCGAGTGTGGCTTCAGGCTTTCCCATAATGCGTTCTCCTTCTCTGGTTGGTGATGGCTTGGGTTGGTGTATTGCGCGCCGCCAGGTAACACCTGGCAGCGGCTTCATCGAGAAGCACACTCGCCTCGTGTGCGCACATCTGATACGCGATGGAGAGAGCCGCGAGGCCATGTTCAATCTCTTCAGTCAATGGTTCGGGCGGAAGGAAGACCTTAAACCCGAATGTCTTCTGCACATCTGCTTGTTCCGCAAAGGCGCGCACCAGTCGCAGCGCGCTGCTGGCCGTCAGTAGGAACACAGCCATCGCCTGTCGAGAGGCGTCCGCGGACATGCTCACTCGCGCCATCTCTACACTCAGCACAACTCCGCTCGCAATCATCCGGATGCTTGCAGGCGGAGCAGAACATGCATCGAGCTCCACTGAGAAATCATCAGGGCCACGCTCTGTGCATGGCCAGGAAGTCTCGCGCAGAAGCTCGCTGAGGTTGGTTCCATGAGCAGCGGTTGGCGCAACGATGATGCCGGGGGATCCTCCCGACTTCAGTAAGTGGTAGCCTTCATGGAACCCGCCCAGCGTCCAATGCAACCGGTCCAGCAATTGTTTCTCTTCGACAACCGCGATCTCTGTACGCAGGTGGAAGACACGGCTGGAGGAATCCAGTGCCACTCGTACTCCTCCGGAGAGCATGTTGTTGCAACGAAGGCCATTATCCAGAGCGGTCGCACTTCTGTGCCTCCTGCCTGGGAAGCATGTGAGTTGGAGGAAGCCCTCTTCAAGCGAAGCCGTAATAGGCAGCCGCACGCCATTCCGCACAACGCACTTCCACCGCCATGGACCATCGGACTCCACCTCATCCGCAAATTGGTTGAGTGCGCGGTATGCGGTCTCGCCGGTTTCACTGGTATAGGTCATATGGGTCGCACCTCAAATTTCAGCGACTGGTGCTTTAGCGGCCTGCGATCAACCGGAAAGCGGTCCTGATTTGCTCGAGCCCAGGCACATGCTGCCTTATTTAGCGCATCATCTTCTCTGGGGTTGTACTTCTGGTAAGTCAGTATTTCGTACACCTGAAAGAGAATGTCGACCAGTGACGTGCCAGGAGTAAGCCGCCCGATGCAGATCAATGGCAGTTCGCTACCGACATTGGGGTGCCACACATTCGGCGTGAAAATTCGCAGCATCTCGAATGGGTCGGCCCGCCGCAGGTAGTCAGCCGGAAACCAAATGCCAACCTGAAACTGATTGGCTTCTCTTATTTCACCTGCAGCATCGCGGATCAGTCCGTTGCAGGTGTACTCGGCTACAAAGTGTGGTGGAGTCATTGGAGACTGACGCAGGCTCAAGACATCGCTCGCGTCCGACAGAGCAACCCCTTCGGCGAGTTGACGCTCCATGAAGCGTTGATAGATAGGATCTCCGCTGCTGAACTGATGCCCGCTCATGCCGCCTCCTGAATCTGGAGATGCAGGCTGCCACTGCTTACGATGTCGCCGTCTCGCAGCCCGATTTGGGCCAGAGTGCGGCTGCAAAAATCTCCGGCCGACTCGAAACCGAGTTGATCCATCGAGCCGAAACTGACTGACACCATTCGGCGGTTGCACGCAATGCAGCGCGCCAAGGGCCGGTTCAGACGCAGAGAGCGCTCTCGATGCCCACAGCCTGGACACGCAAGCTCGGAGACAAAGGAGTGACCGTCAACTCGCAGACTGCCAAAGTTACTCAATGCAGTTCCGACCGTAGCGGCATCAAGATCACATTCCCATGGCTCGATCATCCATGCGCTATGATCGAATCGGCACTCGCGGTTCCGCCGGCCTAATGTGACTCGCATGGTGTGATTTTGAGCGTCCAGAAGCACTTGCCTCGCTGTAACCGATTGGGCAAGATCCCCTGATAAAAGCTTTGTGATTTCCAGGGCCATCAGAGAAGCCGCCAGCGCGCCCAGCGCCGAAGAAGCCATGGTTGGATAGGCGGTCCCGCGTTCCGCCCCGCAAACGTACTCTTGCTCTATGTGTTCGTAATCATCCTGACCCCAGGGACACTCGATGCATGGCGCGTCAGAGGAGGGTACATAGCCGTTTACCCTGACCAGATTCTGGCTTCCCAGTACGCCACAATCGATCCATGGCGTATTGAGTCGCCACGCAATCTCATTGACGTGTTGGCGTGCGGCGCGACTATCGAGGCAACTTACGATCAGATCGCATGAAAGTAGTCCGCGCGGAACGTCCTCAATGCGCTCCTGCAAGACCGCTATTTCCAGGTTCGGATTGATCCGGCGCAACTTGCTGGCCTGCGCCACAACCTTAGGCTGGCCGATATCGTTGTTGTCGATGTTCTGGACAGCGACGTTTGGAGATTCGTACATATCCGGATCGGCGAGCGTGAGCCGTGCGACTTGCCTCATGCGGGCCAGGTGCGGCAACAGATGAGATCCGGTGTTCCCTCCGGCACCGGCCACGACGATATGGGTTCCCGTCGGCATCAGTCCTCCGGACTCCAGGCGAAGCCTGAATCGAGAGCCGTCGGCGCACCGCAGAAGTTGCATTTTTCGGCGTAGGTCCAACAGGGCAGGTCGGCGGACTGGTTGTACCAGACGCCGCAGCCCGGACAGCACACCGCCGGCGATCCCACCTCCATTTGCTGGCGGCACCGGCCGCAGAACACAGCGCGGTCTGAGACCGGAAACTCCACGACGGCTGCCGGCGATTCGTTGGAGAAGAAGAATCGGGGCGCTTCACCAGTCTGAATCTCATCGCGGTCGGCAAGTACGCGTAATCCCGCAGACACCGCACAGCCATTAACCCGAACCTTCGAATCCATCGAAGCAACAAGGGCCCATACCCGCAACCCATCGGTATCCGCCTGAATCAGGCGAGTTGCACACTTGCGCATCACAGTATTCGGCGCTGGCCGTGTGGCAAGGACGGCACAGTCAAACTCTGTGCCTTTCAGTCTGTGCGCATTCCAACCAGCGCCGTCTTGTATCCAAAGATGAGACATGGTCGTTGTCGGCCTCGGACCCCATTTTCTAGGGCATTTGGTCGCAGCGAACAATCACTCCGTCCTTCAGAATTCACTACATAGCGGTAACTTGAGAACACGAGAGATAAGAGCGGAGACCGTCAATCGCAAACACTGCCGGTCACATGACCGGTGTTCATCCGGGGTAATAATGAGGCTTAGCTATCGATTGCCCTTGTTCTGTCGGTTCGCAGGCATTAGACTGGCCGCGTCTTCTTCAAGTGCCATAGTTTCTTGGGCTGTCTGCGATTATTGTGAGTGCTGGTGTCTGAGAGAGTGAGGTCCTATGTCGACTGATCAATCGTTCTTTGTTATCCCCATGTTCGCTGTACTCTATTTAGTGCTGCACCTGATATTCAAGGTCAGCATTGAGGCCGTCTGCTTATGGGCTATTGTTATCAATTGGTTGCTGTTGTTTCCCTGCGACCCACTTCTGTGGATGGGTGCAGTGGGGTCCCTGCTTGTAGGTGCGTTTATTGGGTTTCGGGTAGTGCCTGTGCAAGCGATATCGGGACTCGGATTGCCGCGATGGGTCGCCGCAGACCATATACAGTTTGACACGATTGCGAACCGCTTAGGCTCCGCGGAGTTTCGAGAATCACGCTTAACGTCTGTTGTCTATTTAGACATCGATCTGTTTGCGTCGGAGAATTTGAAAACAATAAGTCTTATAACCGCAGCGTCTTTTGGGCAATTCTAATTATGTGCGGTGACATATTTTTCTTTCAGGCCGTTCGAGGGTTTGTTGTCTGCGTCCTGATCACATTTAGCTCGTTACCTATAGGCCTCGTTTTCAAGAGATGGTTGGCCAGGAGTCTGTTGACAAACCAATAGCGCCTTGCACGAAAGCTGAAGCGCGGCTTTGAACGTCGTGGAGCGGAAATACTTGACGACTAACTTCGATAGCGGCGATTGGGAGCGTTTCGATGGCGTTCCCCGCATGGTACACATTTTGTCGATGTCTGAGCCTGGTTGCGGCCAAGCTGCCCGGATGGCCGAGCGGGCGGCCAGGCGTAGCGGAAAGAATCTTTCCATTGATGCTCGAGTGTTTGACGTATGGCACAGCGACCATAGATTAGTTCAGCCGATGGAAGGTTGCGCCGCTATAGTTGTTCTTTCATGGGCTGGAACAGAGGATGACCAGTTCACACAGGCAGTCAATCTAGCACTGGAGGAAAGTGGTTTCCGAGATGACTTTCGAATCTACATAATTCTGGACGGGATCACTCCTGCACAATTTAGTGAATCCGCAAGCCTTGGGTGGCCATTGTTTGAACATCTGCGTGAGAACATCCAATTGACGAACGGGATGACCGCTGATGAGGCCGGAGCGCCATTGTCTGATTATCTATCAAGGCTGGAAGATGTACAGAAGAGAGCTGCATGGCTCCAAATCGGCACCAGCATCATAGATTGGACCGGTCGCGCTGCATTGGCGATTCAGCTCTTGTGTTCGCTCATCCTGTTATGCGCATGGTTGCTGGTCCAATTTGGGTGGGCCGACCGACTTAGCGTGGGCATTGGAATACGACAAGAGGCCGCTAGTTTGTCGGTTGGGATTTTTGTTTTTGCTGTGTCCATGCTTCCCGCATACTTCAGTCTGCGCGGATTCTTTGCCGCATCGGACGTTATGCGCCAGGTCAACCACCTCATGCCCAAGTTGTTGTTGTGTTTCTTAATAACATTTGCGGCATTCAAAATGACGAATGATGTGGGTCCGCGCGACTCGTGGATGATATTGGGCCTTGCGCTAGGAGCCTGCGTTGATGCCATTCGTAGGGCCGGATTTGGAGCTCGGAGGCTAAAACGCGCCTTGGAACCCCGCTCGGTGGATATTGGTGTTTCCAACCTGAAAGATAATTTGAGAGAGGTAGGACCCGTCAACATATTTCGCTTGCCACTTTGGTCTAATTGGTCACAGTCGATTGTCATCAGCTATGCGCGAGCATCGGATTGGTCGAATGCACTGGCAGGTGAGTTGCATTCAGCTCTGCGAACGGTCGGAATCCCGGTATTCCTCGATTTAGAAAGCATCCCTGTTGGCTCAAACTGGCGTCGTGAGTTGCAATACGAGATCGGCCTGACCAAAACGTTCATCTGTGTCCTCGATCAGATAGCAGTTACGCGGCCCTGGGTCGCAACGGAGTTGTCAAACGCGTTGCAAGGACTGGCGCTTACGGGCTCGCCTCAAGTGATTGCACTCGAGAATCCGGAATTAGACCTCAACCGTGCGCTTCCTCTGTTTCGCCAGGCACTTATTGAAGGCAACGAATCACATCAGGTCCGGCGCGTCTCCGTTTCCAGTCGGACCGTCGGCATGTTGTCTCAGGAATTGACCCCAGCCCATTTTCAGACACCCAGTGTGGTTCCGCAGTTCATTGGGCTACTTATAGAACTGATCATGTTTCCTATCACAATAGTCAGCGGCTTAACAACGCCGCTCGGATTCTTCGCATGGGTGGCTTGGGTAGTTGAAATGTGGTTTAGCGCTCCGATTCTTAGGGCTCTTCATCCAGTCACGGCCACCGCCCTGTTCCTGTTCTTTGCTTACATGGTGGGGAGTGGATTCAAGCGGTCCGTTCTCTCACAATTTCGGGTTAGATCCGACAGCCCAGGAGCGTTAGCCATTAGGCACGTTCTTTCTGCCATCGGCTTTCTGCCTTTGACTGTATTATGGTTTCACGAATTTCCGCCGCTCATTCAAGCATGGGCGTTGGTTGCGTTCGCTTTAGGTTGGTGGAGATCGGGCGAGTTCGTTATTTCCGCAGCTACTAGGGACCGGAGCCTTTTGCGCTTTTGACGCAATTAGCTCGCTTTTCGATCCAGCTCGTGCTTGTGCATACTTACGGATGCCGCTGGAATCAAGAGTAATGGGACCAGGCCCATCACGATTCCCCATCGTGGATCTAACCCGAATTCGGTTGCTTCGTATGCCCCAAATGCAATTGCGATAACGAAGGGCAAAACTCTTCGCGCCACTTTGACAGACGTCCCAACGCGATATCTCTGAAACCTCTGATCAGAGAATCCTGAGAGTAGTGTGATGAAGACCCATATAAAGAGGCCGAGTAGCGCAATGGACAACCCGACAAGCAGTGGGAGTGCTATCCCCAACCAAAATGCTTCCGGGAAATGGTGGATTGTTCCAAATCCATGGACAGCATCTCTTCCCATAACAATGCCAAAAACAATATTTGCGATTGGGTTCCAGATCAATATGCACAGGACGCCGAAGTGCCACAGTCTGTCAATGAATTGGGCAGTTTCATCGCTCCGAACCGGAATTGATGCTCCCAATAACTGTCCGAGACGGAGGCCTGGCAGTCCGAGGATCAGTGCCAGAACAGCTACAACGATATCCCTGTGCGACATTTCTAACATCGCGATGGATGAGAAATCCACGTGAAAGACTATGCGACCTATGGCGATCACCACTGCCGCACCCAAACAGTATCCAGTTGCGGCGCACACGCCCACCAGCCCGTAGCAAACTGTCCTTGGAGTTTTCATGGGTGCACCTCCAACAAGTTTGGATTCTAGTCGGGATAGTCATCAGTCCGACTCTTTGACGGCACTTGCCTTCCTACTGGTTATGAATCTACGGACGCCAAACGTGCAGTTCTCTTAAACATGGATTACCCAAAAAACCAAAAAGCTTTTGAAGCTCTATAGCTAGCAATGGCCGGATATCGCGCGATCACCGCCGCGAACCGCAAGATTGTTGGGTCTCATGTTCGCTCAATCTTGTATCCAAGGGCAATAATTGCCTTCAAGGTCTCCAGCGCGATGGAACGGTCATAGGCTTTTTCGGACTCCGACAGGCGTTCGTACGGAATCAGGCACGGATGCTCTCGGAGGGCGTCGTCCCTCTGTGGACCAAATATCCAGCCGTCCGCCATGCGCTGCCGCACAGCCGCTAATCCGAACATTCGAATCCATGGAAGCCACGAGGGCCCACACTCGCACCCAACCGGTATCCGCTCGAACCAGGCGCGTCGCACACTTGTGCGTCTCAGCATTCGGCGCTTGCCGTGTGGCGACGGCAGCAAAGTCAAACTCCGTGCTGCTTAACCTGTACGCGTCCCAATCAGTTCCGCTCTGGACCCAAAGATGAGCCATCTGGGATTCTCAGCCTCAGAACATATTATCGAGGGCGTTAGTTTGCAATGAACAATCACTCAATCTTTCTGAATTCGCAATGCGGCTGGGAAGCTGAGGACGCGAGAGATAAGCGCGGAGATCGTCAGTCGCAAAGACTGCCAGTCACACGACCGGTATTCATCCGTAGCAATAATGTGGCTTAGTTATCGATTGCTCTTGTTCTGTTCCTTGGCCGGCTTTAGACTGGTCGCGTCTTTTCAATCAAGAGTCATAGTGGTGTTTGCTCGACCGAAAAACGACCCTTGCGGTCGTCGCATCTGCCGGAAGTGAGAGTCTATGCCTGATCGAACCGAAGCAAACCGGCCTAATGCTGACCGCCGTGAGATCCGCGTGTTCATCTCCTCTACCTTCCGCGATATGCAAGAAGAGCGCGAGGAGTTGGTCAAACAGATATTCCCTCAGCTCCGTCGGCTGTGCGAGAGCCGCGGCGTAACCTGGGGCGAAGTGGATCTGCGCTGGGGCGTCCCAGACGAGGCCAAGGCCGAAGGCAAAGTTCTGCCTTTGTGCCTGGCGGAGATCAAAAAGTGCAAGCCGTACTTCATCGGTCTGCTGGGGGAACGCTACGGTTGGGTGCCGGAGATTTCGGCAGAACTTCTCGAAGAACAGCCCTGGCTCGCGGAGGACCGCACGCGGTCCGTCACGGCCCTCGAAATCCTCCACGGAGTGCTGCGTGAGCCGGAGATGGCTGAGCACGCCTTCTTCTACTTCCGTGATCCAAGCTATGCTGAAGCGCACGAGGGTTTCACAGAACAAGACCTGGTCTCGCGCGAGAAGTTGGCGAAGCTTAAGGACGACATTCGGGAAAGCCGCTTCCCAGTCGCCGAACCTTTCTCAACACCGAAACAACTGGGCGAGTGGGTGCTGCGCGACCTGACGGCGGTTATCGAGAAGCTCTATCCCGAGACGGAAATCCCCAATGCCCTGGACCGTGCTGCCTTCGATCATGAGGCTTACTCCGCCAGCCGCCGCACGGTCTACATCGGCCGTGAGGAGTATATGGACCGGCTCGACGATCATGCCGCAGGCGATAGGTCGCCGCTGGTGGTGCTTGGCGAATCTGGCGGAGGCAAGTCGGCGCTGCTGGCTAACTGGACACATCACTGGAGTGAACAGCACCCTGAGACGCCGGTGTTGGTCCACTTCATCGGTGCCTCGCCCGATAGTGCGAACTGGATGGCTATGCTGCGCCGATTGCTCGGCGAGTTCCAGCGCAAATTCGGTATCCAAACTGAGATTCCCGACCAGCCCGAGGCTCTGCGCATGGCCTTCGCTAACGCGCTTCACATGATAGCGGCCCGAGGGCGGCTGGTGCTGGCACTTGATGCGCTGAACCAGATTGAAGACCGTGACGGCGCGCCGGACTTGATATGGCTGCCTCCTGTCATCCCATCCAACGTGCGCCTGGTCGTCTCTACACTTCCCGGAAGACCGTTGGATGACCTGAAGAAGCGAGACTGGCCTGTGTTGAACGTAGAACCACTCACGGTTCCCGAGCGACGGAAGCTGATCGATGACTATCTGGCGCGGTATGCAAAACATTTGGATAAACAGCGCAGTCTTCGTATCGCCGCCACGCCGCAAACAGGCAGCGGACTGTATCTCAGCACGCTGCTGAACGAGCTCCGCCAGTTTGGCCATCACGGAGAGTTGGACAAACGCATTGACTGGTATCTGGAAGCGACTGACCCAGTTGAACTCTATAGCAAGGTCCTTCAACGCTGGGAACAGGATTACGAGGAAGACGGCACTGGAAGGGAGAACATTGTTGGTAAGAGCCTGTCAAATCTTTGGGCCGCCCGCCGAGGTCTTTCTGAGACTGAGTTGCTCGAATCGCTGGGTACACTAGGCGCGCCGCTTCCGCGCGCTATTTGGAGTCCGCTATATCTGGCTGCCGGAGATGCATTGGTCAGCCACGGGGGCCTGCTGACCTTCGCACATGTCTTCCTACGCGAGGCCACTGAGAAGCGATATATCACTTCACCTGACCGTCGGCGCGATGCTCACAACCGTCTTGCCCAGTACTTCGGTTCCCAAGAGACAGGTCACCGCATGCTTGAGGAGTTACCTTGGCAGTTGACAAGAGCGGGAGAGTGGGCCGCTCTCAAGTCGCTGATTACTAACCCTTCTTTCATGGAGGCGCTTCACGGCTTTAATTCGACCGAATTCGCAGGCTATACACTTAACCTGTTGAACCGGACAGGCATAGATGCAGCAAGCCTCTATCAAGACTTTCTGTTCGAGCCGCGGAGTTTCAACGTTCAAACACTTACCATCGTTGACACCCTACTACAGCTGACAGGATTATTGGATCAAGCAGCAACACTTTCAGCGCAAATCGCTCGGATCGCGGAATCAGGAGGCGATCCTGCAGCTTTTGGAAAAGCCCTTCTCGTTGAGATCTCTTGTCGCAAAGCGAAAGGAGACTACAACTATGATGCATCTCTCGAAAAGGCAGAACGCATATTTCGCAATGCAGGCGCACGCGAGAGCCTGGCACGCTGTCTTGCACACCGAGCTGATTTTCACAAGTATCACCGGCGTGATCTACTTGCTGGCATTGCGTGCCACCAAAAACAAGAGCGGCTCCTCCATAAAATTGGGAACATGCACAGTCTCGTGACTTGCCTGAACAATCAGGCCACTACCTACGGCAAGCTCCAACAGCCCGAGAAGCAGTTTGCTCTCCGTCTCGAATCGGAGCGGATCGCCCGTGCCTCGAATGACATTGACTTGATCGCGCTTGCCGAGGCGAATCTTGGTATGTTTTACCTACAGTCGTCATTGATTCAGCGGGGGGCTCTGACTACGAAGATTACAGGCAGCGACTTAGGTCCTGAGCAACCGACCAGCGCCGAGCAGTTTATGCTCAGATTTGGGTTTTTGCCAGACAACCTACGCAAGGGCTGGATGTTTCTAAAAAGTGCCGAGTGGAGTTATAGGGCGCTGGGTAAGCCTGCGAGTCTCGCCCGCGTACTGCGTCACCAAGTTGAAACTATCGTCACGATGATTGAGTCTCCATTCTTAGTCGCAACAGCAGAAGTCGCGGATGTTGTGGTTCGGCTTGGCATACCGAGGGCCCAGGAAGCTCGCAAACTCTACCTTCAATTCGGCAACTACCGGCGCAGCGAAGTGTCTTTCCTAGATATCTTGGTGGAGCAAATGACGATGTATCTCGGCGATGCTCAATCATCGAGTTTGGATCTCGGGGAGATTATCCAAGCCATCGGGATTGGATCAAATGCGCAAACGCTAGCTGAAAGGGCGATTAACCGAGGATTTGCACAATTTATATTGCGCGAGGAAAGAGAGATGGTCTCGATGATGCCATAGGTTCAACCAAATCTGCCATAGTCTCTACTCCATGAGCCGGTGGTCCACATCTAGATACCGTCCCCCGCGACAAACTCGAGTGCCTCACGTTCGGTTTGGGCCAGATGCGGCTCACCCGCCCAAACCGTAAACTACCCTTGTGCTTCAGTGCTCATTACACCGCTCATCGCGCTGGCTTCCGCCGCCTCCTGGGGCGGCGGTGACTTTTGCGGCGCGATGGGCGTGCGGGCCGCGGGAGGCTCGACCACTGCGGCGCTGCGCTTCGTGGTGCTGTCGCACAGTATAAGCCTGAGCGTGCTGCTCATGCTGTTGGCGGCGCTGTGGGCCTTCACCGGAGGAGGGCTGGGGCTCACCGCCTTCTACATTGCGCTCAGCCGCGGAGCCATGGGCGCGGGGGCGGCCCTCAGCGGGGTGCAAGCGGCGGCGATTCCGGCTGCGGTCTCCAGCGCCCTGGAGGGCGCATCGCGCGCTCACCCTGGTCAGCTTCGCCATGGCCGTCGCGGCGATATTGATGATCGTGGCTCCATGCCCTCGCGGTAGCTTATCTTTCATCAGGAGATTCGCGATGCGGTCACGGAGCGCGACCGACTGCCGTTGGTGGTGGGTCCAAGGTGATGATGGCTGAAACAAATCGCTATCGACGTTTGCAGGATAAGGGAAGAAGGCACTTCGTAGGTACGCTATTGGCTAAGAAGATCGGCCTCAAAGTAGGAATGCACCTTATTGCCTGAGGCGCAAGAAATTCGCTGTTGGATTGCCCCCCCCCGCGACGTGTCTGACTGTGTCTCAATGCCCGTCGCGGTAGCTTCCGTTTCACGATGAGATCCGCGAGACCCCGACTTGTTTCCCGCGAATTTAGGCAGCACGTCAGGACCAGGGGCAACTATGGGGGCAACATCAAAAGATCGCCATATAATTGATTATGATATCAATGACTTACAGATATGATTCGGTAGTGCTCAGCCCACCAATCAACCCTCTGAATCCCGAGAAGGTTTCGATGCCGGCGAATTTGCCGGCTCTGCTTTTTGTCCTGTCTCCGCTGTGCGCGAGGCAGTCTCCCGACCTCCGAATCCTGTTGG
>Ga0302319_10005896_pt1 | contig 24432 bp, 22 predicted proteins | sample Bog_T0_2_FD_203319 | JGI IMG/M metagenome (GOLD analysis project Ga0302319, IMG submission 203319) | Peat permafrost microbial communities from Stordalen Mire near Abisko, Sweden - Bog_T0_2 | ecosystem: Environmental > Terrestrial > Soil > Wetlands > Peat | place: Sweden: Abisko, Stordalen Mire...
CCCATATAAGTGAGCACTGAGATCACCAGCATCACGAAGATCACCGACAAAACTGCCACCGGGCGGCGCAAGGCGCTCTTTTCGCCGGTAGGGGAGATAAACGGCAGCGCCAACAGCAGCGTGATGCACACGGCGGGCGCCACAAACAGAATGAGCACTTCCATCCAATCCGGCAGGAGCGCCAGTGCCGCAAAAATCGAAAGGAAATAGAAATCGGGACGCGGGTTCGTGTCGACGAGTGTCGGATTGGGAGGTCCGCCAGGACCTTTGGGACCGAAAACGAAAGCCGCTCCTAAAATACCGATGATGACCAACGCCGCAAAAATAAGATCTTTGCCGATGGCATGCGGCACAAAGGGGACGCCTTCTTTACGGATGATATCGGCGTATTCCGCGTCATAAGTGGCTTTGCGAACAGGCTTACCGGGCTTCGGATATTCGTTGATGCCTTTCGTCAAAACCAAGCGCAAGTGCATGCTGACGATGGCGATGATCAGGCCTGGAATAATGAAGACGTGCAGCGTGAAAAAACGCGAAAGGGTTTCACCGGCAATGATAGGTCCGGCCAGCAACAGATGCACGAGCTGCGCGCCGATGATTGGCACACGTCCGGTAATGGAAGCGCCAATCGTAAGACCCCAGTAGGCGTCTTGATCGAAACGCATCACTTGGCCCGTGAATGCCATAACGAGTGTCGTCAGCAAGAGGAAAATGCCGCTTACCCACGTCAACTCACGCGGATATTTGTAAGCGCCAAAAAGAAAAACTTGAATCATGTGCAGCGTCATAATCGCCACCATGAAATTCGATCCCCAATAGTGAACCGCGCGCAAATACCAACCCCAGAATTGAACGTGATTTAGATATTGCAGGCTGGTCCAAGCTTCGTTGGTTGAGGGAATATAAACAAACGCGAGACACGCGCCTGTAATGACCTGAATGATGAAACAGAGCAACGTCGCGCTGCCGAAGACATAGAACCAGCTACCGGCGCTTTTGGGAACTTCGTGTCCGGCGGTGGACGAATAGAGTGCCGTCAGGTGCAACCGGTCATCCAACCAAACAGCGAGACTGCGTAAGGTATTGATCACTCGATCTCCTACACCGGATTTGACAGAGTGGGCATTTGCCCGCCCTTGACCCAGAGTTGGTCTTTCTCCACTTTGTAGGCATACTGGAAAAGTCCGCGCGGCGGAGGCCCGGCTGCGCGCGAGCCGTCTTCCAGATAGGCTCCTCCGTGGCACGGACAAAGGAACAATCCCGATTCCTGAAACCATCTCACGGGGCAGCCCAAGTGAGTGCAGTTGATGGCGAATACTTGAAACTCTTTGCCGCTCACACGGCGAACCCAGCATGGGATATCGGCGGTCTGGCCATCCCATGGGCGCGTATATGGATTGCGGTAGGTGGCGATGCGTGTGGTCTTTTCCGGGAAATGATCGAGCGCTCCGAGAGAGATCCAATCGCGCGGATCTTTCTTCTCGGCAAAACTCGAGAAGATAAATCCAATGAGAGGCACAGCCAATGCCGCGCCGGCAATGACGTTGAGAGCAACGCCGGCGGCGAACAACCAGTCTCGCCGCGAGCCGTTCCCTTGGGGTAGTTCTTGTTTTGCTGGTTCTTTCAAATCACTCATTCGTATTTTCCTTGGCCAGCTCCGCCGGCCGCAAAGAGGCCAAATAAGCCACCAAATCACTTATATCCTGATCGCTGAGCGCGTGGCCCGCGTTCAAAAATCGATAGTTGGGCATGCCTAGATCCATGCGGCCCACAATGATGGAGGTACGCAAATTCTGATTGGTCACAAGCGAAAGATAAGAAGGATCGGTCACCAAGCCGACTCTCGCCCCCGGGCCGTGGCAGGCGAAGCAGCCGCGCCCGAATAGGCGCTTGCCATTCACAGGATCGCCAGGTGTGGTCTCCGTGTAGTTCGGCAATTCAGCCCCAGCGGGCGCACTCACCGGCTTCTTCCAATTCTCAATACCATCCACTAAGGCGTCCACCTGCTGCGGGGTGAACGGGCCGCCCTCAGTCAATGCCCACGCCGGCATAGCGGTGCCTGCGCGGCCGTGTTCAATCACATTCTTCAACGCGTCCTTCGGAATCACCGCCAAATAGACCGCATCATTCAAGATGCGGCCTGGCCCTAATCGACCATCAGGTCCATGACAGCCGGAGCAATTTTGGCTGAAAAGAATCTTGAAGTCCGTTATCTGCAAAGCAGGAGTCTCTTCCTGCGTTGGTTTGCCCGGTGGATCGCAGGCAACCAGACAAAAGAAGGCAACCGCGGCGAAGGCCACGCGCATCACTTACCGTCCTCATGATCTTGCGGAGTTTCGAGAAACATCCGTTCCGCCAGACTCCAAGTCTGCATCGTTCTGATGCTGGTGCTGCGCGCAATGACATAACCACCCACCAAACCGAAGCCAAGTTGACAGACAACAAACCACGGCCAGCTAATACGAGAGTTCAAAGCGGGATTGATGAAATTGAGCGTGGTGGCCACCACGCCGCTCCATAATACCGGCACCAAAATGCCCGCCCAAAACGTGGCGTATTTCGGAAACATCGGCAGCATCACGGCATAAAGAACACCAACCAGAATCGAAATACTCAAATGTCCGACAGAGGCAGCCGTAAAGGCGAGCCCATTGAATTTGGTGAGCTGCTGGACGCTTTCGCTGCCCATATCGGGCAGCACCACGCCGGCTAGCAGATTGATGGGATACCAAATACTTTGATAAGCAATTAATCCGTACAGACAGGCGAGTACCGCCATAACGGCTCCGCCCGCTAAACCGCCCCAAAATCCGGCTGAATAGGGATGAATTTCTTCGGGAACGCGAACGCGATGGCCGCCTTCGCCGAGTTTCAATCTCACCACGGAGCGCAGACCAACCTTGACGGCCGCGGGCCGGTGTTCCATTTCGATAGGGACGCCGACATGCTCCTCGTGTGGGATTACAGTTTTCCACCAACCTCCGACCGCTTTAGCGGCGATGAAGAAGCCCACGATACTGACCACCCAATGCGTGACGATCCCGGCCAGCAATAAAGTGATGCCAAAAGCCAGCACCATCGGCCAGAAAGTAGGCGCGGGCAATTGGATTCGTGTTTTATCGTCGGTCGAATGCTCTGACATGCCGCTCATCTCCCAATCACATAAACCACCGTGAACACCACCACCCACACTGCGTCGACAAAGTGCCAGTACCAAGAGAGAAATTTCACCCGCCGTTCCTGGGTCTCAATCGGAAAACCAAGCAGGCTCACAATCATAACCAGCAGCAGAAAGCACATTCCTAAAATCACGTGACTGGCGTGCAGGCCAACGAGCGAATAGAAAGTAGTGCCGAAGAGATTTGTACTCACCGTGAGGTGATCTTCGTAAATCAGTTTTTTCCACTCTAAGCCTGTCGAGACCAAGAACTCCAAACCCAGCACGATTGTGGCTAGCCACCAAAGCTTGAACATTCCTAAGCGGTGTTTCTTCAGCGCCGTTTCAGCGAAAACGATGGTCACGCTGCTGGAGAGTAGGCAAACGCTGGCCAGAATGGGGAGATCGAGGACGTCCTTCGGATAGGGTCCAGTTAGACTCTTTCCCATGTAGACGACATAAGCAACAACGAAGATGGTAAATAACGCGGTCTCTGTGACGATGAGGAAAATAATCCCCATGGCGCCGCGGTCCGGCAACTTCCACTCCCCGATGGGTGGCGGAACTCTTTGGGTCAGAACGGCGTCCACTATTCGAACCTCCAATCGGGGTCGTTGGGATTCTTCAAATCCCACAGGGGACGGCCGCTATGCACTTCGGGAATCGTCTCAAAATTGTATTCGGGCGGAGGTGAGGTAGTAGCCCACTCGAGCGTCCAAGCATCCCAAGGATCGTCGCCCGCCGGTTTGCCCTTGATAGCGGAATGGACAACATTCCAAACGAAAATCAAGGTGGCCGGTAATTGGAATAGGAGCCCGGAGGTGGCGACAAGATTCCAGAATTCCCAGCCACGGCCCGGCGCATAGGTATAGATTCGCCGTGGCATTCCTAAGAAACCTAGGAAGTGCATAGGCACAAACGTTATTTCCACGCCGATGGTGAATAGCCAGAAATGCCACTTGGCCAGCTTCTCGTTGTACATGCGCCCGCTGACTTTGGGAAACCAATAATACATGCCGGCGAACAGGCCAAAGACAAGTCCAGCCACGAGCGTGAAGTGGAAGTGGCCAACAACGAAATAGGAATCATGAAGCTGCCAATCGAAAGGACCAGTGGCCAGCATGATACCCGTCAAGCCGGCAATCAAGAACTGAAACAGAAATGCGCAGCAGAACAACATGGGCGTATCCATGCGCAGCTTGCCGCCATACATAGTCGCGGTCCAATTGAAAATCTTGATGCCTGTTGGAATGCCGACCAACATCGTGGAGGCCGTAAAGAACGTATTCGACCAAGACGTCATGCCCACGGCAAACATGTGGTGCGCCCAGACCCCGAGACTAATGAAGCCAATGGCGGCAACCGCGCCCACCATGGCCGGCTTGCCAAAAATCGGCTTGCGCGAGAAGATGGGAATCACTTCAGAAAGAATCGCGAACGCCGGAAAAATCAAAATATAAACCTCCGGATGGCCGAAGATCCAGAAAAAGTGCTGCCACAGAACTGCCGAGCCGCCCGATTGCGTATTGAAGAAATTGCCGCCCAGAAAGCGATCGACCAACAGCATGATCTGCGCGGCCGAGAGCGGCGGCAAGGCAATGATAATGAGCCAAGAATCAATCAACATCACCCACACGAACATCGGCATGCGGCTGAGCGTCATGCCGGGGCAACGCATGGAGACGGTGGTGACAATCACATTGAGCGCGCTGGCGATACTGCCAATGCCTGCAACCAGAATCCCCAAAATCCAATAGTCGGTGCTCGCGCCGCGCGAAAAGGCGCGTGAAGTCAGCGGCGCATAGGCAAACCAACCTACATCGGGCGCCGACCCCGCTCCCGACAGGCCGCCGCCGCCGATATAACTGAAATAGAGAAGACATCCGCCAAAGAGAAAAATCCAAAAGCCAAAAGCGTTTAACCGCGGAAACGCCATGTCGCGCGCGCCAATCATTAATGGCACAAGATAGTTAGAAAGCCCAGCAACAAACGGCATGCCAACGAGGAACACCATGGTTGTGCCGTGCATCGTGAAGAGCCGGTTGAAAGTGTCAGGATCAACCACTTTGCCATTGGGAAACGCCAGTTGCAGGCGGATCACCGTTGCCATAATCCCGGCGATAACGAAAAACAACAAGCCCGAAACGATGTACATCAAGCCCAGGCGTTTGTGATCGACGGTTGAGACCCAATCGTACAAATGGTTTGAGAACGAAAAGCGCGCTTCTTCTACCGGCGGACGTTCTACTTCCGAATGAACCGACGACATAGCTACCTCAGCGTCTCCAGATAATTCACGACTTTAGTCAACTCACCCGGCGTGAGCCTCATGCTCGGCATTAGACAACCGGGCTTGGCGATTTGCGGGTCGTTCACCCATGCTCGCAAATTGTCAGGGGTGTTTTTGATCACTCCGGTACCGAGAGTTTTGCGGCTCATCAAATGCGTAAGATCGGGCCCGAATTTAGCACCCGCGCTGGCTTGGCCTGATCCCGAAATATTGTGACAGTTCACGCAAGCGAGCGATTCAAAGACCGCCTTGCCTTCGCTGCCCTGCGGATCGTCGACAGCGCGCTTCTGCTGTTCGATGGTCCATTGCTTGAAGTCTTTCGGATCCTCACCCACGACTGTTAGCAGCATATTGGCGTGCTGTGTCCCGCAGTATTCGGCACAGTTGCCGAGATAGATGCCCGGCGAGTGAGGATCGATCCACATATAATTCGTACGGTTCGGGATCAGGTCAGTCTTGCCAGAGAGCTGCGGGAGCCAGAAACTGTGGATGACATCGGCGCTTTGTAGTTGGAGGTAGGTGGCGTTCTTGTGATCGGCAGTGGCCGGCATGTGGATTTCATTAGCCGTTACAATTCCGTAGTCTGGGTAAAGAACCTCCCACCACCACTGATGGCCAATGACCGTCACTTTTAAAGCTGCCTGTGGCGGGCTGGCGTTTTCCACGGCGGCGATCACGCGCGCCGAAACTCCAATGAGCACAAAGGCGATCAGGATCGGAACAACGGTCCAGGCCACCTCAATCTGGTTACTACCGTAAACTTGCGGCGGCTCTTCGCTGTGCGGCTCATGAGAAGGTTGGCGAAAGCGCCAAATTGTATAAGCAATGAGCCCGGCTACTCCGACAAAAACAGTGCCGGTAATAGCGATCACCAGCAAAGCGATATTTTTTTCCGATTCGGCCGGCGTTGCTAACGGCTCAAAGATGTTGGTGATCCGATGTTCAGGCAACTCTGCTGCAATAGCAGGCAAAGCCAATAGCGCCGTTTTGAGAACCGCGCACCCGAAAGACAGAATGTTGGTTATCTCCAATGCCAAATTATTACTGTACCCCTAATAAAATGAGACTATTGTGAACCCTGCCCTACAATAGTGCAAGAAGGATTGAGGAGGCACCAAAATTGTGCTAGCTATGGCTGAACGGGATGCCGAAGGAATTTTAATTCTTGACTTGCACGGGCGGATCGTCGCTGGCGAAGCAGCCGGATCTTTGCGGGAGCGCGCAAACCGGGCTTCCGCCAGCGAGAATCGCAACATGATTCTCAACCTGAAGGGTGTCGATTATATCGACAGCTCCGGTTTGGGTACCCTTGTTGCCGCGCACTCGGCTTTGAAAAACGCCGGCGGAGGGCTGGCCTTGCTGCATCTATCAAGGCGTAGCGCGGAACTTTTAATCCTCACAAAGCTGTCTACCGTGTTTCAAATTTTCGACGACGAGAAGGCCGCCGTGGATAGCTTCTTCCCACACCGCGAAGTGCGCAAATTTGACGTCCTGGACTTCGTCAGGAATTCGCCTAAAGAACCGAACTAAAGCTCCGTTCAAAATCGCTGCATGTCGGCATTGGGTACCGCTCGTTGCCACTCACGGCTCGGAAACCTTACTGAGCCGTGACTGTCAAGGAGCGGCAATGATACGCCAATTTACGCAATTAGTGAACGTTAACTGACATATCCACAATTTCAAACTGAAAGCGCTCCGGCGGCAACGATGAAACTGGATTCGGAATCGTGTCGAGCCACGTCTGGTAGGCGTTTTGTGCCAACGAGTTTTTCAAGTAGAACAAGAACTGGTCTGAGCAACAGCGAATGGGCGGCATCTGCCGAAACGCGAGACGCAAACCGACCGCTTTTTCAAGACACACACCGGGAGTCTTCACATCCTTATCTTCCAGCAGCGTCACAAAACTGCTCCGGCCTGCATGCGGCCAAATGTCGCTGCGCAGCAGGTTTCGGAGTTCCAAGCGCGCACCGAACGTGATCTCACATTGGCGGATCCATTCCAGTACAGAATCGCCCCAATGCCAGTGTGTGAGGATGCCCAGGTATTGTTCCACCAGATTGAGGGCTAAGTCCATCTTGCGCCGTTCCAAGAGATCCTCCGCACCAGGAATCGGCGCCGCCCATGTCGGAACCATATCTTCCTGCTCAATGATCTCCGCGGCTATGCCCATCATCTTATCGAGGCGTTTCACCTCAGGCACAGTCTTCAGCAGAAGCGGCGGCAGATCGTGCGTCTTTCCGCCAGGCACTTCTACGAACTTCCGATCTCCAACGATGTCCATAAGCACCTCACAGTTTCTTATCGACAACCCAGTCGACTTAGTTCAGTCTCTGCACGGCCAAGTCCAATTGAGCCGTTGCCATCGGGGACTCAGTATCCCTCGATTGTATTGACGATTTTTCCCATTGGCAAGCTGCGCCAGTACTTCCTTCCATACATTTAGTTGCCTTCATGGTCAATTCGTATCACTTTGGCAGCAAACAAAACAGAGTGCCAGCGAATTGTTCGTGGTTCTATCCCTTTCGTTATGCTGAAGCATATGCAGCCGAAGTATATACAGACGGTACGGATTTGCACGTTTATCGGATCTATTGCTTTATTCGCACTAGCCGCATACGCAACGCCGCCCGTCACTTGTTCACAAGGCGCGCGCCAATACTTTCCCTGCGAACTGAGCTTCGAAATGCAGCCGGACGAGCTGAAATCGCCGCAATCGGCGGTGAACGACGATTTGCTGCGAGTAGAATTTCGCGGCCCCAGCCACACAACCTATATGATGCGGGGTTTTTGGGATGGCGGCCGGACTTTGCGCATCCGTTTTACCCCAACTGAAGCTGGCGAATGGGCGTACAGGATCACAAGCGGCAGCAAGCGTTTGAACGAACAAGAAGCCAAATTCACAGCTAGTGAGACCGGGGAAGCCGGCATGGTGAACGTCGCAAACTTACGGCATTGGCGTAGCACCAACAAAAAGCCGCATCTTTGGCTAGCCGCCGAAGCACCCTGGCTAGATCTGGATCAACCGGCATTCGAAACATGGCTGGATGCCCGCAAAAAGAACGGCTTCACCCACATACGCGGAACTATCCTGAGTGGCCACGGAAAGAGCAAGCCCTTTGCCGCCGACGGGCAGCCTGATTTGGCTTACTTCCAGGCACTCGACCAAAGAATTTTAGCCGTCGCCGAGCGCAGCTTTACGGCCGATTTGATCATCGCCGATCAGGCCTTTGTCGAGAGCGGTGCGTTCAAAGATCGCGAGAAAATGGAGCCGCTGCTGCGCTACGTGGTGGCGCGTTATGGCGGTCTAAACATAACGTGGCAAGGCATAGAGCATTTTGACGATATGGCAGGCTCGCGCGGACTTTTGCGCGACATGGGTCTCTTTCTAAAACAGCTTGACGGTTTCCGGCACCCGCGCTCAAGTGATGCCCGCGCCAGTTCCTCTCCGCTGTTAGGCGATGGTTGGATGAATTACATCATCGAGGCTTCGCCGCGTCCCGAAGTAGCCGCAGTCGAACATCAATTCACAGAGATGCCCTCCATCCATGTGATCAGCGCGGCCGAGCCAGCCGGTTTCCGGCATGAGTTATGGAATGCCACTACCAATGGACAATACCTGAGCGTGCCATATGAAGCCCTGCGCAATGACGCCAACGCCAAAGCCGTGGAGACTTGGTACAAGCTTGTCTCTGATGCGCGTCATTGGGAGTACGAGCCGTTTTTCGATGTTTCAGGAGCGCGCGCTGTGGCTGTGGATGGCCGCAAAGATCCAAACGCCGAGGTTGATTTCGTGGAGTGCCTGACCTATGCACAGAGTCCCGGCATCGTAGAGGTGACCCTACCGAGACACAAGTACAACCCATATTGGGTCAATCCAGCCACCGGCGAAGAAATACCGCTCAAAGACATCCGAACGGAAGTCATCAGCAGGCAAACACCGGATAACACCAACGATTGGGTACTCTATCTTCCGCGCGAGGGCCGCAAGGAATCGATGGCGCGTTCGTATTACTTTGAATCGATTACTCCGCCTGTACAGGAGCCCGAGGTGGATGTTGCCAAGACACCCTTCGACGTTGTTGACCCAGCAGGAGAGCAACTCAGCTTGCAGGCGCCCGTACCTTTCAAAATAAAGCTCACCAAAAACAACCGCGCCACGCGTGCCATGCAATATGCCTGGTGGGGCGAAGTGATCTCAAGCGGCGAGGGGTTGCGGCTGCTCGCCATTGGACCCTCCGGTTTTCTCTCTGTGCCGAAAGCTTTGGCGTCCCCAGGCGGCATTTTGACTCTCCGCTTGGAAGCTATCAACGCCAACGGCAAGGCGTATGAGATTGACAAGGTATACACGCTAGCGCCTTAATGAACAATTCGCCGGTCATCCTTGCAGTCGATACGACATCTGAGTTTTCGAGCGTGGCCGTGCGGCGCGCCGGTCAGACAGTCGCGGAGGTGCAATTGCATGCGCCCGACGGTTCGGGTCAATTCATTATTCAAGCGATTGAACAAGCGCTGGCACAGGCGAACATACACCTTCGCGAGATCGAGTGCTTTGCCGCTGCCCACGGGCCCGGCTCTTTCACAGGAGTTCGCGTCGGCCTTGCCGTCGTCAAGGGTCTGGCGGATACTCTGCATAAACCGGCTGCGGGCATTTCGAATTTGCGTGCGTTGAGTCTGGCTGGACATGCGCCATTGAGGGCGGTTGCTTTAGACGCGCGGCGCCAACAGATATACGGAGCAGTCTACGACGCAGCCTCGAAACTGGTGGTCGAGGAGACACTTGCCACTTGGAGCGAATGGCTTAAACAGGTGCCGCCCAGCGCCGAATTCATCGGCTTAGACGAGGGCCCTTGCAAGATCGCTGGAATCCCCTTCACCACTGGCTCGAAATGGCTGGCCGCCGCGATCGCTGCCTGCGCTGAGATTAACGGTCCCACTGGCTGGAGTGACCCGGTCGCGCTCGACGCAAATTATGTACGCCGCTCCGATGCTGAGATGTTTTGGACGGACTTGAAGGAATGATTCGTGGGAACCATTTGAGACACTCCGTCGTATCCTTCTGTTTGGGAGAACCATGGCTTTCATAAATGTCGCGGCATTTAGTCTTTCCGCACTACTGTTCGCAATGACAATCAATCTGCAAACCGGGCAAACCGGCGATCTTGCTGCCCGCCGCCACGCGCTCGATCAACTCTTAGATGAACAATGGCAATACACTCTTCGCGAGTCTCCGGAGTTTGCCACCATCATCGGAGACTATCGCTACAACGATAAGCTGAGCGACGCCTCGCTCGCTCACGTGGAACAACAACGCAAAGATAGCGAAGCGTTTCTAAAGCGTTTTGAGGCCATTGACACCACCGGCTTCCCGGATCAAGAGTTGCTAAATCAGCAATTGATGGTCCGCAACCTCAGAGAGAACCTGGAAAGCCTCGAACTGAAGCTCTACCTCATGCCCGTCGATCAATTTAACGGCATACATCTCGTCATGGCGCAGTTTGTTCCGCTCATTCCTTTCGACACAGCGAAACAATATTCGGGCTATATTTCCCGGCTACACAAGCTGCCGCAAATGATGGATCAGATCATTGAAGTGCTCGAGCAAGGGAGGCGCGATCACATGATGCCGCCGAAGTTTCTGCTGGAAAAGGTAGTGTTGCAGATTCAGTCCATCGCAGCGCCGGCCGGAGAAGCAAATGTCTTCGGCGGGCCCGTCAAAAAGTTTCCAGCCGGCATTTCTGAAGCCGACCAAAAAGCGCTTCACGACGCCGTCATCAAAGCCGTGGACACAGAAGTGAGGCCCGCTTATACGAAACTGGCGAATTTCGTGTCGAAAGACTACGCACAATTCGGCCGCACGGAACCGGGCCTCTCGGCCCTGCCGAACGGCGCAGCGCTCTACCGTTTCGCCATCAAGCAACAAACCACCACCAACATGGATCCGGAAGCGATTCACGAACTCGGACTCAAAGAAGTGGCGCGCATTCACGGGGAAATGCTAGTCATCGCCAAAAGCCAGGGATTCCCAGATCGCAAAAGTTTCCAGGAATCGCTCAAGACGAATCCGAGAGTCATCCCCACTTCACGCGAGGACATTCTCAACACCTATCGCGCCTACATTGCGGGCATGCAGCCCGAACTTCCGAAGCTATTCGGCCTGCTACCGAAAACCCAGGTGGAGGTCCGTCCGGTTCAGGAATATCGCGAAAAGGAAGCCGCCGCTGCCGAATACAACCAAGGCACGCCCGACGGGTCGCGTCCTGGCATTGTGTATGTCAACACCGGCGATTTCGCACATCGCTCGAAGCTGAGCATCGAGTCCACTTCCTATCATGAAGGCGTTCCTGGCCATCACATGCAGATCGCTATTGCGCAAACGTTACCTGGCTTGCCGCCCTTCCGCCAGCAAGCGCAATACAATGCATACACGGAAGGCTGGGCGCTTTACGCCGAGCGCCTTGGCAAGGATGTCGGTTTCTATAAAGATCCGCTGAGCAACTACGGCCGCCTTTCCGACGAGTTATTGCGCGCTTGCCGCTTGGTGCTGGATACCGGCGTTCATTACAAGCATTGGACGCGCGAGAAAATGATCAGCTACTTCCGCGAAAACTCCAATGAAGACGAACCCGACATTCAAGCGGAGACAGACCGTTACATTGCCATGCCCGGCCAAGCGTTGGCTTACAAACTCGGCCAGTTGAAAATTCTGGAACTGCGTTCTATCGCTGAAAAAGAACTGGGCGACAAGTACGACATGCGCGCCTTTCATGACGAAATTCTGAACGGTGGCGCACTGCCTTTAGATGTGCTCGAAGCACGTACGCGGGCCTGGATACAAGCCGTGAAGGCTGGAAAGGCGCCGGCGCATCCATAGCACCTGTTACAATCCCGATCATGTTCTCAGGCATTGAGCATTTTGCAATCGCCTCTCCCAACCCCAAAGGGCTGGCGGATTGGTACGTACAAAATTTGGAATTCACCCAGGTGTTCGAATACGCCGGCAATTACTTCGTTGAAGCGAAGAATGGCGTAATGATCGAAATTATTCCCAGCGAAGGCGATTTCGGCAGTCCCACCCCGAAAACGCCCGGCATGCGGCACATCGCGATTTCGGTGGACGACTTCGATGCCGGCCTGGCGCAACTCAAAAAGCAAGGCGTGAAGTTCGCGGGTGAGCCGTACGAAACTTCGGGCAACCGCTTGGTATTTTTCCATGACGTGGATGGCAATTTGGTGCATTTAATCAAGCGCGCTAAGCCCATGCCCCGTCAGGGAGTGTAATCTCATGCCCTGTACTAAAAAGGGCCTAATTGACTAATCGGATCTTCAAGGCATTCGAATATCCCGATTTCCGGGTGATGTGGTTCGGGGCTTGTACCTCTAGTGTCGGCACTTTCATGCAGATGCTGGCGCAAAGTTGGCTGGTTTACAAGCTCTCAAAGTCCGTCTTCTATCTGAGCCTGGATACGTTCTTCGGTCAGGCGCCTATCTTTTTGCTCTCATTGTTCGGTGGCGTGTTTGCCGATAGGATTAGCCGCCGGAAACTGCTGCTTTGGTCGCAGGCCATCCAACTCTCATGCGCCTTCACTCTTGCGTTTCTGGCAAGAGCGAACATCGCCAGAGTGGAAGAAATCTGGTGCTTGTCTTTTATCGTCGGCGTAGCGCAGTCATTCGGCGGTCCGGCTTACTCGGCGCTCGTGCCCACGCTGGTCGGGAAAGAAGATTTACAGAATGCCATCGCGCTCAACTCTATCCAATTCAATTTGGCGCGCGTGGTGGGTCCGGCGCTCGGCGGAATCGCTCTCGTCAAATTGGGCGCATTCTGGTGTTTTTTCCTCAACGGGCTCTCCTTTCTTGCGGTCATCGCATCGCTGCTCTACATTCGTCCCACCTTTGTACCCGGCGGCGCGGGAACATCTGTGATGCAGAGCATGAAACAAGGTATCGATTTTATGCGCAAGCGTGAAGGAATGTTGAGCCTGATCAGCCTGGCCTTCCTCATCACCATGCTTGCGTATCCCATGATCACCTTCTTGCTGGTCATCGTAGACAAAATATTTCACGGCACCACCAACGATTTCACTCTATTTTTATGTTTGTCTGGCGCGGGATCGGTCACTGGTGCGCTCTTGATAGCGGGTCAGTCCGCACGGCCCGGACAAGCCATGAAGTCGCTGGAGGCGCTAGCCGTGTTGGGCATCACAATCGGCATTATTGGTTGGTCTCGTTTCCTGCCTCTCACCTGCGCCGCCATTTTCCTGGCTGGCGCTCTGCTGATGGTGGTTTTTGCGCTCAATACCTCACTGGTTCAATCGAACGTCGCCGATCAGATGCGCGGCCGCGTCATGAGCGTCTACAATGTGGCGTTTCGCGGCGGCATGCCCATCGGCGCTGTGATTTCCGGCTACATCGCGCAAAAGTCCTCCGTTTCGCTTGTGCTAGGACTCAATGGTGTTCTGCTCGTCATCCTGGCCCTGTATTTTCTGCTGATCCAAAAGAAACTGTCGAAACTCTAGCCCGCCCAAACCGTCATTTCTAGAATGAAGTTAGTTATGTCGAAGTCCATTCTTTTATCTTTTTTAGTCTGCGCTCTATTAGCAGCACCACCCTCGGAGTTAACCGTTGCCAGAGATCGTCAGGATTTGCCGGCATTGAACGCTCTCATTGCCCAAAATCAGCAGGCTGCGCAAGCCAAACCGCAATGCACCGAGTGTCTCTATAAGCTAGCTCTCGCCAATTCCTATGCGGCCGAAGTCACCATGGAACTGCGTGACAAACGCAAATCGGAAGCGTTTGCCGAAGCCGGCATGGAGGCCGCGCAAAAATTAACAGCCGCTAATGCCAACAACGCCGAGTACCATCGCTTGCTGGGCGAACTTTGCGGCCAGGTCATTCCGGCGAATCCGATTTTTGGCGCGCTGAAATATGGGCGGTGCGCAAAAGATGAAATTGACAAAGCCATTCAGCTTGACGGGAAATTGGCACTCGCCTACGTCAGCCGTGGCGTCGGCAATTATTACCTGCCTTCGTCCATGGGCGGCGGTCTCGATATCGCGCTGAAAGATTTTGACAAAGCCCTGGCACTAGACCCAAAACTCACCGAAGCGTATATTTGGAAAGGCGTGACGCTACGCAAGGCCAACCGCAACGCCGAAGCTCGACAAGCTTTTGAAAAGGCCCTGGCCTTGAACCCGCAAAGACTCTGGACAAAACAACAATTGGATAAAACACCGGCCAGCTAGAATGTTGCGTGTCCCGCTGCTGTGCCTAGCCATCTTCGCAGCCGCCTGGCTTGAATTCACCGTCTTCCCGGGGCACAGTTACCTTGAGGGTGACAGCCAACTCTATGTGCCGGTTTTGGAACGAATGGCCGCCCCAGGCTTGCTCTCGCGCGATCTGGTGGCCACCAACGGCGCGCTCTCTCTTACCGCTTATGACGAAGCCACTTTGCTCCTCCACGAAGGCGGCCATCAGTCGATCCGCCGCGCGCTGCTGGCGCAGGAATTTGTTTGTCGTTTGGCCGCGCTGCTCGGCGTCTTCCTCCTCGCGCGAGCCACCGGACTGGGCCATCTCTTCTCGTTCGTCATAGCCGCAATCATCAACCTTGGGGCATGCTTGGCGGGGCCCGCCGTTTTCTTTGCAGACCGCGAGCCATTGCCGGGTCCGTTTGCCTTTTCACTGCTCTTGCTGGCCATGGGACTGCTCGCGCAAGAAGTCCCGCTGTTGGCCGGGATCGCCGGAGGCTTAGCTTTCTTGTATGATCCCGTGTTGGCGGCGCCGTTTTGGTGGGTATTGATTGTCGCGTTCGCCTTCCATGCCGGAATACGTAAATTAATCCGGCCCATGCTGCCCATTCTTCTGATCTTCATTCTGCTGTTGGCGAACTTGGCGCAACTTCAGCCCGGTACCGCCGCCCAGCCGCTGCTAGCGCGCCTCCCCAGCGATTTAGTGGCTTTCCAAAGCCTCTACACGCCTCAGCTTTATGTCAGTTCCTGGCCCGCCGGTGAGGTCTCTCAACTTCTCGCGCTGCTTGTCTTTGGCTTTTGGGCCGCCGCGCGTTGTTGGTTGCTGCTCTCCTCCTGTTTTCGCTGGCTCGTCTTGGGTACGGGGCTTTGCGGGGTGCTCTCTATTCCCGTGTCTTACCTCTTGATCGACCAAGGCCATTTTGCTTGGGCCGCCAGAGTCCAACCCAGCAGGGCGCTCCTCTTCAGCGCAGCCGCATCGGCGCTCCTATTCGGTCTGGCGGGTATGCGCGCCATCCTGCATCGTTCTCCAATGGAATCGTTTGCCTGGTTCTTTTTGCTTTTCACGCTCCCACTAAGCCATGGCGTTTTCGATTTCCTGCGGCTCACGAATGCGATTCATGCCATTCAATTCGCATTGGCCCTCACTCTGGCCGCCTTGTTGACTGCACTGTTGACTGGACTCATGTTGTGGCCTGCGGCCTCGCGCACCATGCGCCTTTTCATAGCAGTGGTTCCGTTTGCGGCTGCTGTGGCCCTATCCCAAACTCCCGGATTACGTCCAGCCCCGATCCCCATGCGCGCTTCCATTACGCAACTAGCGGCGTGGGCCGATTCGAGCACGTGGGGCAGCTCCGTCTTTCTTTTTCCAGATGCCGGCTATAGCGCCTACCCGAGCGTCTTTCGCGCGCAATCACGGCATGGGCTCTGGGTAGATTGGAACACACGGCGCGGCGTCGCATTTTCTGAACCAGCCGCCGCACGCTGGCAGGAACGCTGGCGTGGCAGCATGCAAAATGGTTTTTCCATTGCGAATCTCGAAAAGTCGCTCCCGTTGCCTATCGACTACTACGTGCTCGCCACGCGCAATCAACTCGTAGGCGCACGCCATGCTTTCATGAATCGCGATTTTGTCGTCTATGATGCTGAGGATCTGCGCAATGCACCCAAGCCGTTGCGCTTGAAAACGCCGCACTGATCAAAACCGCCAAAAAGCCCGCAATTCGCAAAAAAGATAGATAGATATATAATCAGAGCCGGTGCGGAGGCATTCCTAAAATTCATCCTTCATAGCCGCCCCCAAATAGGAGTGAGTGCATGTCTTTAAAATTACGTTTGTCCCTTGTCTTGGCAGTGTTTGCCATCTCTGCCTTTTCGCAAGATTTCCGCGCTTCTCTCTCTGGACGCATAGTCGATCCCTCTGGAGCCGGCATCGCTGGCGCAAAACTGGAAGTTCGCAATTCCGATAACGGCGAGACCTCCAACACAACTTCGCAAGAGGACGGCAGCTACAGCGTTCAATCTCTGACTCCCGGCCGCTTCGTCATCACAGTTGAGAAGCAAGGCTTCAAAAAAGAGGTTCGCGAAGGTGTCCAACTCGAAGTCGCGCAGCGTGCCGTCGCTGATATACAGCTCACTCTCGGAGGTTTGAATCAAAGCGTAACCGTCTCGGCTGGAGCGGAAATACTCGAAACCGAATCGGCCGACCGCGGCTTGACCGTCGAATCCAATCGCGTTCTAAACACCGCCCTGCAGGGCCGCAATATCATGGCCCAGGCTTGGTCGGCGCCCGGCGTCGTCGAAAACGCTTCCGCGCAGCGGCTGCGGCCCTTTGATATCTCCGGCTCATCCAGCCTCACCGTTAACGGTGGCCGCCCCAGCACCAACGAAATCCTCGTGGACGGTGTCACCAGCCTTTACGAAGCCTCTTCCGCTTCCTACATCCCCACTGCCGAAGCTACCGGCGAATTCAAAGTACAGAACACCAATTTCGATGCCCAATACGGCTGGACGTTAGGCGGCGTCATCAACATTATCACCAAGAACGGCACCAACGATTTTCACGGCTCCCTGTTCGAATTTTTCCAAAACACCCACCTGGACGCCAACACCTTCAACAGCAACCTGACCGGCGTCCGGCGTACTTCATCCCACATCAATACCTTCGGCGGCGATATTGGTGGACCCGTCATAAAAAACAAGCTGTTCTTGTCCTATACGTTCGAAGACATTCGTCAAGTCATTCCCGATCCTTTCACCACTTCCGTTCCGACAGCCTTGCAAAAGTCGGGTAATTTTTCTCAGACGTATTACACAACCAATTCCGCCGGCACGCCCCTGCTTCAAACGATCTATGATCCATATTCAACCGTCGGATCCACTCGTACGCCCTTCCTCGGCAACGTGATCCCTGCCTCGCGCATAGATCCAGTCGCCGCAAAGGTTTTCTCTTATGTGCCTGCCGGAGATGTCGCCGGCAATTCCACCACCGGCTTGAACAATCTCACCAATAACGGCAGCACCCGCAAATTCACTGATTTCTTTCCCGAAAACACCGTACGCGGCGATTACGATATCAACGAATCCACCCGCTTCTTCATTCGCTATTCCCGCAATGCGCTTTCGGAAGAGCGCAGCTTCCATTACTCAACCAATTCCACTCTGAATCCAGCCGACACCGGCAATAACGACCCGTTCACCCGTGAGAATCACAACGCCACCATCCAGTTCACCAAAATTTTCAATCCCACAACCGTGCTGAATATCCGCACCGGGCTGGAACGATTCAAGTCCGAAAGCGGTTCCGCTCAAGGCGCTGGCGTGGGCCCGTCGGCGCTTGGTTTCTCGTCCCTCTTCGTCTCGCAAGCGGCTAACTGGTTCCCCAAGTTTAATTGGGCAAGCTACGAAGGCGCGGGCGCACAACCTAGCTATATTGGCGCTCTCGCTCAAACCAACTCTCTGCAAAGCTCTCTCGCTAAGACTTTAGGCGCGCAAAGTTTCACCTTCGGCGGAGATCTCCGGCTCTTGCGCGGCTATTCCCCCAACCCCGGCTACGACGCCGGCAATTTCACCTTCGATCAAACCTTCACCGGCGCGAACCCCATATTGATTCAGCCATCATCCGGTAACGCACTGGCATCTTTTTTGTTGGGAACGCCGCAGAGCGGTTATATCCAAGTCAACAGCGAGCCCGCCCGTCAGGAGAAATTGGCGTCCCTTTATGTGCAGGACGACATAAAAGTCTCCTCCAGGCTGAAGGTCAATGTGGGCTTGCGCTGGGATTATCTGGGTCCACTTACCGACCGTTTCAACGAACTCGCCCGCGGCTTCTCCACCACTGCGCTAAGTCCTCTTCAACCGCCCGGTTTCCCCCTTCACGGCGGTCTACTCTTTACCGGCGTCAACGGCGAGCCGCGCGGCATCTTCAATTCCAATTGGCATAACTTCGGCCCACGTGCAGGCGCCGCTTATCAACTGGATCGTCACACTGTTTTGCGCGGCGGCTACGCGCTCGTTTACGGCCAAACCTGGAACGACCCAGGCAACGCCCCCGGCTTCAGCCAGACCACGAACATGGTCACATCCATCCAAACCGGCATCCCGTACAACACTCTCGACAACCCGTTCCCTGGCGGCGTTCTCACCCCCGTCGGCGCGTCGCTTGGTCTGGCAACCGCCTTGGGCCAGAGCTTTTCATTCGCCGATCCCGCCGGCGGTTCGCCGCCCTATGTACACCAATTCTCTTTCGAAGTGCAGCGCGAACTGCCTGGCGATTTCTTGGTGTCAGGAGCATACGTGGGCAGCCAATCGCGGCGCATCCAAGTCTCGCAGCAACTGAATGCACTTCCTCTGAGCGCGCTGTCGCTTGGCGCAACCGCTCTAACCACGAACGTTGCCAATCCCATGGCTGGACTCATTCCGGGAACAGCTCTGAACGGCGCCACGGTGGCGAGACAGCAGTTGCTCGTACCCTACCCGCAATTCCTCATCAACGGAATCACTGAAATGTACGAACCCATCGGCAAATCGGGTTACAACGCCCTGCAACTGTTGGTTTCCAAGCGTCTTTCTTACGGCTTGAATTTCAGCTTCGCCTACACTTATTCGAAACAACTGGACCAAGTGAGTTACCCCAACCCGCAGTTCACTACCCTCGAAAAAGTAGTCGCCGCTTGGGACGTTCCGCAGAATGCGCAAATCAATTTTGTCTACGACCTCCCGTTTGGAAAGGGCAAACGCTTTGGCGCCAGCATGGCGAAACCGCTGCGCTACGCTGCTAGCGGCTGGACCATCAGCTCCCTGACGCGCCTGCAGCAGGGAATGCCGATGAATTTCCCCACCAACGCTGCGCCAACGGGTCTAGACCCAGCCATATCGAACCAATCGCTCACCCAGTGGTTCAACACCTGTACCCTTCTCGCAAACGGCACCACTCGCGGCTGCACGGGCAACGAACAACCCGCTTGGACGATCCGTCAGCCGGACACTCTACAGACGTGGTCGTCGCGTCTGTCCAGCGTCCGTCTTCCCGGCATACACAACTCCGATATCTCGGTGATGAAACATAACCACCTCACCGAGCGCCTCGACCTGATCTTCCGTGCCGATTTCATCAACGCTTTCAATTCGCCCCAATTCTTTAGCGGGCCCATCGTTGATGTCAACAATGCAAACTTCGGCCGGATCTCGGGCGCATCCGATCAAAGCAATTTGCCGCGCTTCGTCCAGTTTTCGCTGAAGCTGCAGTTCTAATTACTGGCAACTCGCGTTGGAAGCACTGGGGAAGGCCAGAAAGGTAATGCTCGCGGGGGCCAGCGCAATCGCGCCCCCGGGCATCTTTTGCCCCTGAATCTTTGGCAAAGCATCAGTGGCGTCCAGTTTGAGTTCGGCGCCGTTGAGTTGAACCTCCGACCCGAGAAGATCCTTGGCCGTTAGCGCGTAGCGTTCACTTTTTCCGTCCACCTTCAGTTCGTGTACCGCATCCCGATCTGCATTCACCGCTAAAAGCGTCACTCCGCCCTTGTGACTCGGCATGCAATGCGCGTAGAGATGCACGGTGGCTGCCGGAGACTGACCGGCCTCCAACACCTTCTTACCCATCAATCTATGCCAGAGCAACGCCGACCAGTAGTTCGGCCGCGGCGTGAGCGTATCTTCCTCAATCAACGCATATCGGACGTAAGACTAACCCTCACCGGACCCGCACCCAGCGACCCTCCTTCGCCCACAGAACCGGGACCGAGCAGAATCGTCCCGGGCGACCCTTTCCTCAGGAAAGACATAAACACCGCGAAGTCACGGCCGTGCCGCCGCATCATAGCCCTTAGGCGCACCACCCATCGCCGCAAACGTCGGCTCATTAAAGTATTCCGCCGCCGCAATCGATCCGCCGATCGACTTGGTAAACGTCAACAACTTCAACGCCTCTTCTGGCCTCCACACACCGTTCCCGTCCCGCACACCCGGACTAATCGCGAACGACGTAATAATCTTCGCGTCAGTCGCACGCGAAAACTCCACCACATTCTTCCATTCTTCGCGCGTCAACACGCCTCCAAAACCCGCTGGCGGAGCCTTCGGCGCTGGCGTATCGGCATCGTGAAAATAGGTCGAGTTCGCCCAAGTGCCGCTCACCCGCATATACGATGGCCCCAACGCCGCCCCCAGTTTGCGCAAGCGCGCATTTGTCAAATCAATCGGTGGACGCTGCCGAAAGGCTGAAGCATCAAGGCCAGGTATAGACGAAGTCGTGGCAGGCGCATCGTTGGGCTTCGCGGCTTTCTTGTATGCCGCCCAAAAGCGCGCCCGCCCGTCACTTCCACCATTTCGATATTGAATGATTGGAACCGCTCGTCCACCGTTCCAACGCGCGGCATTTGCGAGGGGTTAATGTCAGCCGCGAACAATACTCGCACCGCCACTAACGACAAACCCAAAACTCGACAGAGAGAAAAATTCATCTCTCTGAGTCTATCTGAGTTTGGACGGCTCCCAGCGCGACGCCATCTCAATGAAAGCGGCCTTGCACCGGGGCCACTCGTGCAGCGTAGCCGGGTCGAAGTCAGCCCCGTTAGGCCATACCAGCGTGTGAAATTCTGCATCAAGCCCTACCTGATTGAACAAAGCCTGATCCCTAAGCGGACCATACAGTTCTCCACGAAGTACCGGCTCAAAAACAATGACCTGTTCGGTGGCGTCGTCAAAAACGACAGGTAGAGTGTACGGGGCAATAATCTCGAACTTTTTAACGCGGCACATAAGGTGGGTCATCATTGCTGTCCACTACTTTAACGGCTCAATTGGAATCGCGGAGTGTCCGGAGCGTAAACGATGCCAATCCGACAGCAGTTCCTCTTGGTGCAGTTCCGCCCAAGCTTACACTAGGCGCCGCTGCTTATTTGGCAATGTGCCGGCGATCAGATCGACTGGGCGAATTGAAAATACCGCGGCTTCGCCGTGAAAATGCGCAACGTGATGCGGCTCGCCCACTTCGGAGAACATCCGGATTACGATGCCAAAGAAACGGCTCAATTCTGGCACAATTCATGCTACACCGCGCTACACTCTTCTTGTGCATATCGAACACTCACTCATTACCGCAAAGGAACGATGCCAACAAGATGATAGATAGCAACGCGGCTACAGGGCTGCCGGAAACGCACTACCCACTGGAAACATTGAGTCCGCGGCCAATAGAGGCGCAACCTCTTCCTCATCGCTGTACGCCGTTACAGACTTGAACACACCGGCTTCGGGATCGCGGTGCACAATCAGCCGCCTGCCGTTTAGGTCCAGAACCCAATAATCCACCACGCCCGCCCTCGCATACAATCGGCTCTTGATAGTCAGATCCACATTCAACGATGAGTCAGAAACCTCCACCACTAGCGCAAGGTCCGACGAAATCGGTGTCCTCAAACTAAAAGGATCAGCCGATCGCTTCAGCGCAATCAAATCCGGCTCGGGCTCACTCAGCGATTGGTCGCCCGGAGCTACCTCAACGGGAGCCTCACATGCTACAAACTCCGCACCGAATACCCGCTCCATCCAAAGCCTGAGCCTAGTCGTCGCATTGACGTGGGGACGGTTCTTTCCCATCTTGTTCAACAACTCTCCGCCAATGAGTTCCAGGTGCTGGCCCGCGAGTAGCCCCGAGTTTTCCAAAGCGTTAGCCTCGCTACGCGTCCACCGCTTTCGCGATTGGTCGGTCACAGACGGTATGTAAACTGGCTCAGCGACGACAGTCGGCACAAGGCCTCCTCAGTCATTAATGATAACGCCCGTTATGAACCGCCGGGCATCTGCCACAAAAAGCAAAAGGCCGGAGCAAACAACCGAAACCGCCCGGCCCAGACCCGCTTCGTTTTTTGAGCTTTACGCGTTTAGATTAATCCCTAGCTTCTTCAACTCTTCCGAGTAATACCGCTTGTGCAAAAGATCGTACTCTTCCCCGCCCTCGGTAATCTCACGCTTCTGCGTCCGAATCTTCGCGCGCGCCGCCTTATCTATCTTTTCTTCCAACTGCAACAACTCCGTCATCTCTTTTACAATGGCCAGCCGCAAATCGTTCGGATCCTTCCGCACCCGAAACTCCCGCGATTTCTTCAACGCCGAAACCAGCTTGTGAGAAAGATCGTTCACCTTATCCCGCGAAAGCTTCATCGGATCGCCTGTGTCGCGCCCCGCCGCCCGCATGATCTTCCGCTGCGCCAACAATTGATTCTTGATCTTCCGAAACATTTCCTGATACGAAACGTTCTCGCGCCGCATGTAGTCGCTATATTCATCTAGCATGTCGCGCACTTCGTCGTTCAACTTGTCCTCAATCGACAGGTCGTCTTCAATTACCTGTGCCATGGAGGCGGCCGCCACCGCCGGATCGGAAGTCTCAAACGCCGCAGGGCTCAGCCTACTCACCAATTGGCGCGACAGGTAACCAATAAATTCTCGGGCTAATAGCATCCGACGCTAGTTTAACAATGTCACTATGCCGGACCGAGGGGCGCTTACCCGCTATGCTGGCAGGGTGCGCATCGGCATTCACTCCAATACTGGCGGATCTCTCGAACGCGCTGCGGTCAACGCTCATCAAGTCGGCGCGAATACCATGCAGATTTTTTCCGCCAGCCCGCGCATGTGGCGAGCCAAACCGCCTGACAAGCTCCAGGTGCAGATCCTGAACGCCGCACGCCTCAAGCACGACATCAATCCGCTCGTGATTCACTCCAACTACCTCATCAACCTCGCTTCCCCGCCCTCCGCCACCCGCGAAAACTCCATCCAAGCCTTTCGCGGCGAGATCGAACGTGCCATCATCATCGGCGCCGATTACTTAGTTGTCCATCCTGGCAATTACAAAGGTCTCGCGCTGGAACAAGGCATGCTGAACGTCGCCGAAGCTATCGCCCTCGCCTGGCGCGCGGTTGACGACGCCCAGAAAGTAAATCCACGCCTGACAATCCTGCTCGAAAACACTGCTGGCACAACCACCCAACTCGGCGGCGATCTCTCCGAACTGGCAATCATCCAGCAACTCGCCTCTAAATTTGTCGATCTGCCCATCGGCTTCTGCCTCGATACTTGCCATTGCCACGTGTACGGCTTTGATCTCGCGACCGTTGCCGGCTTCGAAAAACTTCTCATCACCGCGCGCGAAACCATCGGCCTCGAAAACGTCCCCGTCATCCACTCAAACGATGCCAAAGCAGTCTGCGGCTCGCATACCGATCGCCATGCCAACATCGGCACTGGTTATATTGGTTTAGAAGGCTTTCGGCGCATCCTCAATCATCCTGATTTGCGCGCGAAGGCTTTTATTCTCGAAACCCCTGACGAAGAGGCGGGCGGTGGTCATCTTCGCGACATCGCCACACTCAAGGAGCTAGTATCCCCGAAAAAGTCTTCGACCCCAAAGAAATCGAGCCCCGTTGGCACGAACGCTGGTCCCAAGACCCGTCGCTCTATGTAGCCAACGCGCCGGAGCGGCCTAAATATTACGTCCTGGAAATGCTGCCCTATCCCAGCGGCCAGCTTCACATGGGACACGTGCGCAACTACGCCATCGGCGACGCCCTCGCTCGCTATATGTGGATGCGCGGTTACAACGTGCTTCACCCCATGGGCTGGGACGCGTTCGGTCTTCCCGCCGAAAACGCCGCCATGAAGCAGAATCGCCAGCCGCGCGAATGGACCCTCTCCAATATCGCCAAAATGAAGGTGCAAATGACGCGCCTCGGCTTCGCTTT
>Ga0302319_10005897_pt1 | contig 24429 bp, 23 predicted proteins | sample Bog_T0_2_FD_203319 | JGI IMG/M metagenome (GOLD analysis project Ga0302319, IMG submission 203319) | Peat permafrost microbial communities from Stordalen Mire near Abisko, Sweden - Bog_T0_2 | ecosystem: Environmental > Terrestrial > Soil > Wetlands > Peat | place: Sweden: Abisko, Stordalen Mire...
CGTCCTCGGCAGAGACCACGGCGTGTTGCAGATCGGGCGAAATTTCGCTCAGAGGAACAAACGAGTAGTGCTTGCGGTACGGTGTGTGATCGAACCAGGCCTCGATGCCGCGCTCGACATGCACTGCCGTCGTTGGCGGATCGATCCACTTCAACGCGACTAACATGAGCGCAAGCACAGTCCAAAGCCCGACAATGCTGATCGCAATCCAACTCGCGATCAACCGCAACGAGAGCTTGCGCGACAGCGGGAGCCACTTCCGCGACGCGGACTTTGCGGTTGCCTTTGGCCTATCCCATCCACTCATTGCGCGGCTCTACCGATCATTCAGTCCCTTACCTTCGAGAATCCGACTTAGGCATTTTTCAATTCGAGCCTCTCGCGTCTGAGTCTGCCTGGGCGCGGAAATGAAGAGGTTGTAGGCGCGCTGCCGCCCCGGAGTTAGCGACTCAAAGGCCTTCTTCAAGGCCGGCATCTTTTTCAGCTTGCGTTGAAACTCTTCCGGCAGCGGGAACTCGGCGGGATTCTTGCGTTCTACCTTCAAGCCGGACTTTTCAACTTCGATGGCCGCATAGATATAGGATGCAACCGCATTCTGCAACTCACGGATTTGTTGAGCGTCCGCAAATCGAATCTGACGTCCTGCCTGCGAATTTTCGCCGGGCTTCACTAAGATCCCTGCGTCATCGCGCAGCAACGCGCCCTTGAAGAACAGGATTGCGCAGTAGGACTTGAACGGCTGCATCACCACCACGTTGCTTGCGTCGAACGTGTAGCAGGGCTTGCCCCACTTGAACTCTTCCTTGAGCCCGCAGCCGAGAAGGATTTTTCGCAGCCTTTCGCATTCATCCCGCCACAGTTTCAACCGGCTAATGAACCCATCGACTCTCGGATTGGTAGCATTCTTCACCATAGTCAGTCATTCTACCCGGACGGGATCGCCAGATCATCCCCGCGTCAGGGCATACGCGTGCACGCATCTTGCTGGCGGCGTATGCCGGCATGCGCCGCCCTTACAGGGCTCCGGGGTCATTTTGCGCCATTTACCCAGCGTTGAAACGCTGGGCTAATAAACCTTGCGCCTGCTGCGCGGCCCAACACAAGCCGCAGATTCAATGGATTTCGTTCGTGCGATTACCCGACTCGCAACACTTCCTGGCACCCGCCGACCGATCAAATTCATTATCATTACCAGGACGATGCCGCGCCAATCCCCCATGCTGTCGAGCAGCACGTTGGTAGCCTTGCTGGTTGCCGGGACTCTCTTCATGGAGAACCTCGACGGCACCGTCATCCTTACCGCGCTGCCGCAGATCGCCCAGTCGTTTCATGTCCACACGATCGACATGAATATCGGCGTCTCGGCTTATCTGCTGACACTCGCCGTGCTGATACCGGCCAGCGGCTGGATGTGCGACCGCTTCAGCGTCCGCCCGGTCTTTACCTCGGCCATTGTGATCTTTACGCTGGCTTCGATTCTCTGCGGACTCTGCAACAACCTGACCGAGTTCACCCTGGCGCGCATTGTACAGGGTATTGGCGGCGCCATGATGGTGCCGGTCGGCCGGCTTGCCGTGTTGCGCACCGCACCCAAGCACGAGCTTCTGAACGCGCTCGCAACAATCACCTGGCCGGGGCTGGCGGCGCCTCTTCTGGGGCCTCCGCTCGGCGGCTTTATCGCCACGTACTTCACCTGGCACTGGATATTCTTTCTCAACATTCCGCTCGGCGCGGTTGCCCTCATCGCCGCGTTCCGGCTGATTCCCAAAGAGCAGGGCCATAGCGCAAAGCCATTCGACATGGTCGGCTTCCTGTTAGCCGGCTCGGCCTGCTTCTCGCTTATCTATTCGCTGGAAATGATTAGCCGTGCGCAGCCTGAACCGCGCGCGACGGCCATCGTATTTGTTGTTACCGTTGGCATCTGGGCTCTCACCATCTTTCACAGCCGCCGCCACGCCCATCCACTCATCGACTTGAGAGCCCTCGCCATTCGCAGCTACTCGCTGGCCATCTGGAGCGGGTCGGTATGGCGAACTGCGCTCTTCGCTTTACCATTCCTGCTCCCGCTCCTGTTTCAAATCGGATTCGGCCTCAACAGCTTCCGCTCCGGACTGCTGCTGCTCGCCGTCTTTGCGGGCAATCTGGGAATGAAGCCGCTCACGACGCCGATCCTGCGCCGCTTCAGCTTCCGCGCGACTCTGGCAGTCAACGGAGCGCTCAATGCCGTGCTGATTCTGTGCTGCACGCTGCTGAGCCCCGCCACGCCCATTCCGATGATCCTCGCATTGTTGTTTGCCTCGGGCCTGTCGCGCTCCATGCAGCTGACGGCTCTCAGTGCCCTCGCCTTCTCGGACGTTCCCGAACCGTGGATGAACGGAGCCAACACCCTCTTCAACGTGTCATGGCAGTTGTCCAGCGCAATGGGAATCGCATTCGGCGCGCTGGCGCTGCGTGCGGCCACTCTGATCTTGCCCGGCGCCGCCTCTGCGGCAATTCCACTCAGCCACTTCCGCATCGCCTTCCTGATGGTCGGCGTTGTCGCAATCCTTCCCATCCTCGAAGCGCTGAGGCTGGACCCCGCGGCAGGTGACAATGTTCGTCAGCCGAAGCCGCAATAACCCGCTCTCGGGAACCACGAAACAGGTGGTAATCCGAACGGACCTACACGACTAACCATCCTTGATCGGAACCGACAAAGGTTGAACCGCATCGATGCAACGATTCCGCGTTCTGCTGAGGACTACTAGTAAATAGTCAAAATCCTACGACTGCCGGTTCAGCGAAAATTCCCTCAGTGCCATATCGGGCAGTCCGAGGTCCGGGTCCCGTCGCAGTACTGCCCTCCTCGCTTTTTTCCTGGCAGGTCAACCGCGTCTCGGCGCCGCTACAAGTTCGGCTTGTCTGAGGCTTTAAGAGAGTTCTGCAGACTGAAGTCGCCCGTTACGAATCCCCCTGCGGACATCAGGTGATCGCAGTCCTCCTCCGAGGCAGCCTTCAATCGCAGGTTGAAGACTGAGCGGTGGGCGTCGCCCATGAACGGCTCGCGTACCGTCACAGCATGATAAGCGCCATCTTCACCGAGCACCATGTCTCCCAGCATCACCGCTCGAGCCGGTTTGATTCCCGACTTCGTTACCAGGGGATGCCAGGCAGTGAACAGGACCACATTGTTCCCGAAGCCGATGCGAACCATATCCTCATCGGCCTGTGTGCCATGAATTACCTCTGCCACTTCGACCGCAGCTCCGGTCTTCGGATTTCGAATCCTATCGCCGCGGACAATTTGCCGGATCGGCACATGACTCCCGTCGGCCAGAAGGATCGGTGTGTCCTGATCCAGACACGACACAAATCCAGAAACCACTAGGGCGGTATGCTTGCCCTCCACCGCAACGTCCGACCTGAAGGTGAAACTTGTCGTATCCTGCTGCGCCCAACTCCGGCTTGATACGGCCGTGTCCAGGCTGATCTCGCAATCGGCTGAGTCAGGATTCTCCACAATCACCGAAGCCATCAAATCAAAGTGCTTCAGCTTGTCCGTGGTCAGGTGCACGTCCATCGGGTCCAACGGGGCAATATAGCGTGACTGGCCCTTTTTGCCGGTCTTCGCGATGCGTCCGCCCGCAGGAATCGTCGTTTGAATCTTCACCGTTGCCGAGCCCGCTGCCACCTCTTTGTCGCTTGCCGAAATCTGAACTACGGCCGAGAACGGCATCCCCGGCTTGTAGCGGCAGGCACCCGTGGTGGAGGGAGTTACCGGAGCGGCATAAGCGGCCAAAGCCGCGAAAGCCGAACACAGAGTTAAAACGCTCAATTTACGCATGGGCAATTTTACCCCCGATTCGGGCCATGGATCACAATATTTGCGCAGAACCGCTACGTTGATGTTGGTCCGCGCGGGAGTGCTGAAAAAGAGAAGCCGGAGTGTCCGCCAACCTCCGCCTTTCCCTGATACATTTCTAGCGGGAGAAAAATCCGCAGCGCACGCACGGAGAATCCCGAACCGGTTCCCTCACGCACAATCGACACTTGCCCTTATTTAAATCGAAATCGTCCCCCAATACCGCAAGGAGAATCTCAAAATGAAGCTGCTCTACTCACTCGTCGTACTCGCTCTTCTCGCCATGCCCCTCGTGGCCCCACTGCAATCCCAGGAAGCAGGCACCACGTCGCCCAGCACCTCAGGAGGCATGACCGCCGTCGCCAAGGTGCGGTCGCCTGAGGTTCTGCCCGACAACCGTGTCTCCTTCCGGCTGTACGCGCCTGAAGCTACGAAGGTGGAAGTGGTTGGCAACTTCCCGGGCGGCAAGGGGCTCACGATGACAAAAGACTCGGCAGGACTGTGGTCCGTAACCACCACCGCGCCGCTCTCGCCCGAGCTCTGGGCTTACACGTTTTCGATTGACGGTGTTCGCGCGCTTGACCCCAACAACTACAACGTGGCGCGCGACGGCGTGGGCTTTATGAACACGCTGCTGATTTTGGGCGACAACTCTGCCGTGATGCAGCCGCAGCGCGTGCCGCATGGGACAGTTAATACGATATGGATTCCCTCGACGGAGATGAAGACCTCTCGGCGCGCCTTTGTCTACACGCCTCCGGGTTACGAAGGGGCGAACGGCACAAAATATCCGGTGCTCTATCTGCTGCACGGCTCGGGCGGCGACGAGGCCGCGTGGCCGGATATGGGCATTGCCAACGTCATCATGGACAACCTCATCGCCCAGGGAGAATCGAAGCCCATGATCGTCGTCATGCCCGACGCTTATGCGAACCAGCTCGCGTCTCTTGATATAGCAGGCCCCCGCGAAGCTCCGCCTCCGGGCGTTGGCTCGGGCGGTGCCGCACAGTCGAATACCGGCCCGGCCATTGCCCCGACTCAGACCACAAGCTACGATGCCAATGAAAAAGATATCGTCGGCGATCTCGTCCCCTTCATCGACAAGCACTACCGAACAATTGCCAACCGAGACAACCGTGCGCTGGCCGGGCTTTCGATGGGATCGGGCATTACGGTCAACGTGGCCGTGAAACGGACGGATGTTTTTGGTTCGCTCGGAATCATGAGCGCGGGCATCTTTACCCCCTCGCGCACCTCGCCCGGCGGCATCAAAATATTCGACCAGGTGAATGCGAAGTTCCTCGCGGATTCAACCGTCGCCAACAAGCAGATTCACCTGCTGTTCTTTTCCTGCGGCACGGAAGATCCCCGGCTTCCGGCTCTCAAGCAGGTCTGGGCCGATCTCAAGGCGCGCAACATCAACTTTGTAGCCAAGACCTACCCCGGCGAACACGAGTGGAAGGTCTGGCGTCACTCGCTGGCCGACATGGCTCCGCTGCTGTTCCGATAGCGGCTTCACGCCCTGCGGAAAAAGGCTGCTCTCGTCAAATGGTAGCGGCCTTTTTCCTTGATGCGCGTGGCTCCACGCTATAACTCCCAGGTTCCGAAAGGCATTTCACAGCTAAGGCGAGCAAGATTGTCCGTGCCACAATCGATTCCCATAGAATGGTCCTTACGGAAGAAGTTCTACGGCGTCGAATCCTCAGTATTTATTCGCCCAATCTGGAGGTTTGCCATGCGGAATCCCCACCGATCAATCCTTCTGTTCCTCCCCCTGATATTTCTATCCCTTGCGCCGGCTGCCGCACACGCAATTCTTCCCGGCGGAGATGTTTCCTTTGGTTATAGCTATCTGGGCGCAAACACGATTTACACCAACGCGCCTGGGCTGAATGGCTGGGATGCGGCCGGGCACCTAAAGTTGATGCCGTTGCTCGGCGCGGAGGTCGATGTGGCGCACTACGGCTATGGGGCCGCAGCTTCGGTCGTGCGGACGACGACCTACATGGCCGGGCCGAGGGTGACGCTGGGCGCGGCCGGGATTCATGTGTTTGCACGTATATTGGTAGGCGGCAGGCACTCAGCCAACAGCGGTGGACCTACGCCAATCTCGGCTAATGGTTTCGTGGGCGATGGCGGCGGCGGCGCGGACTTTCGCATCGCTCCCTTCTTTGCAATGCGCATAAGCGCCGATTACCTCAACAAGAGCTACCGATTGGGTACCGGCCTGGTTTTCCGCTTTTGATTCCCGCCAACTATCCGTCTTTTCGAACCGAGCAGTGTAACCCGTGCCGTCTATTCCCCCGTCTACTAATATTCAGGGGGAAACGATGCTCATGACTCAGGCAGGCGTGCTATATCGGTGCCCTTGCTGCGGATATAAGACCCTGGAAGCTCCCGGCGCCATGAAGCTGTGCCCCGTCTGCTGGTGGGAGGACGACGGCCAGGAAGACGTGGATGCCGGCGAAGTGCGGCTTACGGTGAACGGCCAGCTAAGCCTGCAGCAGGCTCGCAACAACTACACCGCCATCGGCGCATCGCACCCACGGTTTCTGCCCTTCGTCCGCAAGCCGCAGGCAGCTGAAGCTTAAAAGGCATATATCAATTTCCGCGTTCCATCCCGGCACCCTCATCAGAGGTATCTTCCGCCTAGCCCGGAGTTTTTTCCCCTCCCGCCCATAAATCGCATCCAAGGGCTAAACTAATAGCAGGTGTCCCAAATTGCCGCATTTGAACGGCATTCCGGCCCCCAGCCGTCCCCCATCCCATCGGACCGGCAATTTTCGCATGGCTCGCCTGAGCGAGCCTGGAAGGCAATCCGTTGAGCACCACTGGCACTATCGAAGAAAATCCCTCCTCCTCCGGCGCGCCCGAAGGCAGCTCGGAACAGGATCACAGCCACGATGGCCATGATCACGACCACGATCACGACCACCAGCATGGGCCGCTCCTCAATCCCGAATGCACCCGCCAGGTGGTGATCGACGTACCCGCTGAAGAGGTCTCGAAGACCTGGCGCAGCGTTACGGCAAATTACAAAAAGTACGCCAAGATTCCCGGCTTCCGCCCCGGCAAAGTTCCGGAGGCCGTTGTCCGCCGCCGCTTTCAAGAGCAGATTCGCAAGGAAGTTATCGACACCCTGCTGCCCGAGCGCTTCAACAAGGAAGTCATGGCGCAGGGACTGCGCCCCGTTGGCCAGCCCAATGTCACTGAACTCACAATTGAAGACGGCGCGCCGCTGCACGTGAAGGCGGTATTCGAATACCTGCCCGAGTTCTCCATCGAGGGCTACCAATCTGTCACCGTCCCCAAGCCGTCTTCTGAGGTAACGCAGGACGAGTTTAAAAACGAGATTGAGCAGCTCAGGGATTCACGCGCGACGATCGAGCCTGTCGAAGACGAGCGGCCGCTAGCGGACGGCGACTGGGCGCAGATCAGCTACTCGGGAAACATCGTCGGCGACGAAGCAGCCGAGCCAATTTTGGGCGAGGACGCACTGGTCGAAATCGGCGGCAAGGAAACTGTCGACGCCTTCACAACCGCTCTTCGCGGCCAAAAACCCGGTCAGGAGCTCAAGGTCGAGGTGGTCTACCCTGCCGAGTACAACGAGCCTAGACTCGCCGGTAAGACCGTCGCTTACGAGCTTGAAGTGAAGGCAATCAAGAAGCGCACCATGCCAGATCTCAATGACGAGCTGGCTAAAGAGATTGGCGGCTTTGAGACCTGGGCCGAACTGGAGACCCGCATCCGCGAGAACCTGGCCGCACGCAAGAGCCGCAGCGTGGAGGCCGAAACCCGCGAGCGCTTGATGGTTGCCCTTAGCGAGCGTTTCACGTTCCCCATTCCGGAATCGCTGGTGCAGGACCAGATCGACACGCGTCTTGATCGAGGGCTCCGCGCCCTCGCCGCGCAGGGCATGGCCCCGGAGCAGATGCGCAAGCTGGACTTTGCCCGCCTGCGCACTGCGCAGCGCGACGGAGCCCTGGCCGAGGTAAAAGCCAACCTGCTGCTCGATCGCATTGCTAAGGAAGAAGATATCTCCGTGAGCGAGGAAGAGCTGGAGCGCGAACTGCAAATTGCAGCTCTGCAATCCAGAGAGCCTATTGATGCCCTGAAATCCAGATTGACCGAGGACGGCGGAATGGCTAGGATCAGGGAACAGTTGCGCAGGGAGAAGACCGCTTCCTCCCTGTACCAGCGCCTGCCTGTATAGAAGGCAAGCGCGCTCTGTTGAAAAATGGAAGACGTTATCGGTCTGTACAAAGCAGCCGGAACGAGCGCGAAACGGCTAGGAGCTAAGAGCTAGCAGCTAGGAGCTGAAAACGCAATGGCATTGGTCCCCATGGTGGTTGAGCAGACGAGTCGCGGCGAGCGCGCATACGACATTTATTCCCGTCTGCTGCGCGACAATATTATCTTTCTTGGTACCCCGATCGACGACCAGGTTGCCAACCTCATCGTCGCGCAGATGCTCTTTCTCTCCGGCGAAGACCCGGAAAAAGATGTCCAGCTTTATATCAACTCCCCCGGCGGCTCCATCACTGCGGGGCTGGCCATCTACGACACCATGCAGTTCATCAAAAACAACGTGGTCACCTACTGCATTGGCCAGGCGGCGAGCATGGGTGCATTCCTGCTGCTGGCAGGAACTAAGGGCAAACGTTTTGCCCTGCCAAACTCGCGAATCTTGATCCATCAGCCCTCGATGGGCGGCCTGAGCGGCCAGGCGACAGATATCGACATTCACGCCCGCGAGATCCTTCGCATCCGCGAGATCACCAACACCCTGATGGCCAAGCACACCGGCCAGCCGCTGGACCGCATTGAGCGCGATGTGGAGCGGGACTTCATCATGACCGCTCAGCAGGCGAAAGAATACGGAATCGTGGACGAGATTATCGACCGGCCCCGGACGTAGTCGGTGGCCGGTTATGAACAGGCCGGCCTTTTCGGATGACTAAAATGCCGACCCAGGTAATGTAGACGGCAATAAGAGTTTGGACTATTCTCGTGCAATAGGGAGCTAACCATGAAAACGCGCACCGGGCCGGAAGAAGCATTGCGCTGCTCGTTCTGCCACAAGTCTCAGGATGCAGTTGCAAAGCTCATCTCCTCGCCCAGCGACTATCCGCGCGCCTATATCTGCGACGAGTGCGTGGCCGTGTGCAACTCGATCCTTGAAGACGACCGAGGCTCGGACGCCGCTCCCGCCAGCGTTGCCGGCCACCTGCCTAAGCCGCAGGAAGTGAAGAGCTTTCTCGACGACTTCGTGATCGGCCAGGACCAGACCAAGAAAAAGTTGGCCGTGGCCGTCTACAACCATTACAAGCGCGTGCAGATGAACCGCATGCGCAACAACGAGATTGAGCTGGCCAAGTCCAACATCCTGCTCATCGGCCCGACGGGTTCCGGAAAAACCCTGCTGGCGCAGACGCTGGCCAAGATGCTCGACGTTCCCTTCGCCATTGTCGACGCTACTACGCTGACCGAGGCCGGCTACGTCGGCGAGGATGTCGAAAACATCATCCTCAAGCTGCTGCAGGCCGCCGACGGCGACGTCACCCGCGCGCAGCAGGGCATCATCTACATCGACGAGATCGACAAGATCGGCCGCAAGGACGAGAACCCCTCCATCACTCGCGATGTATCCGGCGAAGGCGTGCAGCAGGCGCTGCTTAAAATCCTTGAAGGCACCGTGGCCAATGTTCCGCCGCAAGGGGGGCGCAAGCATCCGCATCAGGAATTCACGGCCATCGACACCACCAACATCCTGTTCATCTGCGGCGGCGCATTCGTCGGCCTGGAGCGCGTCGTGGGCCGCCGCGTTGGCAAAAAATCCATGGGCTTCAAGGCCACGGAGATTGAATCCTCTGAGACACCGGCGGTTCTGCACCATCGTGACACCGAACTGCTGCGCCGCACCGAGCCGCAGGATCTCATCAAATACGGCCTGATCCCCGAGTTTGTCGGCCGCCTTCCCGTGATGGGCATACTCGACGAGCTGGACGAAGCGGCCCTGATCGAGATCCTTACCAAGCCGCGCAACGCCATCATGAAGCAGTATCAGCGGCTGTTTGAATACGAGAATGTGCGCCTCCACTTTACTCAGGAGGCCACCGTCGCCATTGCCCGCGAAGCGCTCTCGCGCAAAGTTGGCGCGCGCGGCCTGCGCATGATTCTCGAAGAGCTGATGCTCGACCTCATGTACCACCTGCCCTCGAACAAGCGCGTCCGCGACCTTGAAATCACACGCGAGATGGTCGAACGCAGAGACCTCTCGCCTTGCTTGCTGGAAAAGGCCGGCTAATATAAATCTCGTAACTGGTTTTACCGCATAGCCCTCTGGCCGGAAATTCAGCCTGAGGGCTTTACCATTCAATTTGTGGTAGGGTTTTCGAGAGGGAGTTGCGGCCATGATTCAAATTCAATTGCGGCCTGAGGTTGAGTCCCGGCTTGCCAAGGAAGCGTAGGCCCAGGGCATCGCACTGGACCGCTACATCGCAACAATATTAGAAACTCACTCGGCGGCAGCAAATCCCGCAGACGGGGACCAGAACCGGGCGGTCGAAGAGATGCTCGCATTCCGCCGCCAATACAACGCCACGCTCGGCGAACTTAAGCTCGTTGACCTGACCCACGAAGGTCACCAATACTGATGCCCTTTGTTCTCGATGCCTCGACAACCATGAGTTGGTGTTTCGACGATGAGGCATCTCCTGAAAGTGATTTTGTCCTGAGGCAAATACCGTTTATAGGCGCAGAAGTGCCTGCTTTATGGCATTTTGAGAATGCCAATGTGCTTGCAGTCAGCATTCGCAGGCAGCGACTCTCCGCCGAGGCGGCGAATGTATTCCTTCAGCGCCTCGTGAAGCTTCGAATCAAAGTCGAGGAGCGTATTCAGCCAGTAACAAGCGAAGACTTGCTCCCCTTGGCAATCGCGTATCAACTGACTGCTTACGACGCGGCCTATCTTGAATTAGCACGACGCAAAAATTATGCACTGGCAACCAGGGACAAAAAGCTGCTCGTCGCCGCTCAAAAAGAAGGCATCAAGGTATTCGGATCAGTTCAATAGAATTCACCTGTCGGGTTCACTCGGTCGCTCGCATGGGAGAGCATGCCCCTTACAGCGCCTTGTGGCTCCCGTCGCAGAGCGCTCCGGTTTTGCTGTGCTTGCAGCCGCAAAAATACACCGTCTTCGTCTCTGTGGCCTCATACTTTACCGGCGTAAATTCACTGCCTTTATGGCTTCCATCGCAAAATGGCTGCCCGGCGCTCTTGCCGCATGCGCACCAGTAATAACTTTTTCCTGCTTCCACTGCCACCGGGTAAGGGCTCTTTTGCGCTATTGTCGGTTCGGTCATTGAAAAATCACCTCTTAGGTAAATCATAAATGACCGGGCGCGCCCTCAATGGGATTCGCGCTTACGGCGGGAAGCGCGCGCGAATTGCACATCTTGCAATCGGGCGGCTGTCGGTTTATTCGCACCCTTTGCCCTGTACAATTTGAACATGGCTACGGCAAGACCCTGGCACGGCCAGAATATTTTCCGGAGCCGGGCTTAGGCATCCAATCTCTTCAGGTGTAACCATGACCGCGACGAAAGAAAAATCCGAACTGCGCAAGCTGCCCATGATGCCCATCCGCGACATGGTTATCTTCCCTCATATGATGACGCCGTTTGTCGTCGGCCGCGAGTCCAGCGTGCGCGCTCTGGAAGAGGCTCTTACTGGCGAGCGTAAGATCTTTCTCGCCACACAGCACGATGCCTCCATCGACGAGCCCACAGCCAAGGACATCTTCCAGGTTGGCTGCATCTGCAACATCGTGCAAAGCGTGAAAATGCCCGACGGCAACATCAAAGTTCTGGTCGAAGGCGTGGAGCGGGCAAAATCAGTAGAGGTGAGCGACCGCGACGGTTTTTTTGTAGCCACTGTGCGCAGCGGCAAAGCAAATTTCGAAATGACGCCGGCCGCAGAACAGCTCATGCAGCGCGTGACTTCGCTTTTTGAGCAGTACGTCAAACTTCAGCAATCGCTCAACTACGAAACCATCATCGCCACGGTGCGCATGGACGAGCCGGCCAAGTTATCCGACACCATCGCCGCCAACCTTCAACTGGGCATAGAAGAAAAGCAGGAACTGCTGGCCATCTTCGACCCCTCGACGCGGCTGGCCCGCATCGCCGATGTGCTGGATGTCGAGATTGAAAAGCTGGATCTGGACCGCAACATCCAGTCCCGCGTAAAGCGCCAGATGGAGCGCGCGCAAAAAGAGTACTACCTGAACGAAAAGATCAAGGCCATCCAGAAGGAACTGGGCCGCGGTGAAAAGAGCGAGTTCGACGAACTGCGCAAGAAGATTGAAACCGCAGGCATGCCCAAGGATGTTCTGGACAAGGCCATCCAGGAGCTAAAGAAGCTCGAAGCCATGCCGCCCATGTCTGCCGAGTCGACCGTGAGCCGCAATTATATTGACTGGCTTCTGGCCGTGCCGTGGAAGAAAAAGTCGAAGGAGACACGCTCCATCGACTTCGCCGAGAAGGTGCTCAACGCCGACCACTACGGCCTCGAGAAAATCAAAGAGCGCATTCTGGAGTTTCTGGCCGTGCGCCAGTTGGTAAAAAATCCCAAGGGCTCCATCCTCTGCTTCGTCGGGCCTCCGGGCGTGGGCAAGACCTCGCTCGGCATGTCGATTGCAAAAGCGACGGGACGCAAGTTCGTCCGCCTCTCTTTAGGCGGCGTGCGCGACGAGGCCGAGATTCGCGGGCACAGGCGGACCTATATCGGCGCCATGCCGGGTCAAATCATTCAGCACATGAAGCGGGCGGGAACGAAAAATCCCGTATTCCTGCTCGATGAAGTGGACAAGATTTCATCCGACTTCCGCGGCGACCCGGCCTCGGCGCTGCTTGAAGTTCTTGACCCCGAGCAGAACACCACCTTCCAGGATCACTACCTCGACGTGGACTACGATCTCTCCCAGGTTCTCTTCGTTGCCACTGCCAATGTGATGCACACCATCCCGGCAGCACTCCAGGACCGCATGGAAGTGCTGCGCCTGCAGGGCTACACGGAGCAGGAAAAGCTGGAGATCGCGCGGCAGTATCTGGTTAAGAAGCAGCGTACACAAACCGGGCTGAGCGAGAAAAATGTCGTGTTTAAAGATGATGCCATCCTCGAAGTCATCCGCTACTATACACGCGAAGCCGGCGTGCGCAATTTGGAACGGGAACTCGGCAACGTCTGTCGCAAGGTGGCTCGCAAGGTGGTGAACAAAGGCGGCAAGGGCGGCAAGCACAAGGAAGAGATTACCGCCGCCAACATCAGCGAATTTCTAGGCGTGGCCAAATTCCGCGACTCGGAAGCCCATGAGAAGAGCGAAGTGGGCCTGGTCACCGGCCTGGCATGGACCGAGGTTGGCGGCAGCATTCTCACCACGGAAGTGCAGGTACTGGACGGCAAGGGCAAGCTCACCATCACCGGCCAACTGGGCGACGTGATGCAGGAGTCCGCGCAGGCGGCGCTGGCCTACATCCGCAGCAAATCCTCGGCACTCGGGCTCCCGCGCGAGTTTTATCGAACTCTGGACATTCACCTGCACGTCCCCGAAGGCGCAATCCCCAAGGACGGCCCATCGGCCGGCATCACCATGGCCACGGCTCTGGCCAGCGCGCTTACTAAAATCCCCGTCCGCCGCGACATTGCCATGACCGGCGAAATCACGCTGCGGGGCAAGGTACTGCCCATCGGCGGACTAAAGGAGAAATTGTTGGCCGCACTCCGCGCCGGCCTCTTTGAGGCGATATTGCCCCGCGCCAACGAGAAGGACATAGCCGAGCTCCCGGACAACATCAAGAACTCGATGAAGCTCCACTTCGTCGAGACCATGGATGAGGTGCTTGCCCTGGCCCTCGAAGGCCCGTTGCCGGCACCGCTGCCGCCTGCGGCGGAAGTTCTCGCCGCAGTGCCCACAGCCGATCTCACGGGCAATCAGCCGTCGCGGCAGTAGCCAACTCATCCCTCCGGCGCGGCCTCAATGGCCGCGCCTGTATACACCGCAGGCGCCGCCACCTTCATCAGCCCGACGTACACAATCCCCGCCGTAAAGAACCCCACGAACCAGGCGTAATCATACAGAAAATGCAGGGGTGCGTAAGCCAGCCCCACCAGCGCCAATCCCACGCCTGCGGCCAACGCAATCATGGCCCGCGGATTTACGCCCTTCGTGTAGTAGTACGCGCCCTCGCGGTGGTAAAGCGAATTGACATCGAGTTCCGTCCCGCGAATCAGGAAATAATCAGTTACCATGATCCCTGCAACTGGCCCGAGCAAGCCTGAGTAGCCTACCAGCCAGCCGAAGATGTACGCGTCCGGCGTGGCCAGCAGCTTCCACGGGCACATGGCGAGTCCGAGGAATCCCGTAATGAGGCCTCCGGTTCTGAAGCTGATCAGTCGCGGATACAGGTTTGAGAAATCATTCGACGGCGAGACAACATTTGCGCCGATATTCACGTTTAGGGTAGCGACCAGGATGGCGATGAGCGCGACGAAGGCAACTACGGGCTGATGGAAGGCTCCGATGAGCTCAATCGGGTTCCAGATGGGGTGGCCGAAAAGCACCGCCGATGCCGACGTCACGCTGATGCCTACAAATGTATAGAGCACCATCGCTACGGGCAGCCCAAAGGCCTGGCCCCACGATTGGGCGCTTTGTGATTTCGAGTAGCGCGTGAAGTCGGGAATGTTCAAGGCCAGCGTGGCCCAGTAGCCGACCATCGCGGTGAGCGACGGGAAGAACACCGCCATGAACTCGCCTGTCGAATGAAATTTGCTGGGCGTCGACAACATGCTGCCAAAGCTTCCGGCTTTGTGATGGATGAAAATCATCAGCGCCGCCGCCATGAGAAACATGAACGGGGCACCAAAGGCTTGCAGATGACGGATGGATTCGACGCCGCGCCAGATTACGACCATATTCAAGAGCCAGAAGCCGAGAAAGCAGGACCAAAGAATTCCGCTATTCGTTTCCGTCGAGGGCCAGATGACGGCCAGCATGGCGTGGATGGCGGTGCCGCCAATCCACGCTTGAATGCCGAACCACCCGCAGGCTACGACGGCACGCAGTAGCGCGGCCAGGTTTGCGCCGCGCACGCCAAAGGGCGCGCGAATAAACACCGGAAACGGAATTCCGTACTTGGCCCCCGCATGCGCATTGAGCAACATCGGTGCCAACACGATCAGATTGCCCAACAGCACGGTCCCAATAGCCTGCTTCCAGTCCATGCCTTTGGCGATGAGCGAGGAGGCAAGCTGGTAGGTCGTGATCTCCATGCACATGGAGAACCACAAGGCCGTGTAATTATAGAAACCCCACGTCCGCTGCGCCGGTGTGGTGGGCGCCAGATCGCGATTGGATAGCGATGGATCGACTGAGCTCACAAGAGCCTCCACGGCAGGATGCCTGGTATTTGACGTTAATTGAATCGGGGAACAGGAGCAAGGAATAGTCTGCCGCGCTATACTAGCTTCCTGCGAACAGTTCGAGCCCCTCCGGCTCGCATCCTGTCCGCAAATCACGAAATGCGCCCTGGGCGTGGGTGGGTCAACTCGTCAAGGAGGAGCGATGAAGGTTCATCCCGACGAGTTCGCCATGGCCCGCGAATACGCAAGCTCGCACGACTTCGAGTACCTCAATCCCGGGCAAATTCATCAGGTGATGGTTCGCGGCCGCGAACTGCATAAGTGGTTCCGAGCACACCCGCGACTGCACGCCGCCATCAGCCTCTCAGCCATCGGCAGTATATTCGCGGTTGACTGGCTGGTGTGGATCGCCCTTGCCCGCTGGTTTGTCGCCGCAGTTCCCGGCACATGGGCTCTCATCCTCGCTGCCATCTTCACTGGCGCCGTACACAGTTGGCTCGCCTACTCGCTCAGCATTTACTCCTTGCACGAGGGCGCGGCCCACCACCTCATCTTTCCCGGGGCAGGCCCGCTGAGCCGCGCCGCCAGTTTTCTCTCAACCAACATGTGCCGTCTGTCCGCGGCAGAGCCCGAACACTACTCCGAGTGCCACATGGCGCACCACGCCAAATTCGGCACCGAGCACGACTCTGAATTTCTCAACTTCATCTTCCCCCGCCGCTTGTGGCTCAACTTCCTTCCCCTGGGGAGCTTTTTCAACTACAGCGATTTCTTCGTGCATCGCACGCCCGCCTACACCCGCTCCAGCGCCACATCCGGCCTGGTTGGCGGCCTCTATAATGGCCTCTATCTGTTCATGCTCTACCGCTTCTTCGGCCTGCTGTTTACCGTCATCGTGATCCTCATCATGCCGCACATTGGCTTTTATGTAGACCGCATGAGGCAGTTCACCGAACACAACCTCATGCCCCTTGAGAACAACAGCGGCGCGCGCAGCCTGGGCGTGGGCATGTGGGGCCTTGTGGTGGGCGGAGGCCCGTGGGGACAGCCCTGCCACCTCGCGCATCACCTGGTCGCCAGCATCCCCTGGTACCAGCAAATCATTCTCCATCGCCACATCGTCGGCCTGTTGACCGAGACCCAGCGCAAGCAGTTCCTGCTCAAGCCGATCGTCGGATTCCCCGCACTGCTGTGGGACATCCTGCGAGAACAAAATCGCTTCTCACGCGCCACCGCGGCGCGAGTGCTCGCCGGCGATTGACGCCGAAGATTGATCCAGATGATTGACCAGGGGCGAGCGAACACAACATGCACTCGATTCAAACCAGGAGGCGCACCGTGCTAGGAAACCGAAGCTGGGATGCCTGGATCCGCCAGTACTCCTTGAGCCATCAGAACCCGGTCAATCGCGCCTGCCACACCGTCGGCATCCCCATCATCGCGCTCAGCGTCCTCGTCACCCCGCTCATCTTCTGGCATAGGCGCATGTGGATGCTCGCCGCCGCGCTCTTCGTCATCGGCTGGATCTTCCAATTCATCGGCCACGCCTTCGAGGGTAAGCCCCCCGAGTTCTTGCAGGACTGGCGCTTTCTGTTTGTCGGCCTCCGCTGGTGGTTCGCCAAGATCGCCGGCAAGGCGTAACAACGCGTGCGAGTGCTGCGATACGGCTTTCAAATTGCCCGCCATGTTCTGACGCCGGGGCGTGTTCATCTTTGAAAAACGGAAAGCGGCGAATAGGCAGTTATGCACCTCACCCGCCTCCGGATTTAGAAATTAAACTCATGCCGGGAAAATCCCCGGCATGAATGCACAATGAAGTTTTCAATAAGCTCGCAACTAGATATCCAGGTTCTTCACGTCGAGCGCGTTGTCTTCGATGAACTTTCTGCGCGCTTCCACGTCTTCGCCCATCAGCGTGGTGAAGATGGCGTCGGTCTCAGCGATGTCTTCGAGCTTCACGCGCAAGAGTGTGCGACGCTCGGGGTCCATGGTGGTCTCCCATAGCTGCGTGGAAGTCATCTCGCCGAGGCCCTTGTAGCGCTGGACTTGATAATCTTTTTTGCCCTGCTCGACGATGTAGGCGAACAGCTCGCGCGCGGTCTGCTTTTCAACCGGGTCACGCAGCACACGCGCCTGTCGGCTTGCGCCCTTAGTGCCTGCGCGGGCCTCTACATTGGCCCCGGCGCTAGCTAGCGACGCGCCGCCTTCGGCATCGGCATCTTCGTCCGCTGCTTCGGCTTCGGCTGCCGGAGTGCCCTTTCCGGCAAATTCGATGAGGAACGGCGGCTCGAGATACTCCTTGATCTGGCTGTGCTTGGCCATCATCTGGCGGAACTCTGGGCTCGATGCGAGGTTCCAGTCGATGCAGCGCGTCGCGCCCTGCGAGTCTGTAAAACAAATCGACCAGGTATGGTGCTCTTCGTCCTTCACCGGCTCGGCAAGCTTGAAATCGAGTTCGTCTGCGATTTTTGCAAGTTGCTGTTGCAGCGCGGACAGCTTCTCCGGGAGTTTGTCTTCTACCTTCGAGGTGAAGTCCGCGCGGTTGGTCAGTTCCATGCGGGCCAGAAGTTCGGTCAGCTTCTCGTTGCGGATGCGCTTGTCAACCTTCTCGACATACCCCAGATACTCGTTGAGCGTACTCATGAAGCGGGTGAGGTCCGCGCCTTCAATGCGGCTTGCAGCCTCGCCATGGCGGACGACCATGCCATCGGAGGCGCGCTTGACCATGACCTTCACAAACTCGCGATCGTCTTTGATGTATTGCTCGAAGCGGCCCTTCTTGATCTTGTAAAGCGGCGGCTGGGCGATGTAGATGTTGTCGCGCTTGATGAGCTCGGTCATGTGGCGGAAGAAAAATGTGAGCAGCAGAGTGCGAATGTGCGAGCCGTCGACGTCGGCGTCGGTCATGAGGATGATTTTGCTGTAGCGGATTTTGGACGCGTCGAAGTCGTCTTTGCCGATGCCGCAGCCGAGCGCCGTGATCATGGCACGAATTTCCTCGTGACCCAGCATCTTGTCGTAACGGGCCTTCTCGACGTTGAGAATTTTTCCCTTGAGCGGAAGAATGGCCTGGAAGCGCCGGTCGCGGCCCTGCTTGGCGGTGCCGCCTGCGCTCTCACCCTCGACGAGATACAGTTCGCAACGCTCCGGATTTCTTTCGCTGCAGTCGGCCAGTTTGCCCGGCAAACCGCCGCCGTCCAGCGCGCCCTTGCGCCGAGTGAGGTCGCGTGCCTTGCGGGCGGCCTCGCGTGCGCGCGCCGCTTCAATGGCCTTGTTGATGATCTTGCGGGCGACGGGTGGATTTTGCTCGAGGAAGCCGCCCAGGCGCTCGTTCACGAATGCCTGCACGGTGCCGGCAATGTCGGAGTTGAGCTTACCCTTGGTCTGCCCTTCAAACTGCGGCTGCGAAAGCTTGACGCTGACGACGGCCACGAGACCCTCGCGGACGTCGTCGCCGCTCAGGCTTTCTTTCAGGTCTTTGAACAGCCCCATCGACTGGCCGATGGCGTTGATGGTGCGCGTGAGCGAGCTGCGGAAGCCGGACAGGTGCGTGCCGCCATCGACCGTGTTGATGTTGTTGGCAAAGCTGAAGACGGTCTCCGAGTAGCTGTCGTTGTACTGGAGCGCAATGTCGATGTCTACGCCGTCTCGCATGGCTTCCATCACGATCGGCTTCTCATGCAGGACGCTCTTGCCGCGGTTGAGGTGCTTTACAAACTCGGCGATGCCGCCGGCGTATTTAAACTCCGCCCGCTTGGCTTCGCCGGTCTTGGGGTCCGCGGTGCGCTCATCGGTTAGGGTAATCTCAAGGCCCTTGTTGAGGAAGGCCATTTCGCGCAGACGCTGAGCCAGGGTGTCGTAGTTGTACTCGGTAACGGTAAAAATACTCTTGTCGGGCAGGAAGTGGACCTTGGTGCCGCGGCGCTTGCTGGTGCCTGTCTGCATCAACTTGGTTGTCGGCAGCCCTTTTGAGTAGCTTTGCTCATACGTGAGGCTCGGATCTCCGGGCCTTTCCGGGCGCCAAATCTCCACATTGAACTCTTCACTTAGCCCGTTGACGCAACTGACACCTACGCCATGCAGGCCGCCGGAGACTTTGTATGTAGAGGAATCGAATTTGCCGCCGGCATGGAGCTTGGTGAGCACCACCTGCACTGCGGGCATCATCTCGCCATTCGGCAGAGGCATCATGTCGACGGGAATGCCGCGGCCGTCATCGGTGACTGTGATGGAGTTATCCACATGGATGATGACTTCAATCTTTTTTGCGTAGCCGGCGAGCGCTTCGTCGACGGAGTTGTCTACGACCTCATAGACAAGGTGGTGCAGGCCGATCTCGCCTGTTGACCCGATGTACATGGCCGGGCGAAGTCGAACCGCCTCAAGCCCTTCGAGGATTTTGATGTTGTCGCCGGTATAGCTGCCGGCATCGTCCTTGAGCGGGATACTGCTGACTACTTCAGTGGCCATAGGTGTCCGTTCGGTCCTGTACTTGAGCTAGAGGCGCAATGTGTTTGGGAAATACCCGCTGCTTAACGGAAATCATGTGACTTTCGCGGTCCCTGTGTATCGAATTGACCATACAGAGAAGCAAAAGAGGTGTTCTTATTTTTGGAAGGCTGGCATGTGCCATTTTTGCCGGCAAAACTTGAACCCTGGATTCGCGCTGAAAGATTGCTAAACGATTGAAAGACCGGGGCTTTAAGCAAAATTTGCCTAGGTTGATTTTACCATGGGCAGGTTGTGGAAGACGCGGCGGATTCGGCGATTTGAGGCGAGGAACGAGGCGAAGAGACACGGGAACCATCAAGGCACGATCGTTCGTCCGGGCCATGCATATAAGTCGTTGTAAAAATTTGACTTGCAGCAGACTTCCCAGGCTCTATGAGTTCCGGCTATGGAAATTGGTGTGGATTGGACTCCAAACAGCCCGGAACCGAAGGAGATACCAGGGAAAAGTTTGCTCAGGTTTCACTTCGACTGTAGTTTTCGAGGGAAGATATTGGCCGGATTTGATATGACCACTTCGGCCTTCGCATTTTCAGATTGGAGTCTTCTAGCCTGTCTTCAATCCGGTTGGGCGGCCTCAGAATATTGAGTCAACTTAATCAGATTTTGAGTGGCATCTGTAGCGATCTGAGACACTACTGGCCCGATGGTACGAGAGTGTCAATGGCTTGTTACGTTCTTCAGTTGAGCAGTGAGCCGATTGGAGTTATCCTAAGGAAACTCCACGGATGACGGAGCGGGCCTTATGTCTATGCAATATGCAGGATCGGTATTGGACCTTTCCGAAGTTGTTCTTTGGGTGATCGTCGGTGTACTTTTTTGGATCAAGGGTCTGGGCAAGGTTGTTCCCGCAATGGCCGGATATCTGGCGCTGCATGTGTTCGAGACGCCCCTCGATTTGAGGATGCACTTCGAGCCGTCCGTTTCCTCGGAGCTCTACATTGCAGGACCTTTCTACTACGCTTACTGGTTGCCCACGATTGTCAGAGCGGTGGTTGTTTTTCTAATTTGCTTTGAGGTTTTCCGCTCCGCGCTCTCCCCATTTCCCGGCATGGTAAAAATTGGCGTAACGATTCTCCGTTGGGCAGTCGTCATATCCCTGCTGTTGACGTTCACGTCTGCATCCATTCCTCATCGCGAGATTCAGATTCTGCCCACCATCGCGGATGGCTTGATGCGTTCGGTCAGCGCTGTCGAACTCTCTTTGCTGATCTTCTTCTGCTTATGCCGTAAGGCCCTTCGCCTCTCCGTTCGCGATCTGCCCTTTGGCATCGCGCTCGGCTTGGGCATTATGTCGGCAAGCAACTTTATGTACTACACGATGCTGTCCGCCCACATCTCGCTTGCGGGACCGCTCGATGTTGTGCATCAATCCCTGTCATTGGTTTCCATCCTGGTCTGGATCGTCTACTCGCTATTGCCACGGACCAGCCGCTCCCCTGTAGTGGTGGCGGTTGACTCCACGATGTATCGCTGGAACGAGATTGCCACCGCGCTCGGGCGGCCGGAACCCAGTATCGCCATACAAAAGCCGGCCAGCAGCTTTTTCCTTAACGATGTCGAGAAAGTGGTGGAGAAGGTGCTGAATAGGAGATTGAAAAGCCGAGAGTCGGAGTTATAAATACAGGTTTCAGGGGTCAGAAAAAACAAAAGCCACGGGGTTGCCGTGGCTTTTCTTGTGTGAGCGGTCATTTCACATCTGCCAAAACTCGGGGTGCGCGATTTTGGCCGTGCCAGAAATGCAAATGGGCCGCGGCAATCCGCACGGCCCATCTGACCCCTGAAACCTGTTTTACGCCGGGTCGATCGCGGCAAAGCGGCCATGGTTTCCACGGTCGATGAACTTCACGCGACCCGTGACCTTGGCAAACAGTGTATCGTCTGAGCCGATGCCCACGTTGACGCCGGGCTTGATGCGCGTGCCGCGTTGCCGCATGATGATGGAGCCGCCTGTGATCAGTTCGCCGGCAAAGGCCTTTACGCCCAGCCGCTGTGCATTGGAATCGCGTCCGTTTGTGGAACTGCCTCCACCTTTTTTATGTGCCATTGCTGAATCTCCTTGTAAAACAGCCTTCAGCTCTCAGCTTTCAGCTTTCAGCTATCAGATAGTTAACTGTGAATAAAGCATCCCGGCCTTCGCTATGAAAAAACTGAAAGCTGAAGGCTGAGAGCTAATAGCTTGCTTCTTAGCTCGCCGCCGAATAGGTTACGCCATCGGCCACGATGCTCTTGATGCGTACCTCGGTAAAGTTCTGCCGGTGGCCCTGGAGCTTCTTGTACTGCTTCTTGCGCTTCAGGTGGAAGACCAGAATCTTGTTGCCGCGGCCCTCGCCGAGAACTTCCGCCGTCACCGTGGCAGTGGAGGGCTTTGCCAGCTTGCCAGGCTCACCGGAAACTGCCAGCACATCGCTGAACTCGACCGTTTGATTTTCCGAGGGAACGCTCTCAATCTTCACCACGTCCCCGGGGGCAACGCGGTACTGCTTTCCGCCGGTGCGAATCACTGCGTACATAAAAAATCCTCCAGCGCTCAGGCCATGCGGCATCAGCGCATTCACTCAAATCTTTTGCTTGGGGCGGATACAGAGACTGCATCGGGAAGCGGATCGCTTATAACTGAGACGAACCCGGCAAAATCCCGCACACCCGCTCGGGGCGCACATCGCCAAACTCTATGATTCTATCGTTTTCCGGGGTTGGGGTCAAACTTTATCTTACTTGCTTTCCCTTACTGATTAAGCCCAAAGGCCTTCCGCGCCGCTTCAATCGTGGCCGCGACTTCCTTTCCTCCATGTGCCGCCGAAACAAATGCCGCTTCAAACTGGCTGGGCGGCAGCCATACACCCTTATCCAGCATGCCCCGGTGGAATTTGCCAAATTGCGCCGTATCGCTCAACGCTGCCTGGGTGTAGTTTGTCACCGGCCCCGGCGTAAAGAACCAGGTAAACATCGATCCGACCCGGTTGAGAGTGAGCGGAATTCCGGCATTCGCAGCTTCAGCTGTCACCCCCTCGGCGATGGCTTTGCTCGTAGCTTCGAGCGTTGCGTAAACCTCAGAGGCATGAGCCTCCAAATGGCTGATTGTAGCCAGCCCCGCGGCCATAGCCAACGGATTGCCGCTCAGTGTTCCGGCCTGATAGACGGGACCCAAAGGCGCAAGCATGTCCATAAACCTGCGTTTGCCGCCGAAGACGCCTACGGGCAGACCGCCGCCTACGATCTTGCCCAGCGTGACCAGGTCGGGATCGATCTTGTAGCGCTCTACGGCCCCGCCTAGCGCGACGCGGAACCCGGTCATCACTTCATCGACAATCAGCAACGCGCCGTGGTTCGCGGTGAGAGCACGCAATCCATCCAAGTAGCCTTCCGCCGGGGAAATGCAACCGGCATTGCCGACCACCGGCTCCAGAATGACTGCCGCGATGGCATCGGGGTGCGCGGCAAAGGCCGCCTCCACGGCTTCCAGATTGTTATAAGGCAGCGCGAGAGTGAGGCTTGCAATCTCTTCAGGCACACCAGCGGAGCCGGGAATGCCGAACGTAGCCACTCCCGACCCGGCCTTCACCAGCAGTCCATCCGAGTGGCCGTGATAACAGCCCTCAAACTTCACGATGATCTTGCGCCCGGTCGCCGCACGCGCCAGCCGAATGCCGGACATCGTCGCCTCGGTGCCGGAGCTTACGAAGCGCATCTTCTCAAGCGCCGGATAACAGGCCTGGATGCGCTCGGCCAGATCGGCCTCGGCCGCAGTCGAAGCGCCGAAGCTGGCCGACTTCCTCGCTGCCCGCTCAATGGCTTCAACCACAGGGGGAAAGGCATGGCCCAGGATCATGGGCCCCCAGGAGCCGACATAATCGATGTAGCGATTGCCGTCGGCATCGGTTACCCAGGCGCCCGCAGCGCTTTCAACAAACGGCGGCGCGCCGCCCACGGCACGAAATGCGCGTACGGGCGAATTGACGCCTCCGGGGAAAAAACCCTCGGCGCGGGTTTGCAATTGTTGTGACTTGCTGCGGGAGATCATCGTGGGTTCAGTATAGAAGCCGGGCTTGCTATTGACCCGAGCAAGCTCCAGTGACGAACACCTGTCAATCGTTCAGCCTGTACCAGACCATCATGGCCATTTTCACAGTCACCATCACTATGAGTACTGCAAGCAGATCCCAACTGAGAAAGTGATCGTGAAAGCAGCGGTATTCGAAAATACCCACGGCAACCCATGCACCAAAGATGCCGGCCAGACTGGTGGACCGTCGCCGGTATTCAAAAAATCGTTCGTCCACAAATTTGCCGACAAATGGAATTTTGGCAAACAATGATTGAGTCATACCTCACCCTCCAGTGTGAAAATCTGATCTGTTGAGATTTGAAAGACACGAGCAAACTTTAGCGCTAACTCCAGGCTGGGCACGTAGCGGTTGCGCTCGATGGAGTTGATGCTCTGCCGCGAGACGCCTACTGCCTGCGCAAGCTGCTCCTGCGTCCAGCCCTGCGCAGAGCGCAGCTCCCTCACCCGGTTTGTAATGCGGATCGCCATGTAAAGCCTGCTTTCCAATTTAGAGTAAAGCTAACTTTCCATAATGTCAAGCTTGCTTGCCATATTTATTCTTTACAGCAACTCACAACGAACTATTCCTCTCCAATAAGCCGAACGC
>Ga0302319_10005898_pt1 | contig 24427 bp, 21 predicted proteins | sample Bog_T0_2_FD_203319 | JGI IMG/M metagenome (GOLD analysis project Ga0302319, IMG submission 203319) | Peat permafrost microbial communities from Stordalen Mire near Abisko, Sweden - Bog_T0_2 | ecosystem: Environmental > Terrestrial > Soil > Wetlands > Peat | place: Sweden: Abisko, Stordalen Mire...
GACCTCGTCGACCAAATCCTCGCGAATCAGCGACGAACCGAGCTGCGGACCGCCCTCGCTGAACACCCGCGTCACGCCGCGCTCGGCCAGCGCCGCGAGCGCCGCCTTCAGATCGAGACGCCCGGCGCCGACATCGCTGACCCGCAACACGTCGACGCCCCGAGCGCGCAGCGTCGCCTCGCGATGCTCCGGCGCAGACTGTCCGGTCAGCGCCAGCGTCGGCCAGTCCTTTGCCGTCGCGCTCAGGCGCGAGGACGGCTCCAGCCGCAGACCCGAATCCAGCACGACGCGCAACGGCTTCATCGGCGCGCCGGGCAACCGCACCGTCAGCAGCGGATCGTCCGTCAGCGCCGTGCCGGCGCCGACCATGATCGCGTCGTGCATCGAGCGCAGGACCTGCACGCGTGTGTTGGCGATCTCGCCGGTGATCGCCAGCCGCGCGTCATAGGCGTCGCCCGCAGCGTAACCGTCCGCCGTACGCGCGATTTTCAGCGTCACCATCGGCCGTCCGAGCCGCACGCGCTGGATATGGCCGAGATGGTCGCGATGCGCTGCATGCGCACCGATCCCGACGACGGTCTCGATTCCGGCGTGCTGCAACAGCGCGTGGCCGCGCCCGGCGACCCGCGGGTCCGGATCTTCCAGCGCCGAGACGACGCGGGCGACGCGCGCCTCGACGATCGCCTCCGCGCAGGGCGGGGTGACGCCGTGATGCGAGCAGGGCTCCAGCGTGACATAGAGGGTTGCCCCTGCCGCCGCGGCTCCGGCTTCGGCGAGCGCGAGACGTTCCGCGTGCGGGCGTCCGCCCGGGTGGGTGACGCCGCGGCCGACGACGCGGCCGTCCGCGACGACGAGCGCCCCCACAGACGGATTGGGCGCGGCGCGGCCGAGCCCGCGCCGCCCCAGCGCCAGCGCGGCGTTCATCCAGCGTGCGTCGTCTTCGGGGATGACGTTTCCCGCGCTCATTTGGGCGCCTTGGGTTTGCCTGACTTGTCGCGCTCGTCGGACTCGAGTTCGCCGACGATGGCGTGGAAGTCGCGCGCCTCGCGGAAATTGCGATAGACCGAGGCGAAGCGGACGTAGGCGACGTCGTCGACGCCTTTCAGGCCCTCCATCACCAGTTCGCCGATGCGGTCGGTCGGAATGTCGGCGTCGCCCTGGCTTTCGAGTTGGCGCACGATGCCGTTGATCATGCGCTCGACGCGCTCGGGCGTCACCGGCCGCTTGCGCACGGCGACCTCGATCGAGCGCAACAGCTTATCGCGCTCGAAGGGAACCCGCCGGCCGCTCTTCTTGACGACAGTCAGCTCACGCAATTGCACGCGTTCGAACGTCGTGAAGCGGCCGCCGCAGTCCGGGCAGACGCGCCGACGACGGATCGCCGACGCGTCCTCCGTCGGACGCGAATCCTTCACCTGGGTGTCGAGCGCGCCGCAATAAGGGCATCGCATCGATCCGAATCCCTTCGTCCGCGCCGCGTCGGGCGCTCAGTAGATCGGAAAACGCCGCGTCAGTTCCGCCACGCCCTCGCGCACGTGGCGCTCGACGTCAGCGTTGCCTGATTCGCCGTTCGCCGCCAAGCCGTCTAATGTCGCAACTATGAGTTGTCCCACGCGCGTGAATTCGGCGACGCCGAAACCGCGCGAGGTTGCCGCCGGGGAACCGAGGCGGATGCCGGAGGTCACCGCCGGCTTTTCCGGGTCGAACGGGATACCGTTCTTATTACAAGTAATGCGGGCGCGCCCGAGCGCGGCTTCCGCCGCCTTGCCGGTGAGCTTCTTCGGCGTGAGGTCGACGAGCATCAGATGGTTGTCGGTGCCGCCGGTCACCAGTTTGTAGCCGCCGGCCAGGATCGGCTCCGCAAGCGCTTTTGCGTTGTCGACGACCGCGCGGGCGTAAGCCTTGAACTCCGGACGCAGCGCCTCGTGGAACGCCACCGCCTTGGCGGCGATCACATGCATCAGCGGCCCGCCCTGCAAACCCGGGAACACCGCGGAATTGATCTTCTTGGCGATATCCTCGTCGTTGGTCAGCACCATGCCGCCGCGCGGGCCCCGCAGTGTCTTGTGGGTCGTGGTCGTCGCCACATGGGCGTGCGGGAACGGCGAGGGATGCGCGCCGCCCGCCACCAGACCGGCGAAATGGGCGATGTCGACCACGAAGAACGCGCCGACCTCGTCGCTGATGGCGCGGAAGCGTTCGAAATCCCAGTGGCGCGCATAGGCGGAGCCGCCGGCGATGATGAGCTTCGGCTTGTGCTCGCGGGCGAGCGCCGCCACGTGGTCCATGTCGATGCGATGCGTGTCGCGGTCGACCGGATAGGAGACCGCCTTGAACCAGCGCCCGCTCATATTGACGGGCGAGCCGTGGGTGAGATGCCCCCCCGCCGCGAGATCGAGGCCCATGAAGGTGTCGCCGGGCTTCAGCAGCGCCAGGAACACCGCCTGATTGGCCTGGCTGCCGGAATTGGGCTGCACATTGGCGAAGCGGCATTCGAACAATTGTTTCGCGCGCTCGATGGCGAGGGTCTCGGCGATGTCGACGAACTGGCAGCCGCCGTAATAGCGCCGGCCCGGATATCCCTCCGCATACTTGTTCGTCAGCACCGAGCCCTGCGCCTCCAGGACGGCGCGGGAGACGATGTTTTCCGAGGCGATGAGTTCGATGTCGTCGCGCTGCCGGCCGAGTTCAAGTTCGATCGCCCGGGCGATTTCCGGATCGATCGCGGCGAGGGGCGCCGAGAAGAACGAGTTGGAACGAGTGGCAGCGGCCTCGGTCATCATGCGCCTCGATGTGCAAGAGAAACGGGATTTCGCGCGCTTAGCACGGACGCGGCGCTAGAGAAAGCCGCGCGGGTGAGGTCCGGAATTTCACTTTGCGCGGTTTTGCGACCTTTTGCGTCGATTTCACTGCGTAACTGCCAAACCGCTGCGGGATTCTATAGCCGAGTATCTCATTGCGAGCTTATCGAACCAGCCCTCGGCTGCAGACGGCCGGTCCCGACTCTCGTAGCCGGCTTGGGAATTGCCAAATCAAGGCCTCCGCGCGCCTCGACGAAGACTTTCTCGCCGCTGTCGCCGCAGCGCAGTCGTTCAGCCGTTTTCCTTGACCGCCGCGGCAGACTTCGCGCCGCGGCCGCCGTTGAGGATCATGTCGATGGTCGCCGTAATCGGCTTGTCCTCGCACGCATCGGCAGACTTCGCGCCGCCGCCGCCGTTGAAGATCACGTCGATGGGAGCCGCAACGAGCTCGTCCTTGGTCGCCGCGGCAGACTTCGCGCTGCCGCAGCCGTTGAAGACCATGTCGAGAGTCGCCTCGATGCGCTCGTCCTCCGCCGCCCAGGGGAATTCAGGGTAAACGAGGCGCAGCGTGATCAGACCGGAAACCGCGCCCCAGATCGCCAGCGCGGTGGTCGCCGGGCAGCCAAATTGCCGCATCGAACCCTGTTTGACCGCGGTCTCTACGCTTTGGGTCAGACGCGTGAGCAGCCCGTTGCCCTCTTCTTCGCATTTATCGACCGGGTCCCGACCGTCGACTGCGCATGGGCGCAGCGCCCTGCGCATGAAGACGATGCGGTAGTCGTCGAGGCGATCCAGCCAGAAGCGCACGAACGCGACGAGTATCGCACGCAATTTCTTCGCTTCGTCGTCCTCGGCGGCGGACTTTTTGGCGACGGCGTCGAGCTTGGAGCCGAGCAGGCGCCAGGTTTCCTCGGCGAGCACGTCGAGCATCTGCTCTTTATTGGTGAAGTAGACGTAGAGGGCGGTCTGGGAAATGCCGACCCGCGCCGCGATCTGCCGTGTGGTGACATTCTCTACGCCGTGTTCGAGAAACAGCGCGCGAGCCGCGGACAGGATCTCGGCCGCGCGCTCGTGGCCACAGCCGCGCCGCTTGCGATTTTCCAACGACACAGTGAAGGTCCTGGGCGGCGGGAGTTGGTTTACGGTTACGGTCATGGCTGCACCAACGTCGCGCCTCTCTATCGATGTGCGCGTCGGGACCAGTAAGGTGGCCGCAGCGAGGATTTGTCAAACCTTCTTCGAACGATGGGGCTACGATTCGGGTTTTGCCGCCGGCCCGACGCGGGCCGGCGGCAGAGGGTTATCGGATCAGCGATGATGGCCGGTCGACTGGATCGGGTCGGCCCAGCCGGCGTCGGGGGCCAGCGCGGTGAAGCCGGACTGGCTCGTGACCGCGGCGGCGTTGGCGGCGGCGGTGCGGGCGGCGACGTCGGCTTCGCTGGGGATGGCGAGCGCTTGAGAGACGCCGAGGCCGAGAACGAGAGCGGAGGCGGTGAGGAGAGCGAAGTTACGCATTTGAGGACCTTTCAGAATTCAGGTTGGGGATCAGCGATGATGGCTGGTCGAGGGGATCGGGTCGGCCCAGCCGGCGTCGGGGGCCAGCGCGGTGAAGCCGGACTGGCTCGTTACCGTGGCGGCGTTGGCGGCGGCGGTGCGGGCGGCGACGTCGGCTTCGCTGGGGATGGCGAGCGCCTGGGAGACGCCGAGGCCGAGAACGAGAGCGGAGGCGGTGAGGAGAGCGAGTTTACGCATGAGAGGCTCTTTCTTGGTGGTCGATGTTAACTGAGTATTGCTCAGTGTTCAGTGAACATAGTGAGGCAGAGACCCGCTGCAAGGCGTCAGAGGGATCACAAAAACGTGAAGGCTCGACGTTGGAACAGCGCCGCGCGGGCCGAGGGGCCGCGAAGCGACAAACGCCTTGGAGAAACTCCCGCTGGACCTTTGCCGCCGGCGCCCTCAAACTGACGGCCTCCAGGGAGGAAGGCATTGTCCGTCTATACCGCGAAGATCGAATGGCGCCGCCAGGCCGACGAGCCGTTCACCGATGGCAAATATCACCGCGCCCATAGCTGGGCGTTCGACGGCGGGCACGTCGTACCCGCCTCGTCTTCGCCGCATGTGGTGCGGGTTCCCTGGTCCGATCCGGCGGGCGTCGATCCGGAGGAGGCGCTGGTGGCGGCGCTGTCGAGTTGCCACATGCTGTTCGTTCTCGATTACGCGCGTCAGGCGGGCTTCTTGGTGGAGTCGTATGTGGACGACGCCGAGGGGACGATGGCGAAAGGCGCCGACGGGCGCATCCAGATGACGCGGGTCAAGCTCGGGCCGCATATCGTGTTCGCCGGCGCCCGGCGGCCGACGCAGGGGGAGGTCGACGTCGTGCACGCCCGCGCCCACGAAGCCTGCTACATCGCCAACAGCGTGAAAGCGGAGATCGTGATCGCGGGAACCAACGAGGGGCTCGACACGACAATAGCGCCGGTCATGGCCACCCAGGATTTCGCAGCGCCCCGCACGAAAGTGTTCGCCGCCTGGGGGGACGCGGAAACGGTGAAGCGCTGGTTCAGTCCCGAAGGTTTTTCAGTCCCCACCGCGCACGTCGATTTCCGCGTCGGCGGCGTCTTCAGCCTGGAAATGCAGGGACCGCCGGGCATGAGTTCGCAGACGGACACGGTCTTCAGCGAATTGTCGCCGCCCGACCGTCTGCGCTTCGCCGGCACGGTGCGGGCCGCCGGGCAGGACCTGTTTCGCGTCGACACGCGCGTCGAGTTCCTGGATCACGGACGGGGAACACGGGTCGTCGTCGCCCAGAGCTACGATCCGATCTCGCCCTGGGCCGCCGGAGCCATCGCCGGCGCGCCGGTAGGCTGGGCGATGACGCTGGAGAAACTGGCGCGGGTGGTGGAGGGGGCTTGATGAAGGCTGGCGTCGGCGCGCAAATTCGAGCCGCCGACGATTGCGAGGAAACGCCGGCGGCTCCGAGCGACTATCGCGAACCGCGCTACAGGCTTCGCGCCACCTCGTAGGCGTCCCAGATCGCGTACATGATGTTGGACACCTGCCGGGCGTCGCCAAAGCGGTAGACTTCCGGCGCGAGGTTGCGGACCTTGTCGTAAAGGCTTCGCTCGGGGCGATAGCCGATAGCGAGGATGGCGCTGTCGGCGGCGACGTATGTCCGCTTGTCGCCGCTCCTCACGAGGAAGCCGCCCTCGGTCGGCGCAATCACCGCGCTCGAGGTCATGACCGGGATCTTCTTGAACTCCAGCAGTTCGTGCAGCATGTCGTGATTGGCGTGGCATAGCGGCCCGGCGAGCGCGAGAATCGTCGGCGCCAGCTCGACGATCGTGACTCGTATGCCCTTGTCGAACAGCCACAGCGCGGTCTCGCAACCGACGAGCCCAGCGCCGATGACAATCGTCGCCTTACCCGGATCTTGGACTCCGTTCAGCACGTCTTCGGCCGTGTAGACATTCGCCGCGTCGCCGATCTTCAGCATATTTGCCTGCGAACCGGTGGCGACGATGAGGACATCGGGCTTGGCTTTCTTTACCGTGGCCTCTGTCACTTCTGTGTTGAAGATCACCGGCACTTTCAGTTCGCGCAGTTCGCGCTCGTACCAGGCGATGAGCGCATGGTCGTCCTCCTTGAAGTCCGGCACGCCGCCGGGAACGACGACGCCGCCGAGCCGGTCGGACTTCTCGTAGATCGCCACGACATGGCCGCGCAGCGTGGCGACGCGCGCCGCTTCCATGCCGGCGATGCCGCCGCCGACGATCATCACCGACTTCTTCTCCAGAGCCGGGGTCAGTCCATAGTCGACCTCGCGCCCGCAAGCCGGGTTCACGGCGCAGGAAATCTGCGAATATTTGGCGAGCCGTCCCATGCAACCCTCCTGGCAGGAAAGGCAGGGGCGGATGCGATCGATTCTTTCGGCCCGCACCTTGTTGGGCAGCAGCGGATCGGCGAGCAGCGGCCGGGCGAGGCCGACGAAGTCGGTCTTGCCGGAGGTGATCGCTTTTGCTGCGAGATCAGGATTATCCAACCGGCCAGCGGTGATGACCGGAACCTTCAGCGTCTTCTTGAGGATCTCGCCGTAGGGAAGATACATTCCCTTGGCCTGATACATCGGCGGGTGGCTCCAATACCAACTGTCGTAGGAGCCGACGTCGCCGTTGAAGGCGTCATAGCCGGCGGCCTCCAACATCTTGGCCGCTTCGACGCCCTCGGGGATATCGCGCCCCTTCTCGACGAAATCTTCGCCCGGCAGTCCCCCGCGCTTCCAATCCTTGATGAAGCTCTTGAGCGAGTAGCGCAATGAAACCGGATAATTCCGGCCGCAGCGCGCCTTGATCGCCTGAACGATCTCGACCGCGAAGCGCAGCCGGTTCTCCAGGCTGCCGCCGTACTCGTCAGTACGCTGGTTGAACATGGCGATAGCGAACTGGTCGAGCAAATAGCCTTCATGCACCGCATGGATCTCGATGCCGTCGAAGCCCGCCCTCTGCGCGATTTCGGCGCTCTCGGCGAATTTGCGCACAAAGGTCTTGATCTCTTCGATGGCCATCGCACGGCAGGTGACGCCGTCAAGCCAGCGATGCGGAATCGGCGAGGGCGCTATCGCCGTCATACCGACGACGGAGGGAATCGAAACGCGGCCGAAGCCGGCGGTCAGTTGCAGAAAGATCCTGGCGTCGTAGGCATGCACCCGCTCCGTCATGATCTTGCCGGTCTTGATGAAATTGAGCGGATTGAGGGTCGCACAGGGAATCGAGGGCATAGCGCAGCGCTCAATCTCGTTCTCGACCATCGTCACGCCGGTAATCAGCAGGCCGGAGCCGCCCTTGGCGCGCTCGACGTAAAACTCGACGCCGCGGTAGTTGAATGTTCCGTCGGCATCGCACAGTCCCCCCGGCCCCATCGGCTCGAGAACATAGCGGTTCTTGATTTCGAGGCCGCCGATCTTCATCGGCTCGAACAGGATTTCGTGATTTTGTCGCATGATTTGCGTCAGCGGGCTGTCCCGCGCTCCGTTTGCCGGCGCGTTTCGAGCGAGACGCGCAGCGGCGGTCGGGCGTCATCTAGTCCCGACGTTCCCATCCTTGCAAAGACTTGATAAGCCTATGTCGCATATCTGACAGGCATGGACGCGATGGAGCTGAGGCATTTGCGTTATTTTGTCGCTGTCGCTGACAATGGCAGCGTCAGCGAAGCCGCGCGCGAAAAAGTGCATACGGCGCAACCCTCGCTCAGCCGCCAATTGAAGGACCTGGAGCGGGAACTCGGCGTCACGCTGTTCGAACGACATGCGCGCGGCATGACGTTGACGACGCCGGGAAAACTGCTCCTCGGTCACGCCCGGCAGATCCTGAAGCAGATCGACGACGCCGTCTCCGCCGTGCGCTCGAGCCCGATGGTGGTCCGGGTCGGCGTCATTCCGGGGCTGGAAACCGGCATACTGCCTGAACTCATGCGGCTCGCGCGTCGCCACGCCGGCGCAGTCGCCATCGAGGTGACGAGTTCGCCGTCGTCGAGTCTGGTCCAGGACTTGACGGACAGCGCGCTCGATCTCGCCTTTACGCGGCCGTCGGAAATGGATGTCGATCTGCATTTCGAGCCGGTCGCGGCCCATCAGATCGCCGTCTTCGTGCGGCGCGAGTGCGGGCTCGCAGAGCCGCCGGCGCTCAGCTTCGCCGATCTCGTCGGCCACGCTTATGTTTCGGTCAACCGGCGCGTAGCGCCGTTTCTGCGCGGCGCAGTCGATGCGTGGGGGCGGCAGCGGGCGCTGGCGCTGGCGCCCACGCATGTCGCCGCCGACATCGCCTCAGCCTTCTCGCTGGTCATGGCGACCGACGGCTTCGCTCTGATGCCCGATTATGCCGAGTCATTGATGCCGACGGCGATCACGATGCGCCGCTTGCTCGACGGTCCGCCGCCGCTGCTGTTGACCCTCGCCTATCGGCCGCTGGCGCCCTCGCCGATGCAGTCGCTGATCGACGCGATCGTCAGGGAGTGGCCGCGAACCGGGCGTAGCCCCGTCGCCGGGAGCTGATCCCGTCGGACGACGGACTATCCCGCGTTCACCGCGCCGTCAATTCTGTCGCTTCGCCGAGCTTCATGCGCGCGAGCAGCGCCTGTCGGGAGCCCGCCACGTCGAAAACCACCAGCGCCGCGCCGAACACCGCGGAGCCGGCGAGCAGCGCCAGCATGGCGGCGAGCGGGGCGTTGGGAATGGCGTTGAGCGGCCGAATCGCGGTCGCCATCAGCGCGCTGGAAATGGCAATGGCCGACAAGTCGCGCCAGCGCGGCTTGCCGCGGGTCTGCCGCATCGCCAGGCACGCGGCGGCGGCGAAGCCGAGAATGAGGCTCGCCGAATGCGCCTGCGCCAGCCCTTCGATGTCGCTGGAGAAGCGGGGCAGGGCGGTCAGAACCAGATCGGCGACGAAGGCGGCCAGCGCCGCCAGCGCGATCGGCCAGGTGCGTCGGGCGAGCTGGAACAGCGGATTGCAGATCGCATAGACCCCGCAATAGGCGAGGAAGCCGGGGGCGAGGTCGCGGGCGAGAATCGCGTACTCGCCGCGGAACGCTTTGGGCACGATCAGCGCCTCGAAGGTAGGCGCCATCACCATATAGCCTACGGCGACGGGTGCGATGAGCGCCAGCGCATAGACCTGGTTCAACCGGATCTGGCCGCGCGCGGCGGCCGCGCCTTCCGAGGCCTCCCTGCGCATCGCGATCTGGAACAGCACGGTCTCGGGCAGGAAGTTGAAGGCCATGAACAGCCGGAAGCTCAGGTCCGTCGCTAACGACAACTTGCCGGTGGCGGCCGCGCCGAAGCGCGCCATCGCGATCTCGCGATTGACGAGGCCGATGGCCATGAACAGCGCCGTCGCGACGACGACCGGCGCGGAATAGACCGCGAAGGTGCGCAAATCCAGCCAGCGGGCGCGCTTGATATCGACATCGTCGAGGCCGCGGGCGGCGAGCGAGGCGACCGCTTGCGAAAGTGCTAGCGCGGCGATCGTGGCGGCGCTGTTGCGGGTACAGGCGGCGACACCGAGCACGGCGGTGAACAGCAGGCCCTGGCGCGCCAAGCTCAGGCGCACGAAGCCTTTCGGTAGCTCGCGAGCGCGCAGCCTTGCGCCGCGATAGTCGAATCGCGCATTGGCGATGGCGAGCACCAGCGCCAGCGCGATCAGTTTTCCCCCCAATCCGAAGTCGAGCCCGAGACCCCAGGCGAGCGCAGCCAAGGCGAACAGGGTTGCGCTGACGACGAAAAATCCGGCTTCCAGGCTCGCCGAGGCGCGGTTCGGATCGGGCAGGGCGAGCCAAAAACGGTTCGTCGACAGCCTCAGCCAGTCGAAAGCCAGCGCGGCAACGACGGTTGCCGCCAGCGCGGCGGTTGCGTAACGGCCGTATTCGGCTGGCCCGAGCACGCCGCCGACAACAATTCCGAACAGGAAATTTGCGGCGGCGTTACCGAGATAGGCGAGTGAGAACAGCATATTGCAACTCGCCTCCTTTCGCTTGCGCGCCGAGGCGGGGGCTCGGGCGAATTAACGACGATCTCGGAATGGGGTTTTTCCCGTAAGTGTTTTGGAGTTTACTTTACGTCAGTGAAGACGACGACTTCGTCCTTGTAGACGCGATCGAGGCGGGTATGGGCCTCTTCCTCTATGAGGTCGCGGTTGACGGATTCCGAGCGCATCGCCGTCACCCGGCGCTCCCAGCGCTGCCGCTCCTGTTGCAGGCCTTCGAGCTCCTGGCGGAGTTCGGCGGCTTGGGCGTCGTAGCCGGCTTTGGCGACGAGGCCGCGGTCGCCCTTCGAGGCGCCCCAGACGAGGAAGAGGCTCGCGCCGCCGAGCACGAGGTAGAAGGCGACGGGTATGAGGATGGCGCGCAGGCGCTTGCGGACGACCATGGCGGGACATTGACCGCCGGGGGTTAACAATCCGTTGTTTTGTGCGGACGACGACGATCGGAGCGGCAATGAAAGTGACGGTCAACGGCAAATCGAGCGAGACCTGGAGCGCGAGCGACGCGCTCGGCGTCTCCCTCCCCAAGTCGACGCGCGAGGCCGTCGGCGAAGTTCTCGAGATCGGTCCGGCGAGCCGCAGCTATCGCGCGGAGGCGTTGCGCGATTTCGTCGTGCATTCCGGCCTGGGCGTCGCGCTCGGGGCGGCGATCTTCCTCGGCGGGCTGGCCCTCGTCGATTCGCGGGAACACTTGACCATCGCGATTTCCGCCGCGCTGCCGGCGATTTCTGTCGCCCTGGCGGCGCGCTGGCAATATCGGCGCGACGTCGCCAAGTGGAACCGACGCGTCGCCGCGCGGATGGAAGGCCTGCCCGCCGCCGGCACGCCGATTCTCGTCGACGACGAAGGCGTACGCGTCGGACGCGACAAATATTTCTGGACGATCATGACGCCCGTCGCGCTGGAACTGATCGAGCGCAGCAACGAGAACGAGAGCGTATGGGTCGCCGAGCGGATCGTCGTCGAGGCGAGCGGCCGAACGCTGGCGTTCGATCGCGCCTTGATGCGCAACGGCGGCGAGATCGTCGACGCCGCCTACGCCAGACTGGTGCGCGAGCGCGCGCGGCTCGAAGTCGCGCGCGCTGCTGCTTCTCGTGCGCCTCAGAGCGCCTTCAGCGCCGCGCGGCCCGCGTAACGGGCGGCGTCGCCCAGTTCTTCCTCGATGCGGATGAGCTGGTTGTACTTGGCCAGACGGTCGGAGCGCGCGAGCGAGCCGGTCTTGATCTGACCGCAGTTGGTGGCGACGGCGAGGTCGGCGATGGTCGAATCCTCGGTCTCGCCCGAGCGGTGCGACATCACGGCGGTGTAGCCGGCGCGTTGCGCCATATCGACGGCGGCCAGCGTCTCGGTGAGCGAGCCGATCTGGTTGACCTTGATCAGGATCGAGTTCGCCGTTCCCGACTTGATGCCCCTGGACAGGCGCGTGACGTTGGTCACGAACAGGTCGTCGCCGACGAGCTGGATCTTCTTGCCGAGTTTTTCGGTCGCCAGTTTCCAGCCTTCCCAATCGTCTTCCGCCAAGCCGTCCTCGATCGAGACGATCGGGTAGGCGTCGACGAGCTTGGCGAGATAGTCGACCTGTTCCTGGATCGAACGCGTCTTGCCTTCGCCGGTGTAGACGTAAGCGCCGTCCTTGAAGAACTCGGTCGAGGCCGGGTCGAGGGCGATGGCGATCTCCTGGCCGGGCTTGAAGCCGGCGGCTTCGATCGCCTTGACGCAATAGTCGAGCGCCGCTTCGGCCGACGGCAGATTCGGGGCGAAGCCGCCTTCGTCGCCGACGGCGGTGTTGAGCCCCGCCTTCTTGAGCAGACCCTTCAGCACCTGGAACGTCTCCGACCCCCAGCGCACGGCTTCCTTCAGCGAAGGCGCGCCGAGCGGCATGATCATGAATTCCTGGAAGTCGATGGGATTGTCGGCGTGCACGCCGCCGTTGAGGATGTTCATCATCGGCGTCGGCAGCACGCGCGCGGTGGTTCCGCCGACATAGCGATAGAGCGGCAGGCCCGAGGCTTCCGCGGCGGCCTTGGCGACGGCGAGCGATACGCCGAGAATCGCGTTCGCGCCGAGCTTGGCCTTGTTGGGCGTACCGTCGAGATCGATCATCGTCTGGTCGATCTTGACCTGATCCTCGGCCTCGAAGCCGGAGATGGCGTCGAAGATGTCGCGGTTGACCGCCTCGACCGCCTTGGTGACGCCCTTGCCGCCGTAGCGGCTCTTGTCGCCGTCGCGCAGTTCGACCGCCTCATGGGCGCCGGTGGACGCGCCCGAGGGAACGGCGGCGCGGCCAAAGGACCCGTCTTCCAGAGTCACGTCGACTTCAACGGTCGGATTGCCGCGGCTGTCGAGAATTTCGCGCGCGACGATGTCGATGATAGCGGTCATGGAGACTCCTTAGGATGCGGGGAAAAATCCGACCCCGGCTCGCGCGGGCTTCTACGCCTTTCGGGCGTGCGAAGGAAGCCTCCCGAAGAAGAGGCGCCGGCGCCGAAACTTCGAGCTATGGCGAGGAAGCGTCTCAGAATGCGCCAGACAGAAAAAATTCGCATGGCAGCCTTGCGGAGAGGGTGACATCGCCTAACGGATGATCTAATAAGATCGCGCTTGTGAAAAGGAGGCCGCAGCCCCCGGAATTCAGGGGGCGAGCCATCGCCGAGTCTGTGGGAGGACGAAGCGCTCGGTCGTAAAATCGCGCAGCCTTTTAGGCGCTAGACGCGATAAATCGACCAGCATTGCAGGGACTGGGTAAAGACAAGGCCGGGCGCAGCCCGGCCTTGTTCTTTTGGAGCGGGGCTTTGTCGAGCCCAAATATTAGGCGTCGTGCGCTTCGCCGCGCGCCCAGCCGGACTTGACGTCTTCGATGTAGTCGTTCAGCCCGCCTTCGCCGATCGCCTTGCGCGCGCCCGCCATCAGTTCCTGGTAGTAGGCGATGTTGACGGCGGTGAGCGCCATCATCGCCAGAATTTCGCCTGATTTGACGAGGTGGCGCCAATAGGCGCGCGAGAAGGCGTGGCCGGCGAGCGCGGTCGAGGCTGCGTCGATGGGGCGTGCATCGTCGGAATATTTGGCGTTGCGCAGATTCATCCGGCCATGGCGGGTAAAAACCATGCCATGGCGTCCGGCCCGCGTGGGCATCACGCAATCGAACATGTCGACGCCGCGCCGCAGCGATTGCAGCAGGTCGTCGGGCGTGCCGACGCCCATCAGATAGCGCGGCTTGTCCTGCGGCAGATGCGGCTCGACGGCGTCGATCATCTCCAGCATCACCGCCTGCGGCTCGCCGACTGCGAGGCCGCCGATTGCGAGGCCGTGAAAATCCATGTCCGCCAGCGCCTTCGCGCTCTCGACGCGAAGCGCTCGCTCGGCGCCGCCCTGGACGATGCCGAAACAGGCGTGGCCGGGCTGCGAGCCGAACGCCGCGCGCGAGCGCTCCGCCCAGCGCAGGGAGAGGCGCATGGCGCGCTCGGCTTCCTCGTAGGAACAGGGCAGGCGCACGCATTCGTCGAACTGCATCTGGATGTCCGAGCCGAGCAGACGCTGGATCTCCATCGCCCGTTCGGGCGTCAACTCGTGGCGCGAGCCGTCGATATGCGACTGGAACACCACCCCGCGCTCGCTGAGCTTTCTCAGCTTGGCCAGGCTCATCACCTGGAAGCCGCCGGAATCGGTGAGAATCGGATGCGGCCAGTTCATGAATGCGTGCAGGCCGCCGAGCGCTGCGACGCGTTCGGCGCCCGGCGCCAGCATCAGATGATAGGTGTTGCCGAGCACGATGTCGGCGCCGAGCGCGCGCACCTCATGCGGATACATCGCCTTGACCGTGCCGGCGGTGCCGACGGGCATGAACGCGGGGGTCCTGATGATTCCTCGCGGCGTCGATATCTCCCCGAGACGCGCCGCGCCGTCGCGGGCATGGATATGGAAACGGAAAGTTGGGTCTTGCGCGTCGGTCATGGTCTGGGGCGGGCTCGAGCAGGGGCTGCTGCCCTAGAGCGTTTCCTGTTCAAGCAGAGCCGTTTGTTGCTCCCTCCCCCACAAGGGGGGAGGGAGTCTGCGCTGCGACTCTCATTGTTCGGATACCGCTCTAAGCATGCGCAGACGCCGGACGCAATCGGAGCGCGCCTGCTGCGCGCCGGGCTCTGCGTCCCCCGGGAAGCTATCAGACGCTATCGCCGCCGGGACTGCCGAGAGCGCGACGACGTCCTCAGCGTCGGCGAGTCTAGAGCCCGCGCGCCGCGTTACTCCGCGAAGTCATGCGGCCTGAGTTCGATCGGCTTCCCGTGCGGCGTACGGTCCGCCGCGGCGTCCCATGCATCGTGGTATCGCGTGAGCATTGCGAATGTGGTCAAGCCCTTCTCGACGACGATCTGCTCGAGGGCGCCAAGCCAGTGACGGTAGTAGGTCTCGCCGGTATCGGGATCGCCAGCGGATTGGGCGCGCCGGATATGCTCAGCCAGGGTGGCCGTCCATTCCGGCCAGGTGAACGCGCCGCGCTCATGGAGCGACAGCGTAAGCGCGAAAGCCTGCGCTTCCCAGGCTTCGCGGAAGACGGGACCGCCCTCGTCACGCGCGAAGCGGCGCGCGGTTTCCGTCGTCCAGAGATCGGTCTTGGGGTCGGCGTCGGTCACGCGGGCTCCAGATAGGGTTCGAAGGCGTCGATGGAAACCTCGAGCGTGGGGTCCGTATCGGAGCCCCACAATTCGCGCCCTTCGAAGACGATTGTGTACAGCCACCTGGGGTCGTCTCCGGCGCCGAGCGCCGAACTGTCTGGATATACCTGACACCCGAGCACCCGGTCGACCACGCCTGACCTTCCGCGGGCGTATCTCGGCAGGCGCGTGTGCGTTGTCGGATGCATGTTCTTTGTTCGCACGCGATCACCGACTTTGAACAGGGCCGGCGTTGTCGAAGGCCGCTCGTAGGAAGCGCGCTTCACGGCGCCGGGCGCGTCTTTGGCGTGCAACACGCCGCGCGGCAGCGATTTTGGTGACGTGAGAGCATGGCCATTCGCCAACTCCTCGGGCGCCACATACCCGCGTGCTACGGCGAGCGTCTCAACAGTCAGCGCCCAACTCTTGTAGTACGAAGACGTGAGATACACCGCCGGCGGCTGGCGCTCGCGCGTAAAGCGAAACATGTCGAGATTCCAGGCGCCGGCGGCGCCCATCGCGCGCATCATGGCGATCACGCGGCCTTCCCACGGCGCGTGGAAAACGGGTTCGTCCGCCTCGGGCTCGACTTTGCCGAAGCCGTCCATGCCGCCCAAGTCGTGGATCCCGTTCATGGAGTCACATCCTCGGGTTGCTTCGCCAGCCCCGTGCCGATCATCGAATCGCGCGTGACCAGAGCCGCCAGTCGCTCCTCGTCCCAGCCCTCTGTGCCCGCGGGTCGCATAGGCAGAACAAGAAAGCGCGTCTCCGCGGTCGAGTCCCACACTCGGATGTCCGTACCGGCGGGCAGGGTCACGCCGAAATCGGCCAGCACGCCGCGCGGATCTCTCACCACGCGAGAGCGGTACGGCGCGGATTTGTACCAGACCGGCGGCGTGCCCAGGAGGTCCAACGGATAGCAGGAGCAGAGCGTACACACGACCATGTTATGGAGCTTTGGCGTGTTCTCAACCGCCACCAGATGGTCGCCTACACGACCCACTCGACCAAACTCGGCCACGGCCTTCGTTGCGTCCTCGAGCAGCGCGCGCTTGAATGTCGCGTCGTTCCAGGCTCTCGCGATGACCTTGGTTCCGTTTCGCGGGCCGATCTTGGTTTCATAGGTTTCGACGATCACGTCGAGCGCAGCAGGATCGACGTAGCCTTTTTCTGTCAAAATCGTCTCGAGGGCGCGTACTCTCAAGCTCATCTCAGACAGTTCTGAGCCGTGGTCGTCATGGTGATCATGTGGAGGCATGAGCTTGCACCCCTGAGAGCCTTCTGAAGCCCTTCTTCGTATCTACCTTGGGCTGCAAACTTTCGTCCAGGTGAAAGTTTAGGGTGCGTCCGTTGTTCGGGAGCGCCACCACGAATGACTTTGGCGGGTCAAAGATCATTGCCTTTTGCGGCGGAGTGCGGGCCGACGAAGCAACGTTCGGGCGAATCGTGGCCGTCACAGCGGGCCCTTCGACGGGGCTCGCTATGACGGCGTCGCGCTTTGACCGTTAATCGCTCGAACGTATTGCAGCCGGCCCCTCACCCGCGCGCCGTCACCCCAGTTGTCTGTCCTCTTCCCACCCCAGCTCTTCTCTCGCATAAAACATGGGATCGCCGAGCAAATAGCGCGTGGCGCGCCAGGAGCGGGCGTCGACGCGGCCGCGCGTCAGCGCCGACAGGGCGAAGGCTTTGGGCAGCCGCACCTGCGTCGACGGACAGAGATAGGGCTCGACGGGCGCGCGGCGGCCGGCGCCGAGGGCGATGAAATTGACGCCGGCGAACATCGACATCGCGATCTTCAAGAAGATGCGCGGGTTGCACTCCAGATAGAGAATGCGCCCGTCCGGCGTGAGCCGCATGTCGAAGTTGAACACCCCGTCGTAATTCGTCGCCCGGGCGATGCGCTCGACCACCGCATAGATCCGCTCGTCGTAGAACGTCTGGTAGGTGTTGCGGCGGTAGCGATGGGCGACGAAGGCGCGGATCTCCCCGGCGCGGCAGAGCGCGCTGGTCCCGATGTCCTCACCCTCGATGAAGTCCTGGACCAGCACCGGCGCGTAGTTGATGCGCGCCAGCGCTGTCTCCGGACTGTCGAGGTCGACGCGCAGGCAGCCCTCGCTGCCGGTCATGCTGAGCGGCTTGGCGATCTGCGCCGTATCGAATTCGCCCCGCGCCAGCGCGTCGCGGAAGGCGTCGCGCGTCTCGAACAGGCGGGTCTTGGGAACATCGACGCCCAGGTTCAGGCAGAGCTCGTGGAACCGCGCCTTGTCGTTGAGCAAGTCGAAGACCGGCAAATCCGGCATCGGGAAGCAGGGCGCCGCGAGGCGGTTGCGCATCGCAATGAGGCTGCGCGTCGCCAGCGCGTCGCCGGCGACGACCAACTCAATTCCATAGCTCGCGATGGCCGCGTTGACTTCGAGAATCAGCGCATAGCTCGCTGAGCCGTCCACCTCGGCCCGGGTGGGGACGAACCCCTCGATGCGTTTGGAAAAGCGCAGTCCGCGCGCGCGCCGGCCGCCGATCGCGAAGACTTGCACGCCCTCCGCCGCTAGGCACTGGGCCACGCGATACGGCATCTTCGACGTCGCCGCGAGCACCAGGACTCGCGACGGCAACGCGGCGGGCCGAAGGCGCGGAGCCGACGTCGCCGGCGCGCGCCTCAGTTGCGTTTGGGCGTTCATTCCGCCGCCGCGGCGGGTTGGGCGCGGTAGCCGGAGGCGGCGGCCTGCCGTCGGGGCGCCGCGGCGAAGATGCGGGCGAGCTTGCGCGCGGGATAGGGGACGCCGGCGACGAAGCGACTGGCGTGGCCGAAGCTGCCCATCGAAGCCGCGCCGATCAAATACAGGCCGGGGACCGAGGTCTCATAGTCGAGTGACAGCACCGGTTCGCCGTCCGACAGCTTCATCTGCTTCAACAGCGCGGGATCGAGCATCGGCAGCTTGCGCAAGTCGATGACATAGCCCGTGCAGGCGAGCACGTGATCGACGGCGACCGTACGGCGCTGGCCATCGGCGCCGGCGATATCCAGTTCCGCCTTGTCGAGGCGCACCCGCGACGCGGCGAGGCTATGGCCGAGGAACAGCCTGACTTTGCCGATCACGCGGTCGCGCATCATCGCCTGCCCAAGCGGGCCGAGCACCGTCGACATTACACGGCGGCGCGTGCTCTCCGGCAGAGTATGGAAGGTCCAGGGCGCGTCGGCCCAGAGCTTGAACTTCCAGCCGCGGCCGAGGCCCGACTCCGGCGCGAGCAGCGAGTACAACGGCTGCGTCAGTTTCTTGAAAAACGAGGGCGGCTGCGGAACCGGTTGGAATTCGAGGGCGCGGGTGCGCGCGATGAGGGTCACCTTGGCGCCATGTTCTTGGAGCAACGCGGCCAAATCGGTCGCGGACGCGCCCGAGCCGATGACTGCAACCTCCTTGCCGGCGAGCGCGTCGATATTGCCGTAGTCGGCGCTGTGGCTGAGCCGATCGGCCGGCAGGGCCTGCAATTCCTTGGGGAAACGCTTGAACGGATGGGCGCCGACGGCCAACACGACGCGCTGGGCGATCAATTCGTCGCCGTCCTCGAAGGTCAGGCGGTAGCCGGCGCCGTCACGGGCGAGACGGTCGACCTTCCGGTCCTCGACATTGGGAACGAAGCGGCGCTGGAACTCCTCGCCATAGGCGACGAAGGTTTCCACGTTCACCGGGACCCGTGTGTGGTCGTAGGCGACGCCCTTTTCGGCGCAGTATTTGCCGAGGGTGAGCTTGCCCTGGGGGTCGGAAAGGTCAGACGACCAAGCGGCCGACTTGAGCAGCATGCCCGGCGGCATGCCGTTCTTCCAGGAGTCCATGGTCTTGCCGAAAATGCGAAATTCCACGCCTGCGGCGCGCAGGTGGGCGGCGGCCGATAGGCCGTATGGCCCCGCGCCGATGATGGCGACGTCGATGCGATCAACCATGGGTCTGCCTCCTAGCGAATGCGGGCGCCCGTTGCGCCGCCGCGTCCTGCCGATCGGAGCCCCGGGGAAACCCGGCGCCGGCTCCGTCTTCATACTTTCTTAATGCGTCAATTTAATTAGCAAAGTGTTCTTGTATTTATTGGTTAAAACGCGTTAGACAAATCGCGTTCATCCGCCGATCCGCGCCGGGCGGCGGAGAGACCTACCCGCGGAAATTCAAGAATTTAGGGAAAGAGGGGGCGCCGGGCGCCCGGAGCGGCGGCGTCGCGCCGCCGCCGACGCCAAGGGCGACCCGCCAAGCCTGCGCGGCGCGCCCGGCTCCGGCGTCGGGGACGCCGCCGTTTCGGCAGTAGGGCTCCGTGTTCGTCGACGCTTGCAACAGGCGACGACGAAACTCGCCGCGCCGACGAGTCGGCTCAGCGCGAGACGACGATTCGCAACTTCGGCGCCGCCTTGATCGTCTCGGGTCCGGGGCGCCCATACAGGAAACCCTGAGCGTGCCTGATGCCCATCCGGCGCAGCGCGATCTCTTGGTTGTAAGTCTCTACGCCTTCGGCGACGATTTCCATTTGCGTGCGTTCCGCCAACACGCAGACCGAGGCGATGATTGCCGCCGAGACGGTATCGCTGTCGATGCGGTCGACGAATTTGCGATCGATCTTGATCTTCGAGAACGGATAGTCCTGGATATAGGACAGCGAGGAATAACCGGCGCCGAAATCGTCCAGCGAGAAGCGCACGCCGATGGAGGAGAGTTGGGCGATGGCGGCGCGGGTCTCAATGGAATCCTCGAGCATCAGAGATTCCGTGATCTCGACGAACAGGCGCGAGGGATCGAGGCGCGTGCGAAGCAGCGTATCCTTGACGTTCTGCACGAGTTCCGTCGGACGGCGGAATTCTACGGGCGAGAAATTGACAGCGACCGTCAGTTTCGGGTCCCAATTGGCGGCGGCGCGGCAGGCCTTCTCGAGAATCGTGTGCCCAATGTCGACGATGGCGCCGCTTTGTTCGGCCATCGGAATGAAATTGTCCGGCGACACCAGTCCACGCGTCGGGTGGCGCCAACGCGCGAGCGCCTCGTAGCCGAGAATGTTGCCGGTCTCCATGTCCTGGATCGGCTGGAACCACGCCTCGAACTGGTCCTCGCGCAGCGCGCTCTGGATTTCGATTTCGAGCGTGCGCGCGTCGTCCAGGCGTGTCTGCATGGCGGAATCGAATACGCCGAAGCGACCGCGACCCGACCGCTTGGCTTCATAGAGGGCGATATCCGAACGTTTCATCAGTTCGTCGGCTTGGGCGCCGTGCTCGGGATAGACGGCGACGCCGACGCTCGCCGTCGTCGGCAGGGCGACGCCGTCGACTTCGATGGGTTGACGCAAGGCGTCGACGATGCGCCCGGCGAGATCGACCGCGCACGGACCCGTTCGCGGCAGGTCGCGGGCCAGAACGACGAATTCGTCGCCGCCCAAACGGGCCACGACATCGCCGGGGCGCGTCGCGGCGCGCAGGCGACGGGCGGTTTCGACAATAAAAGCGTCGCCGACCGAGTGGCCGGCGGTGTCATTGATCTCTTTGAAGCGGTCGAGGTCGACAGAGATGATCGCGAAGCGGTTGGCGGGGTCGCTCCCCTCACCCTGCAACTCCGCGGCGAGCGCGTTGTTGAAGGCGTGCCGGTTCATGAGGCCGGTCAGCGTGTCGAAGCTGGCGAGGCGCCGGTTGGTCTCGTTGATGCGGAAATGTTCGACGATACGAGCGTATCCGGCTTGGCCGAGCACCAATGCGCAGACGCCGAGCGCGAGGAGCATCGCCGCGAAATAGGGGCCGCAGGAGATCGGCAACGTCAAATAAGCCAGACAGACCGGGCCGACAACGGAGACCACCTGCCAGAACAGCAGGCGAGGCCGTCCGCAGTTGCGCGAGGCGAAAGCGATGGGAAATCCGACTGTTGCGCCTACGGCGAGCGGCAACGCGATCTCCCGGTCTCCGACCGCGACGACGCCAGCGAATACGATACCCAGCAGCGCCGCGTACATGCTCGACCAGAGTGTGAACTGGCTGTCGAGACTGAGCGTCGCCGCGCGAGTCGCCTGCGCTCCGCCGGCTTCGCCATAGCGGCGCAACAGGCCCAGGCGCACGGCGCCGACGATGAAATGGCTCAATGTCAACGCGGCGAACAAATTGGCTCTGGTCATCGCCCAGGCGGCGACGGTGACGACCGCCCCCATCACTATCGACGCGAACAGCGGCGCGCGGGCGCCGTAAACCGTGGACACCAGATGGCGCAGCAGATCGTCGTCGACCCGGGAGTCGTCGAACGGAGCTTTCAGGCGCGCCAGGGCCGCCCTCAATGGCTTCGGTGCAGGGGTCGACATGATGCAACCCTAGGGTGAAGTCGTTGCGAAAGTATTGGGGCGATTGTAGAGCCTGACTCAATTTTCGGCTGAAATCCATTAACCTTGAGGGCGCGACAACAAACAGGCGTCGCCGTAGCTGTAGAAGCGGTAGTGGGAGGCGATCGCGTGCGCGTAGGCCGCGCGGATCGTCTGCACGCCGCTGAACGCGCTCACCAGCATCAGCAGCGTCGAGCGCGGCAGATGAAAGTTGGTTAGCAGGACGTCAACGGCGCGGAAGCGATAGCCCGGCGTGATGAAGATCGCCGTCTCGTGAGAGAACGCCGAGAAGCGGCCCTGTTCGTCCGCCGCGCTCTCGAGCAGTCGCAACGAGGTCGTGCCGACCGCGACGATGCGTCCGCCTTTTTCGCGCGCGCTGTTGAGGGCCGCCGCGGTCGCCGCGTCGAGCCGACCCCATTCCGAATGCATCGCGTGATCGTCGGTGTCGTCAACCTTCACCGGCAGAAACGTCCCGGCGCCGACATGCAGGGTGACACGGTGCAGGCTCGCGCCCGCCTGATTGACGTGATCAATCAACTCGGGGGTGAAATGCAGCCCGGCGGTGGGCGCGGCGACCGCTCCCGGTTCGGCGGCGAATATGGTCTGATAGTCGCGCCGATCCGTGTCGTCGGCCGCGCGACGCGCGGCGATGTATGGGGGCAGGGGCGTCTCGCCGAGCCGGTCGATGGCGTCGTCGAGCGCGGCGCCCGAGAAGGCGAAGGCCAGTTGAATCTCGCCCGCCTCGCCTTTCTCTTCGACCTCGGCGTCGAGCGCGCCGAGCAGGCAGGCCGTGCTCTCGCGCGTTTCGCCAAAACGGATGCGCTCGCCGATTTTGAGCTTCTTGGCCGGCCGCGCCAGCGCCCGCCAGCGGCAATCGTCGACGCGCTTGATGAGCGTGACCTCGACATGGGCGACGGCTTCGCCGCGCGTACGTAAACCGCTGAGACGCGCCGCTATGACCCGGGTGTCGTTGACCACGACGGCGTCGCCGGGGCGGAGGTAGCTGGGGAAGTCGGCGATGTGTTTGTCTGTGAGTTCGCCGGAGGGTTGGACGACGAGCATCCGCGCGGCCTCGCGGGGGGTGACGGGGGCGAGGGCGATGAGTTCGGGGGGGAGGTCGTAGTCGAAGAGGGAGACGAGCATGGGGGGTCAGGCGTCCTTCGGCGAACGCCGTCGCGCCGCTCGGGCCTTGCGTTGCCGGGCATAGCGCTCGGCGACCTGTTTGATCGCTACACAATAAGGCTGCGCCCAACCGTGCGCGTCGAGCCGCATGATCTCGGCAGCCAGCCTTTCCGCCTGAGATGTGGTCAACGGCTTGCGGGTCTCAGCGCCCAGTCCGTACTCGCGGATCAATATTGAGCGGGCGTCCAGGAGACGCCTGTGATTGAGGTTGAGCAAGTCAATCGTGTCGCCGGCCGCCGTGTCCTCGGGGTTCGCTGACCTCACGTCGCCATTCGCGCCAAACTTCAGGCGTGTTTCACAGTTTCGGTTCAACGGCGAAACGAAATTGTTTTCATCGACTTCGGCGCCGCCCTTCTTGTTGGCGCCCCAATCCGCCTGTGCCAGATCCGAATTGCCCGGCGCGCATAACACCATGTTTCGACAATCGAGCTCATTAGCTTCGTCGGCGGATTGAGGACGAATGTGTTCGACATGGCAATCGGCCGCTTCGCTGCGACCTATTGCCTCCATCGTGTAAGCGCAAACCGCGCCTTGCTCACGCAACATCTGTTCGCGCAACGCGTGCTTGATTCTCGCGTCGAGAGCGTCGTAGCGCAGGTTCTGCGGCGTCTTCCGGTTCGCCTGCTTGAAATCCTGCAATTCGCGGGGTTCGTTCCCCATGTCGACGAACCTCACTCGGCGACCTCGTCCGCTTCGTGTTCGATCCGCCACATATAGGCTTCGGCGCCGAGGATATCGGGCGCTTCGCCGATGTCTTTGCGCAGCCGGGCGATTTCCGCGCGCGCCGCTTCAAACTGGTCGTCGTCGATGGCGTTGAATACGCTTCTTACGCGCTTGGCGATTTCAGGATCGCGCCCCTCGGCGTCCATCACGCATTCGAGAACCCAATTCGAGTCCATGCCGAAACTGCTCGCCGGCCGCTTCTGCTTGCCGTCCTTCGTCAGCAGCACGATCTCTTCCGGCCGCGCCTCGCCGATCACTTGTGGCGAATGGGTCGTGGCGAAGAACTGGATTTTTGGGAAGATGTTCTTCAAAGCGCCAACGATTTGGCGTTGCCACTTGGGATGCAGGTGCAGGTCGATCTCGTCGATGAGGACGAGGCCAGTGGTTTCCTTGAGAGTGCGAGCCCCGTAGAGCTCACCATTCAATGAAAAGGCTCTGTAAGCGATATCAACCACCAAGCCGGTCAGCGCCTTTTGGCCGGCGCTCATGCTTGCAAATGGATGCGTCTTTCCGATTGAGTCATAGACCACGATATCGAGCAGTTCGCCGTCATATTCAATCTTGGTGGCGTCCGGGTTAGCGGCAGTGACCGCTTCAGCGACGAAAGCGAGCGCAGTTTCGGCTGGGCGATGATCTTGATTTGCACGACGTTCGGATTGAAGCGCCCTCAGCGTCAGGTCGCGAAACCACTCTCGAAGATATGTTGCGCTCGCTCCGGCGGTGAGCCAATTGCGATAGGCGGGATGGGTCGGATCGGTCGACTCATCTTGTTGGTTTGCATTCGCCGGCCGAATGAATCGGCGGTCGACACTATAATGAGCAAGTAGCTCGTGTCGCAGCGAAAGTATCTCGTTTGAGAAGCCGCCGCCAATATCAGTGACCCTTCTATCGCTTCCAACTCTTGAGATAGACCCTGACGAAAGCGAGGGAAGCAGGGTATAGTCCTCTCGCACCTGCAATTCGTCTGCATACCATTTGAACGCCGTCGTCATTGTCCAGGCGGCGTATTCAAGTGTCGAACCGGGCAATAATCGGTCTTTCGGAGCACCATTTCTTACATCGAATTTGTTCAAGATTCGATCCGACGCTAAGATGCCGCCGTGTGCGGCAAGCGGACGGAAAAGGTTTGCTAAAGCCAGGAGGATACTAGTCTTCCCCGCCCCATTCTCCCCAATCAGCAAATTAAAATGCGGGTCCAGATCCGTCAGCTCCAGCC
>Ga0302319_10005901_pt1 | contig 24419 bp, 19 predicted proteins | sample Bog_T0_2_FD_203319 | JGI IMG/M metagenome (GOLD analysis project Ga0302319, IMG submission 203319) | Peat permafrost microbial communities from Stordalen Mire near Abisko, Sweden - Bog_T0_2 | ecosystem: Environmental > Terrestrial > Soil > Wetlands > Peat | place: Sweden: Abisko, Stordalen Mire...
ATGAATACTGATCCATCGACTGCGTTACGGATCGAATAAGGTAAGCATCGCCTGAAACTCGCGATGCTAGTTTACTCGCTGGGGACGAACGGGTGTGGGCCGAGGGGCGCGGTTCGCGGGGCGGGTGGATTTGCGGAGGTCAAGAATTAAGCGCATCACCAGTTGTTCAATTTTGTCGCGAGCGATGACGTATTGGTCTTCTTCTTTGCCCATGGGATCGTCAATGGTCCAATCGCGAACTTCCATCGGCATTTTGGTCGGGAGCTTCTTACCGCTGATGTTGACGATCAACTCAAAACCGCTCATGGGGACGTGTTCGAGATCTTTGGGAAAGTGTTCTTCGAGGCTGATGTTCTTGGCTTCCATCACTTTCTTAGTGAGGGGCTGAACAATGGACGCGGGAGAGAAGCCAGCGCTGGCGGCTTGGATGACGTCGGAACCGTATTTGCGGGCAAAACCTTCCGCCATTTGGCTGCGGATGGAATTACCTATGCAAAGAAAAAGAACTTTTTTCACTCAGTATCAGTTTAGCGTTTAGCGTGAGATGCGCTCAATGAAGTGGCGATGGACAGTCTTGCTGTGCGTCAGTTCCGGATGAAAGGTGGCCACCATATGCCTTCCCTGCTCTACCAAGACAGGGGTGTCGAGATATTCGGCCAACACCTTCACCTGCGGCCCGACTCGGCGAATGATGGGCGCGCGGATGAACACGGCCTCGGTCTTTTCACCGTCGACCTCAATGTCAGCGATGCGGCTGTCGATTTGACGGCCATAAGCGTTGCGCTCGACGGTCAGATCCATTAATCCGAGCGATGCCTGCGCCGGGTTGAGCACTTCTTTTGCCAGTAGAATGGCTCCCGCGCAGGTACCGAAGATTGGCTTTTGTGCGCCGAACTCGGCGAGCGGTTCGAAGAGATTTTCAATGCCGATCAGCTTCAGCATGGTGGTGCTCTCGCCACCAGGGATGACGAGAGCGTCGACCGCTTTGAGTTCTTGTGCCGTGCGTACTTCTGTCGCATGGGCGCCGGCGCGTTCAATGGCTCTGGCATGCGCTTCGAAATCGCCTTGCAGAGCCAGAACGCCGACTTTCGGTTTACCGTTGCTTACCATCCGCGGGTCTGCATCAATTCGGATTCGGGGATCTTAGACACGTCGAGACCGGGCATAGCTTCGCCGAGTTCTTCGCTGGCTTCAAGGAGCTTGATTGGATCCTTGTAGTAGGTCGCGGCCTTGACGATGGCTTTAGCGCGCTTTTCGGGGTCGGAAGATTTGAAAATGCCCGAGCCGACAAATACTGCTTCAGCACCGAGTTGCATGACGAGCGCGGCATCGGCGGGAGTGGCAATGCCACCAGCAGAAAAATTAGGCACCGGCAGCCGGCCATGTGCTGCGACCCACTGCACGAGTTCGAGCGGCGCTTGCAAGTTCTTGGCGGCATGGAAAAGTTCATCCTTGCCGAGGACGGTGAGCTGCTTCATTTCTTTCACGATGGTGCGGATGTGGCGGACGGCTTCCACGATGTTGCCTGAACCGGCTTCGCCCTTAGTGCGAATCATGGCGGCGCCTTCGGCAATGCGGCGGAGGGCTTCGCCTAGATTACGCGCGCCACACACGAAGGGAACTTTGTAATCGTGCTTGTCGACGTGGTGTTCTTCATCGGCCGGGGTGAGCACTTCGCTTTCATCGATGTAATCGACACCCAACGCTTCCAGAATGCGGGCTTCGGTGAAATGACCGATGCGCACCTTGGCCATCACCGGGATGGTGACCGACTTCATGATGTCGCGAATGATCTTAATTTGCGACATGCGGGCTACGCCACCGTCTTTACGGATATCGGAAGGAACGCGCTCCAGTGCCATGACGGAGCAAGCGCCGGCGCGCTCGGCAATGATGGCTTGTTCGGCGTTGACCACGTCCATAATGACGCCGCCTTTGAGCATTTCAGCGAGGCCTACTTTGAGGCGGAATTGGTCGGATTGGAAGTGCATGAGTTGAGTAGTTCTCCTTGGAAAATTTTCAATTTAAACAAGAGCGGCGACCGGTTCAAGGGGCGCTGCGTTGGCAAACGAAGCGAGTTCAGCACGGGCGGCCTCGCCTAGAATTTCAAGACCACGGACAATTTCGTCTGGCGTTAAGCCGCCAAAGCTAATGCGGAATGCGCGCGGGTGAGGGCGCCGGGCTGAAAAATAGCGGCCCGGTAAAAAATCGACACCGCGTTCGGCGGCGCGGCGCAGGAGTGAATCGGCCAGTAAGGGCGCGGGCAGTTCTACCCAAAGACTCATACCGCCGGCAGGCCGAGTAAAACGCGAACCAGGAGGCAGATAACGCGTGCAAGCATCAAGGACGCAGGGCAGCAGTTCGGCACCGGCCGCACGGGTGCGTTCAAGATGGCGTTCCAGTTCGCCCGATTCGGCAAAGCGCAAGAGCACGGCTTGCGAGAGCTGGTCGGAATGCAGATCACTTAGTTGCTTCGCTTCGGCCAGACGCGCGATCACGGGTTGCGGAGCAATCACCCAGCCGACGCGCAAACCTGGGAAGGACACTTTGGAATAGCTGCGCAACAGAATGGTATTGCCCGATTCATCAAGCTGCTTCAAGGTGGGTAGGGGCGGGCCCTGATAGCGCAGTTCACTATAGATATCGTTTTCGACGAGCACCACGGAATAACGCTGGGCGAGTTCGACGATGCGCTTGCGGCGATCAAGCGGCAAGGTGGCGCCAGTGGGATTTTGGAAACTGGGCGTGACGACGAGCAGGCGCGGGCGGTATTGCTGCAACGTTTCTTCGAGCAAAGCGGGATCTAGTCCGGCGGCATCAACCGGGATGGAAAGAATGTTGGCGTTGGCGCGCGAAAAGACGCGGATCAAACCGTGATAGACGGGGTCTTCCAAAACGACGCCGCTGTTGCCGGCACGATTTTCTGCAAAGAAGAGGCGGGCCAACAGATCGAGGGCTTGCTGGCACCCGTTGGTAATGATGAGGTCGTCGGTGGGGCGCGCGATGCCGGCGTTGGTGGCTTGCTCTAACAAAAAGCGGCGTAATGGCAAATAGCCGTGCGGCGAGCCGAGTTGCAGGATTTGGCTGGCTTCGGGACTATCGATCACGTCTTTGGTGAGACGGCGGAATTGGGCGAGCGGGAAGGATCGCTGAGCCGGGCTAGAGCTGGCAAAACTAATGGCGATTTTCGGGGAAGCGGGGGTTGCGTTTTCGAGGGGTGGCAGAAGGCTGTCCCAGTCTGCGCCATCCAATGCTCCAGTTTTGGAGGCCTTGGCGATGAAGGTGCCGCGGCCGACATGTCCTTCTAGTATGCCGGACTGTTCCAGAACCGCGTAGGCGGCAGACACAGTGGTCCGGTTCAGGCCAAGGAGACCAGCCAATTCACGAGTGGCTGGCAGCTTTTCGCCGGATTGGATGATCCCTGAACTGACGAGCGCGCGGATGCCATCGGCCAATTGCTTGTAGATGGGCGCGTCGGCGGCAGAGTTGAAGGCGATTTGCGAGAAGTCAGCCAATGCACTAGCCTAGCATATTGGACTGGCGATTGGACTGCCGAGCTTCGTGGATGGGTGGCCAGTTCTGAAAAAGTACTATTGTTTGTTAAACTTGAAGCGTCACTCAATGAAAAAGAACCGAAAATCGCAAGCGGCAGCGTGTTGGCGCTTGCCGGTTTGGACGGCGCGGATTTTTCGTCCTTTCTACTATTTGCATTTCGCAGTAGCGGACTTTTTTCGGTGGATCTACCGGGTGTTCTACGCGGGTCCCTTGTTTGAGGGTCGTTGCTCGTCCGTGGGACGCGGCTTTTACACCATGAAGATTCCCGATGCGACAAGCCAATGCAATATGACGTTGGGCGATGATGTGGCGTTTCTGGGACATGTAGGCGTTGGATCCGGACGGGTGTTTGACGCGCCGGCGTTTTCAATCGGTAACCGCGTGACGCTGGGCCCGACGGTTTTCTTTACGGCAAGCAAAGAAGTACGCATTGGTGACGATGTGCGGATTGGCGGGGGCTCGCGCATTATGGACTCCGATGGACATCCGCGTGACACGGCCGCGCGTGTGGCCGACATGCCGCCGCCGGCAGATGAAATCAAATCGATCCACATTGGTTCGAAGGTTGATATTGGGCGCAAGTCGATTATTTTGAAGGGTGTCACGATTGGCGAAGGCGCGCAAGTGGGCGTGAACAGTGTGGTGGTGGCCAACGTTCCGGCGTACACGGTGGTAGCCGGGAATCCCGCGCGGCTTGTCAGCCGGAAGCAGGCGCCGTCTACGGCAGCGGTCGGGAATGAATAGACATGATCATCGACGAACTGATAGTCAAAATAAAGCGTGGCGAATCCCCGCTCTTTCGCTTTATGCGACGTTGCGCGCAGACGATCCTGTACAGCACGATGCCGGTGCCGAAACCGCTGAAACCGCTGTTTGCGCTAGGCTATCGCGCGCATTTTGGGACGAAGTTTTTTATCAACTGGCTATTAGGATTTCTCTATCGCGGGCCTTTGTTTCAGGCGCGCTGCGCGTCGGTGGGAAAAAATCTGCATATTTCGCTGCTGCCCGAAGTGCGCGGCCCGGTGGAGATTCACTTAGGCGATAACGTGAGCATCTTCGGCGCAAACCTGATTGAATCGAGTGATCTGTGCGGTGTCACCCCGCAATTGATTATTGGGAACCGCGTGGACTTAGGACATGGTTTGCAGTTTCTGGTGAACCGCGAAGTGCGCATTGACGACGACGTCAATGTTGCGAACTTTGTAAGGTTCATGGATAGCGACGACTTCAACTCCGATCCGAGCGACCCGAAACCGATCCACGTGTGCCGTTATGCATGGATTGGACAAGATAGTTTCATTCTGAAAGGTGTGACTATCGGCGAAGGGGCGGTGATTGGCGTGAACAGCGTAGTGAAAACGGATATTCCGCCATATTCGGTGGCAATGGGGAATCCGGCGCGCGTGGTTGTGAAGAATGTTGGAGGACGCGCGGACTCGGCAGCCACGGAGCCCGCTGCGCTTAAGCCTGAGCCCACCCAATAAGACAGTTCTTTCATGATTGACGACAGCCGAACGATTCGTTTCACAGATCAGGACTTGCTTTTGTTCAGCGCCGCTTCCGGCGATAAGAATCCTCTTCATTTGTCACGGGAGTATGCGGCGCGCACGTCGTATGGACAGCAAGTGGTGTTCGGTGCGTTCGGGGCGGTAGCGGCGCTAGGCAAGGTGTCGCCAGAAGAAAGCAGCCGCGTGCTGGCGATGCAGATTGATTTTCTGCGTCCCATGTTTCTGGGCGTCGATTATCGCGTTCGCGTGACGCCGCAGCAGAATGGGTTACTGGCGCGTCTGTTCGATGGCACGTCGACCGTTGTGGCGGTTGCCCTGACACTGGGCGAACAGAGGTTGGATGTGGCGGCGACGGGCATGTTGGCTGCCGGCGAGTTTGCGCAGGCCGAAGCCATCAGCCGCAAAGAAAGTGAATTGCAGCCTGGGCTGCGGGTTAGCGGACGTTACGCGACAGCTCAGAAAGCGCGCATGGAAATTTGCCGTAAGTGGCAAGTCACCGTACCCGCACCGTTAATGGACATGCTGCTTTGGAGCAGTTACCTGATTGGCATGGAACTGCCGGGCAAGACAGCGCTGTTTTCGCGGCTCACACTAGAGCTTACCGGCGAGCCCATCGCTGCAGACGTATTTGAATACGAGATGGCGATTGAGCAGGTGGACAAGCGATTAGGCCAGTTGCGCATTCGGGGACGCTTGTGGCAAAACAGCGGGACGATCGCGTCGGTCGAATGCAGGGCGTTCAGCCGACCAGCCTCGCCCTCAGTCGATACGGCAGCGATCCAAGCGGAACTGACGCCATCGGACGCGCTCTTGGGCAAAAGAGTTCTACTGATTGGGGCCAGCCGCGGGTTAGGGGCAGCGCTGGCGGCGGCGCTGGCATCGCAGGGCGCGAGGGTGATCGCCGTCTCGAGGAATTCCGGGAGCGATCCAACCGGCCGAATTGAATTTGTGGCGGGCGATGCCGCGGATGCGCGTTGGCGGGAAGAGCTGCGCACCAGAATTCTGGCGGAGCATGGCGGCCTGGATCTGCTGATCAACAATGCCTTTCCCGCCTTGTTACCGCTGCTGCTGGAAGCCAACACTTATTCACGGATTGAAGAATTCATGAGCCGGTCCATAGCGCTTACCGCGGGCCCACTCTGTTCATTTCTGGAGGACCTGAGCAATTCCAAAGGGGCGGCGCTGCTGATTTCTTCCACCGCCGTAGAACAACCAGTAAAGGAGTGGCCGCATTATGTAGCCGCCAAGAAGGCTGCCGAAGCACTGCTTGAAGTAGCGGCTTTGCAATACCCGAATGTCGGATTCCTGGTAGTGCGTCCGGAAAAAATGCTGACGGAGATGACGAACACGCCCATGGGCAGACGTAACGCAATTGCACCCGAACACATGGCGGTGCGTATCGTACAACGGATTATTCAGGGAATCAGCGGTTGGCAACTGCTGCGTTAGGCTATTGCGTGTTCGGCTTTGAGGTAGGCGCTGACTTTGTCGAACGAATCAAGATCGGCCAGCTTGTCCAGATCCAATTCGATGCCAAATTCCTCTTCGATCACGTTGACCAAGGTGATGGCAGCCACGGAATCCCAATCCTTGGTATTGCTCTGCTGGGCTAACGGGATTTGCGCTTCCGATAAATCCGGGAACACGGTCTGAAAGCACTTAATAAGTCGTTGATTGGTATCGTTCATATTCTTTCTTAGTTGGTTGAGACCGCATGGTATAAAGGAGGGCACTTACTCTCGAAAGCCTGACGGCTCAAACCCACCGGGGCAACCAGCGGCGTTTCGCTGAGAATGTCTTTGAAAAAATCCTGGAGAGGCGCGTTCTTGGGAGTGCCTTCGAAATCGAAAATGATGGAATCGGCGTGAAAACGGTCGAACAACACGCGCAGGCATTGAAACTCGATGCGGCGCGCAAAAGCCCGGCAACTCATCACCCAGGATGCCACTTGCAGCGCCCCGTTCTGTTGCTTGCCGCGCAGAACAGCCACTTTTCCGAGCGAGCCAAATTTGTCCTGGTAGGCGACGGAGACGACAAACGTGGACGGATCATTGAGTTCTTTAGACCAGTCATTCTCTGTATAGCGGCGGCCATTCAGATTGAATTGATTGGTTTTGTTCACGAGTTCGAGTGAGCGCGGATCAGCGCCCGCGGTGGAGAAATCAAGCAGAACACTCGCTTTCATTTGTTCCAGAAAGGCATCGGGCGTCGCGCCTTCGCTGGCTTGTTGAAAATCCGCGCCGCGGCGGATGCTTTCCAAGCGGAGACTATCTTCTTCGGCGATTCTCGACTTGCCGAACAGATCTCGTAAATTACGGAGAAACGCCGGAACGGCCGCATAATCGGCTTTTGGAAAGAGGATGCATTCGACAGCCGGATGGGCGGCTTTCACTTCAGCCAGTTCCATGGGGCTGTCGTCAACAAAGATGACGCTATCGGCACCGATGTTCCAAGTCTTCAAGATACGCTCGACCGAGCCTGACTTGGGCCGCCAATGCACCTCGAGCGGGAAGATTTTATCGGGCGAGAGCAAGACATCGGGCCGAGCCAGTGTCTTCTGCGCCACATCGAGATTGTTCTTACTGGCAATCGCAAGCAGAACGCCTTGGCCCGCCAGAGCTTGAAGCAACTGCTGGTACAAGCCATGAATTTGGCTGTGCGATTCAAGATCCCAGGAGACGGCACTGGAACCAATTTCGCCTACGATTCCACTCCACAGAGTATCGTCAAGATCAGTGATGAGCCCCTTCTTTGGAACCAAAGGACAAATCAGCCGAGCCAAGGCAGCGGACACCTGATCGGCGTGAGGAATCTTGTAAGAGAGGCCGGTCAAGAGCTCGGCCTTCAGATCGAGGCGATCGAGGCGGTTCGAAACTTCGTCAAGCCGCTGGCGATTGACGATCGAGACATGACTACACTGCGCAATGGAAGCGGCGAAATTGACCAGACTCTGTTCAAGCCGCATTTCGGCTTCGCTCGCCTGAAAACTCGGGGCAACAAAAACCGGGGGTAAGGCGAGAGTGGGAAGACTCACCACAACTTTGGTGGAGGGACGAATGCGCTTGATAGCCGCGTCTAAACGATGCAACATCTGGCCGACATTCGTGATGATGTCGGTAAGATCGGCAGGGCTCCAGCCGCCCGTCTGACGATAGCCCAGGCGCTGATCAAGATCGGCCCATTCCAAAGCGATGGCGATGGCCTGCAAGTCAGGGGAAAGAGTGCCCTCCACGGTGCCGACTAAGTTACCGTACAAACCCGGTTCAACGACCACGTTTCGGCCCGGCAGAGCGTTGAGCAGGTGTGCCGTCAAGAAAGTCTTGACGTGCATAGGGGTAAAACCACAAGCGAGCGTTACGGCAAACGACGCGCCATCGGCAGCAACCTGCTGATTAATCTTAAGCGCCTCAGTGAGTTTCAAGTTCTCCTCATTATAACTAGCTAAGCAGACATAGCTATGTTGGTTGATTCAGACATTAACATTAGACAAACGCCTTTAATTTTGCGGCACAGGCAACGCAACCTCAGGGTGAGATTTGGCGGTATTGACGCGGAAAAAATAGTAGGACGCAGCCAGGACAAACATGTCGGAACAAACGCCGACTATTGACATCGCGGTGATGGCGCGAATATGCATGACCCAAATGAAAAGGCCCAACAAAACGAAATTCAGCACTGTGTTGCGCAGGATGATGCGAGACCACTGTTTTTCAAAACCAAAGGCCAGCATGTAATAAGTGGCGTAGCTGTGCGAAAGCGCCAACAAGAAAGGCTGGAACGCCATAATGCGCAGCAACAGAATGGAGGGCGTGTAATCGAATTTTGTGCCGAATAGTTTATGCACAATGAACGGAGCGAACACACAAGTCACTAGCCCCATCAGAAAAAAAGGCGCCGCCATCAGAAGCGAATACTTGCGGAGAAAGGTAATGGCGCCGCCGCTGGATTTCGCGGCCATATGACTGATGTGGGGGTAAAGCGCGGTCACGATGGGGTTGACCAACATGCGCATGGCCACAACCAGCCGGTTGGCGTTGGTGTAATAAGCTACCTCCGCGGTAGAGGCAGTAATCTGTCCCAAAATGGCCACATTGGTGGTAGAGGTAAGTGTGCCGGCAGCCATCGAAAGAAACACCGCCCAGCCTTGGCGCAGGACGTCCACTACATCACTCCACGGAACCCACTTAAAACGCACACCGCAAATCCGTGGCGCTAACGCCAGGCTGATGGCGCCGGCGATAGCAGAAGCGCCTGCCTGCAATCCGGCGGCATAGAGATAGTCGCTTTCACGACGCACAACCAGCAGCGTAAGGCCGGTGGCCAGCAGCTTGGCGATAAAATCGCGTGCCGCGACCGTGCCCATTTTCTCCAGTCCCTGATAAAGCCACATGGGAAACAACCATGAGCCTACTACCGTTAGAAACGTGAGGGGGAAAAGCACCCAATGCTCGCGGTACTTGGGATTCAGAGCGACGACAGTCATCATTACCGTAAATCCGACAACGGTGAGCAAGCCCTTCGCCACCATGACCGAATTGAAGATTTGATTCACTGCTTCCGGCGAATCCTTCTGCACAGCGATCCGGCGGGTGGCCGTGAGATTGAAACCATACTCAGTGAGCGTCTGGAAATACCACATGAAATAGGTGGCAAGGCTAATCAGCCCGATCTTTTCTGGGCTCAAAACACGCGACAAATAGGAAAGGGTGACGAACGGGAAAACGTAACCGCTGATCTGAACAGTGTACAGAAGCAGGGCGTTTTGCACAGCCACATGGCGGAGGGCCTGGCGGGCGCGGACCACTAAATTACCCAGCATGGGCCCGCATGAAACTGAACATTGGGAAATGCGCCGTAGACTCACCTGTGGCGCTTACCCGTAGGATAGCACGGCGAAAGGGTTCGAAATAAGGTACCCGAATCACGGAAGAATTGGCCTCAAGACTATGTAAAGTTCGTATCGGCAAGTTAGGCTAGAGCAGTAGACCATGTTGCGGCAAATTTCATTGCTAACTGTGTTGTTGACGTTTGCGACACCCGAACTTTATTCACAAAGGAAAAAGAACGAGGAACCGAAGACGCAGGTTTTGCCCTTGCCGCCCGAATTGCCAATGGCTTTGGCCGCCGAGACAGAGACGCTGGATTTTCATATTTCGCCACTGCTGCGATCGGGTGGGCTGGCCGCACAAATCCGCCAGAGCCTGGATGACTTGATTCGCGATACACACGGTGAAACTATCGTCAAGCTGCGAGCCTTTGTGGCGGGTGCCGGCGACGCGCGGCGCGTTCAGTCAGAAGCGGCCGATCTGTTCACGGAACACAAATTGCCCTTACCGGTTTTGAGCGTCATACAAGTGGGTGCGTTGGGTGATGAAGCGGCGAAAGTCGTAATTGAAGCCGTGGTCTCAACGCACCGGTCAGTCAACCCAAACGGGCTGGCGTTTGTAGCCGGTCAGACAGGCGCCTCACTTCAGGAATCGGTCGCCAAGCTGGCGCAAACGTTGAAAGCGGCCGGCGTTTCGCCGGACAATCTTCTGACTACCACCTGCTTCACATCCACCATCGAAAACTATGAGGCCACACGAGCCAGTTTGCTGAAAGTGTTTCCGCATACATCAGTGAATGTGGTGCAGGCGCTGCGCGATCCGCCGAACGACGCCAGTATGTGTGAAGCCATCGGCCAGCTTTCCGAAAAGCCGGCGAAGGATATCGTCTTCCTGAGTGAAAATCGGGCTGCGCAGGTGCATGCCCGGCGGCTCATCTTCACCGGCATGCAACTCACCTTCGGCAGCTTTCTGGATGACGCCCAGCAATCGTTTCAACGCTTGCAACATGCAGCCAAAGCACTGGGATCAAGCGATGTAGCAGTAGAGGTGAACGCGTTCTCGCTGAATGTTTACGCGGGTTCGGCCTTGCGCAAAATGACATCGTTCCCGCAGAACACCTTCACCTTGCAGCGCGTGGAAGGCTTGCCTGCCATTGACGCCTCCGCCGGCATTGAAGCGATTCTCGCGCCCGACGGACAGTAAAAGCGGTTATAGAATACAGATTCAGCAATGACAACTCCACTGTTTGCCTCTTTCGGCGAAATCATGTTGCGCCTCACGCCGCCGGGTTTTGAAAGATTTTTACAATCGCCGCAGTTTCTGGCCACCTTTGGCGGCGGCGAGGCGAATGTGGCCGTGTCGCTGGCACAGTTTGGCGCGGCAAGCCGCTTTATCACTGTGCTGCCCGCAGCGAACGCTATTGCCGATGCGTTCATTGGCGAACTGCGGCGCTTTGGGGTAGATGCCAGCCAGATCGTGCGCGGCAAAGGCCGCATGGGCGTTTATTTTGTGGAAGCCGGCGCCAATCAGCGGCCTTCCAAAGTTCTCTACGACCGCGATAACAGCGCCATCGCTTTGGCTAAGCCCGGCAGCATCGACTGGAAACAAGCGCTCAAAGATGTGACTTGGTTTCACATCACCGGCATCACCCCTGCTATTAGCGCCTCTGCCGCTGAACTGGCGCTCGACAGCATGCAAGCGGCGCGCGCCCAGGGTCTCAAAATTTCCTGCGATTTGAACTATCGCAAGAATCTTTGGAAATGGGGGAAACAGCCTGGTGAAGTAATGCCGGAACTGGTGAAACTGGTAGACGTTTGCATCGCCAACGAAGAAGACTGTCAGAAATGCATTAACGTGCACGTGGACATTGATGTCGAATCAGGCAAGCTGGAGCGCGAGAAATACCAGGAGCTGTGCGAACGCGTACTGGCCACCTACCCAAATTTGCAAATGCTGGCCATCACCTTGCGCGAATCGAAAAGCGCTTCGCACAATGGCTGGTCGGCCTGCGCGCATGACCGAAAAACGTTCCTGCTGAGCAAGCAGTATGAAATCACGCATATTGTCGACCGCGTGGGTGGGGGCGATAGCTTTGCGGCAGGCCTAATTTACGGTTTGACCCATCTCAAAGGCAACCAGGAAGCGCTGGAGTTCGCCGTGGCGGCATCATGTTTGAAGCATTCCATCCCGGGTGATTTCAACCGGTTTACAGTGGAAGAAGTGCAGGCGCTGGTGGCTGGCGGCGGCTCCGGCAGGGTGCAAAGATAATTCTCGCTATAATTCAAGCTAGGCCCACCGTAATGCTGTCTCGCTTGTTAGAACATTCATACATCACCGTCGTTTTCGCATTGTGCTTAGTGCAGCAGGCGGGCGCGTGGCAGGCAGCCGCCACCACCGCAGCACCGCCAGCAAGCCAAGGTAAAAGCGAAGCAACGGTAACCCTGGCGGCGCCAGTGAACTCAGCGGTGGCCGGCAGCGACACGAAAAACTCTGGATCAGGCGATGACGGGCCGTTCAAAGTCAGCGTGAATGAGGTTATCGTCCCGGTTACTGTTACTGACGAAAAAGGCCGCTTTGTCGCGGATCTGGACAAAAACGATTTCCAGATTTATGAAGACAACAAACTGCAGGAGAAGTTTTTCTTCACGCGCGAACGCAATCAGCCGGTGGTGATTGGCTTCATCCTGGACATGAGCACCGCCTCGAACATCCATTGGAAGAACTTCCAAAATGCCACTGAAGAGCTGATCCAGAATCTGCTCACTGGCGATCCGAAGTACTCAGGCTATTTGATCGACTACGCGCAAGATGCCGAAGTGGCTGTCGATACGTCATCGGACCCTGAACCGATGGTTGAAAAAGTGCGCAAGCTAAAACCCGGTGGCGGCGCTGCTTTGTATGACGCTATTTGGCTAGCATGCACCAGCCGCAAGTTGATTAAAGGTGAACCCATTGAGCCGCGGCGCGTGCTGGTAATTATTGGCGATGGCCACGACAATGCCAGCAAACATTCGCTGGCGCAGGTTTTAGAACTCGCCTCGCGCAATCAATTTACCATCTATTGCATCAGCACCCAGTCGTTTGGTTTCACCAATGAAAGCGACCAAAACCTGGTGAAGCTTTCCACTGAAACCGGCGGCCGAACAGTTTATCCGCTTGACCAGATTTACCGTGATACCGACGGCTACTTATCGCACCCCTCTGACGACGGCAACTATGCGTTGACGGTAGGCATTGGCGCTTATGCCAACGTCATTGACGGCAAAATGTATAAGGCGGTGGCTGACATTGCGGGCGAAGTCACCACGCAATACATTCTGCGCTATGTTTCGGACAACCCGGCAGACAAAGCCTACCGCAACCTAAAGGTGATTGTGCAACTAGGCAACGTTAAAGTACGGGCCCGTAAGGGGTACTACGCAGGCCCTCCCGGACCTTGATATTCCGTTTGCGCGTGCATTCTTCAGCCATAAGACGATAAGCTGTTGGAAGGACGTTTCCTTACCGATGCCAGCGCGCGTTCTCAGCTTTCCCAGTGCCGCGCCCAAAGAGGGTGAATACTCCCTGATCGTTTCAGCTCTGCCCGGACACGGCGAGCAGACCATTGGGGTTTTGTTGCTCGATGCGTCGAGCGACACGCTGCACGTGCGTTTGCGCCGTGATTGGGAACGGTTGGCCAGCGAAGAAGACGCAGAAGTTCTGGCGGAATTGGAAGACGACCTGCTACTGCAGGCGCGCGAAGAAGGCGGCAAGACGGTGTTTGACCGGCTGGATCAAATTGCGTCCACGTCGCTGCGGGTGACTGATCGCGAAATCGTAAGCACGCGCGATTTTGACAAAACGCTGAATGATCTTTATCGCCGCCATGTGCCCGCCCAGGTTCTGCAGTTCCGCACGCATCTGCCTCGCTATGCGCTAGCGGTGGCAGCGGGGCCGTTTCTGACTAACAACGAAGATATTCAAGCGGAAGAGTGGGTGGAAACGCCGCCCGACTTGAAAATCGACGACAACATGTTTATCGCACGTATTCAAGGGCATTCCATGGAGCCGCGCATTCCGGATGGCAGCTTGTGTGTGTTCCGCAAGAATGTGGTGGGTTCGCGCAACGGGCGGCTGGTGCTGGTGCGCAATACTGAACTGGCCGACGATAATCAATACACTGTGAAGCGTTACAAGTCGGAAAAGCGCGAAGACGCCGATGGTTTTCAGCAGACACGTATTCGCTTGGAAAGCCTGAACCCCGCCTATCCTTCCTGGGATTTAGATGAAGACGCCGACAAGTATCAAGTGATGGCCGAGTTCGTGCGCGTCTTGGATTAAAGCTGGTTTAAGTGAGAGTGTGGAGTAAAGTGGGTAGGGTTACCCATGTCTTTAACACCAGAACAAGCTTCACTCCTTTTGAATACCGCGCTGCCGACGTTGGAGCGGGAATACCAGGCCACCTTGCGCATCTTGGAATCCGTACCGGCCGATAGGGCCGATTACAAACCGGATGCCATAGCCAAGAGCGCCTTGGACTTGAGTTGGCATATTGCTTCGGCGGAAAATGTTTTCCTCTCGGCGGTGAAGAATGGCGCTTTCGATTTCACCCCTACCGAAAAGAAAAATACCATGCCGGAAGTGGTGGCTTTCTACAAAGAGACCTTTGCCGCAAATTTCGCCGCGCTGCAAGGCCTGAGCGGCGAACAGGCTGCCAAGATTGTGGATTTTCGCGGCATGATGAAACTGCCGGCCGTGGCATTCATCACTTTCAACATGCACCACATTGTGCACCATCGCGGCCAGTTGTCGGTGTATTTGCGACCCATGGGCGCCAAGGTGCCCGCCATTTACGGCGAAAGCTATGATTCAAAAACCGCCAAAGCTGCCCAGAGTTAACGTTTCTTTTTCTTCGACCAATGCGCGCCGGGTCCGGCAATCGCAAAATTCAATTTGCGTTCGACAGAATCGGCGCGGTCGAGCCGGACGTGTACTGCGTCGCCAATCGAATAAGCCTTGCGCGTGCGTTCGCCAATAATCTTGCGGCCGTTTTCGTGATAGCGGAACCGATCGCCAGGCAACGTCTCAATAGGCACTAATCCTTCCACAAACAGATCTTGCAGTTCCACAAAGAAGCCGAACTTGGTAGTGCTGATGATGAGCGCATCGAACTCATCACCCACGCGGTCTTGCATGAATTTGACTTTTTTCCACTCGATGAGCTCACGTTCGGCATCGCCCGCGCGCCGTTCGGTGAAGGATGTGTCTTCCCCTAACTGACGAAGCAAATGGTCTTCTAACAGCGGCTCTTTCGTATCCAAATAATGGCCCAGAATGCGGTGGACAACGAGGTCGGGGTAGCGGCGAATGGGCGAAGTAAAGTGCGTGTACGCCAGCGCGGCCAGCGCAAAGTGGCCTTCGTTGCGGTTCGAATAGCGCGCCTGTTTCAACGAACGCAGCATGAGGTAGCTCAAAATGCGCTCTTCCGGCTTGCCGGCAATCTTGGCGATGAGCTTTTGATAATTGCGCGACGAAATGGCAAAATCTTCGCGCGCCATGACAACGTCTTTGCGAACTTTGCGGCCATCGCGGCGTTTATCGGCCACGGCGAACTTCTTCACCGGAATCGCGCCAATGCCTAACGAATAACCAAAGTGAGCGGCAATTTCTTCGAACTCCATCACGCGTTTGGCATCCGGCATTTCGTGAATGCGGTAGAGGCTGGGAATTAACGCGGTTTCTAAATGTCCCGCCACCGCTTCGTTGGCCGCCAGCATAAACTCCTCGATCAGCCGATGGGCAATGTTACGGTCGGCGCGCGAAACGCCGGTCATCTGGCCTTCGGTATCGAGTTCAATGTTCGATTCCGGCATGTCGAAGTCAATGGATCCGCGCTTCACACGGCGGCGGTTGAGAAGCAACGCGAGTTCGCGCATTAGCTCGAAACGGTCTACTAATTTGGCATAGCGTTCGCGCATGGCGGAATCGCCTTCGAGCACGCGAAAGACGTTGGTGTAGGTCATGCGCTCACTGCTGCGAATCACGCCTCGGCAAAACTCCTGCGCCACCGTTTCGCCGTTGTGGTCAATCTCAAGAAGAGCCGAAAGAACCAAGCGGTCTTCCTGCGGCCGCAATGAACAGATATCAGTCGAAAGCTCGAGCGGCAGCATGGGCACGGCGCGGTCGGGGAAATACACGCTGGTCCCGCGCAGTAACGCTTCCGTGTCGATAGCGGAGCCGGGTGTGACATAGTGGCTCACATCGGCAATGTGAACTTGCAAGGCGTAATTGCCGTTCGGCAAGCGCTCTACCCACACGGCGTCATCGAAATCTCGAGCCGTCTCGCCGTCAATCGTTACGATATCGAACGAACGGAAATCGCGCCGCTGTGCGTATTCACCCGCTGGTATTTCGTGAGAAATCGCGCGCGCTTCATCGACGGCTTCCTGCGGAAAATGGTGCGGCAAGTGATGCTTGCGGATCATGACCTCTACGTCAACGCCGAAGTCATCCGGGTGCCCGAGAATTTCCACCACGCGGCCCACGCCTTGTTCGCCATCTGCGGGAAACTCGAGAATGTCTACGTTGACGATCATGCCTTCGAGATCTTCCACCGATTTGAAAGCACGCGGGGCTGCGCCTACCCGGTCAACGGCCACAGCTTCGGGTGGCGGAATCTCCATGCCTTCGGGAATCTCAATCCACTGTTGGACACGCTCATCGGACGGGATCACGTAATTGCCGCGCTTCTTGATGCGAAACTCGCCCACCACGGTGATGTGGGCGCGTTTCAGAATGCGAATAATTTCGCCCTCTGCCCTGCCCTCGCCGCCACGGCGGGTGATGTGAACTAAGGCGCGGTCGCCATGCATGCCTTTGGCAGCCTCGGGAGGCGGCAAGAAAATGTCTCCCTGCATGCCGAACACGGCATTATCAGGGATGAGAAAGCCAAACCCGTCGCGATGGATGGACATGCGGCCGGCTAGGTACTCAGGGTTGTCGCCGACGGCGATGAAGTGACCTGACCGTAATTCCACCATCTGACCTTTGTCGCAAAGACGGTCGAGCGCCGCTTCCAATTCGTCGCGGTTCTCGCCCTGCAGATGCAGTTCTTTCACTAGTTGTTTGTAGGAAGCGCGGGCGTGCGGCAGTTTGCGCACATGGTCGAGCAAGGTCGCGTCGTTGAGAGTTTCCGGGGCTAGAGATTTATGCTTGGCCACTGTTCTATATTGTCGAGCATGGACCTAAAAGCAGTTCGCTTGACGATTCCGGAGAACGGCAACCTCATTGTCGGCCAAAGTCATTTCATCAAGACTGTCGAAGATATTTACGAGGCCATGGTGAACACCTCGCCGCACCTGCAGTTCGGCATAGCGTTCAACGAAGCGTCGGGCGATTGCTTAACGCGGGTAGACGGCAACGATGAGGAATTGAAGAAGAACGCGGTTGCCAATGCGTCGGCCATCGCCGCCGGGCATATATTCGTGGTGGCGTTGCGTAATGGGTTTCCTATTAATGTGCTGGGCCGCATTCAAGCGGTCCCCGAAGTGGCCAATATTTTTTGCGCGACCGCAAACCCAGTGGAGGTGATTGTGGCGCAGACTGAGCAAGGCCGAGGCATCTTGGGAGTGATTGACGGGAGTTCGCCAAAAGGCGTAGAGAACGAGGAACAGGCGAAGGCTAGAGTCGGGTTGCTGCAGAGGTTTGGGTATAAGAGGTAGAGAGGATTATTGTTTGGAACCAGAGACTGAAAACGACGAGCGAGTTCCAACAGCACGCAAAGCATCGAAGGTCCACCAGATCTTCATGGGCAAGGAGGGTTTGCGCGCGGGCTGGAGCGTGCTCATTTTCCTTTTCCTTGCAGCTTGTGTGTCGTACACGCTGAATACTGTTATCCACAAACTCCGGCCCGGAAAAGTCGACCTGCTTGATTATCCCGTCAATCTGATTTCTGAGGCGGGTGGCTTTGCCGTGGTCTTCGCCTGCACTTGGCTCATGTCGAAAATCGAACGGCGGCCTAACTGGGTTTACGGTCTCGGAGGACTGCAGCCGCTGCGGCGATTCTTGACTGGGCTTGCGTGGGGCGTGGTCAGCTTGTCGCTGCTGGTCGGCATTTTGTGGAAGTTGGGCTTACTGGTGATCGACCAGCGTCTGCTGGCGGGCGGAGACATCTTCCAATGGGGCTTGCTCTGGTTTGTCGATTTTCTTTTTGTCGGTTTGATGGAGGAATATCTTACGCGCGGCTTCCTGCAATTCACACTCACGCGAGGATTTGCGGGTTTTTACCGCTGGGCGTTCAAGAGCACTCACAGTACCGCTCTTGGTTTTTGGAGTGCAGCTCTGCTGCTTTCGATTCTGTTTGGCATGGGGCATAGCAAGAACCCAGGTGAATCTCCCTTCGGCTTAATGGCTGCCGCTCTTTTCGCCATGGTGTTCTGTCTGAGCCTTTGGCGCACCGGCTCTCTCTGGTGGGCGATCGGCTTTCATGCGGCTTGGGATTGGTGTGAATCGTTCCTTTATGGTGTTGGCGACAGCGGGCTCTTCATCAAGCATCGGCTGCTGGGGACGCACCCTGTTGGTCAACCGTTGTTTAGCGGCGGCACAACAGGCCCGGAAGGGAGCATTTACCTTACTGTGATTTTTGTGCTTGTGGTGGCAGTGATTCTCTTTACGCTGCCGCGCCCCTCTGTTGACCTACAAACTTCATGACTGTCATCTCAACAAAGTTGTGATATGCTTTCTCGCCAGTAACTCTAGACGGGGTAAATTTCAGAGGAAGCCACGAATGATCTGCGCAAAAAAAGTTCTTTTCGGTCTGCTCATTTCGAGCGCGTTTCTGTATAGTCAATCGGAGCGAGGCGCCATCACGGGCGAAGTGCGGGATAGCTCGGGCGCGGTGATTCAAGGCGCGCGAGTTGTCATCACCAACTCCTTAACGGGCGTTAACTTGGAGGCGCAGACGAATGACCAGGGCGAATACACCGTCACCAGCCTGCAGCCTAATATCTATAACGTTCGCGCGGAGAAAAAAGGGTTTCGCCCGACTGAAGAGAAAGGACTGCCGGTCGCTGCCAGCACCACCGTGCGTGCGGATATCACGCTCCAGGTCGGCTCGTCTACTCAGGTGGTTGAGGTGGAGGCATCTGCGGTTCAATTACAGACCGAGGATGCCAAGAACAGCACCTCCGTACAGAACAAGCTGGTGTCTGATCTGCCGCTCGTCGTCAACGGAACGGTGAGAACGCCTTTCGATCTCGCTTCGCTCACTCCCGACGCAAAGAATCTGGGTGGTGATAACGGGTTTAGCATCGGCGGCGGCCAGGTAGCGTCTTACGGAACGTCGCTCGATGGAGTTTCCACCAACACGAGCCGGGCACTTTCGAAGAGCTGGGTTGCTTCTAACTCGCCCTCTGTAGAGGCGATTGACCAGTTCACGGTTGATACGAACGGCTACAAAGCGGAATACGGACACGCTGGCGGCGGCAACATGACCTACGTCTCGAAATCGGGCACAAATGTCTTTCATGGCGCGCTCTACGAATTCGTCCGCAACAACGACTTCGACGCGAATAACTGGTTCAGCAATCGTTCGGGCATTGCCAACTCAATCTACAAGCAGAACGACTTCGGCGTTGCCGTGGGAGGGCCGGTGTGGATCCCGAAGATCTACCACGGTAAAGATAAGACGTTCTTCTTCTTTTCGTACGAAGGGTTCCGCAACCGGGCGGGCGCCAACGGCACAGCCTTCACGATTCCAACACCGGAAATGTACAACGGCGATTTCAGCAAATGGGTGACTTCCGCCGGCACGGTGATCCCGATTTACGACCCCACTACCCAAGTGACGAACGCTAATGGCACGGTGACAAGAACGCAGTTCGCCGGCAATCAGATTCCGAAATCGCTCTTCAGCGCGGCGTCGATTAAAGCGCTGGGAGTTTTTCAAACAAGTGGGGCCTTAACGCCGAACACGGGGGCGGCGCCGGGCACAGCCGGTTATGTTGCCAATAACTACTTAGAGACCGGCGGCACGAATATCTACCCTGTGAATAAATGGAGCATCAAAGGCGATCACGTTTTCAATGAGAAACAACGAATTTCCGGGTATTTTGGAGACGACCACGAACACCAGACGTTCGGTCCGGACGGTCCTCCTACGCTTCCTGGCTTGTACTCCAATTACAACGACCTGACGCAGTGGAGTTACGTGATCCGGATGAGCTGGGATTGGAACTTTAGTCCCACTAAGTTGAATCACTTCTACGCTGGCGGTAACGATTGGAACCAAGACCACAAGCCACCGCAGGAATACATTGGCAACTGGCAGAACAAGTTCTGTTTGGGGAACGTGCCGAACTGCAATGCGAACCTGGTGAACTTGTTCTACAACACAGGTTCGGTAGATCCGTATAGCGATTGGGGCGGCCAAGCCGACAACGGATCGGAGAATACGGTCTATGCCTATAACGACGACTTCACCTGGATTCACGGGAATCACACTTTCAAGTTCGGCGGCATGTATCAGATCAACCACTACAACGGATTCGGCCGTCAGTGCGAGTCTGGCTGCGTAGGTTTTAGCTATCAGGAGACGGGAGTGCCATTGGGTTCAAACCCCAACGCGGGCGGCAATGCCTTCGCTTCGTTCTTGCTGGGTTACGCGGATAGCGGCCAGATTGATACGCCGCGCTTTATCGGACAACAGTTCTACTATTTTGGCGGGTTCTTTCAGGATGACTGGCGCGTGACTCGGAAACTGGTTGTCGGTTTGGGCTTGCGCTGGGACGGTAATCTTCCGCCGACCGGACTGAATGATAGATGGAGCGACTTCGGACCGACGACTCCTAATCCAGCGGCAGGCGGAATTCCGGGCGCGGTTCTGTTCGCGGGCAATTGCAGTGGCTGTGTGGGATCGAGAACCTTGGCTAATTTCTGGAATAAAGGGTTCGGGCCACATTTGAGTTTTGCGTATTCAAAGGATACGAAGACAGTGATCCGTGGCGCCTACGCGCGATCTTACGGCGCACTCGTGTCAGTAAGTGGGTCCACACACAATTCAGGGTTCACCCTCACGCAGACTGACAGCACCCAGAACTCCGGACTGACTCCGACGTTCACGATGGACGGCGGATTCCCGCCTTATATCACTCCGCCATTCATCAATCCGTCAGTCTCAAACGGGACGAACGTCGCGTGGTTCCAGGGAGATGAGACAACCAAGCTTCCGGCCTACGATAACTTCGCTTTCTCTATCCAGCGGCAACTGGGAGGTTCGATGTTCGCGGAGATCGGCTATAGCGGAGTCATGGGAGAACATCTCCAAACAGAGTTGCTCGACTACAACCAAATCAACCCCAGTTATCTGACGGCGTTTGGATCTGTGGCGCAGAGCTTGGTGGTCCTGAACAGCAAAGTTGGTTCAGCCACCGCGAACGCCGCCGGAATCAAAGCGCCGTACGCCGGGTTTAGTGGGACGGTGGCACAGGCACTGCGTCCGTTCCCCCAATACAACGTGATCGATACCTACGCAGGCCAGGGCGATCACAGCGGACATTCGACGTATCATGCGATGATTCTCAAATTCCAGAAGCGTTACAGCAATGGATTGATTCTGCAGTCCTCCTATGTGTTCTCAAAGCTACTGACCGACTCAGATTCTTCATGGGGCACGGCCTACGCGGTCGATCAATACAATCGCGGCTTGGAGAAATCGATCGGCGAGTATGATGTCACTCACGACTTCAAGTTTTCAGCTGTCTACGATTTGCCATTTGGCAAAGGCCGGAAATATGCGACTCACGGGGCCTCCTCATGGGTGGTGGGCGGATGGCGAGTCAGCAGCATCAATCTGTATGCCAGTGGAACTCCGGTGGGCGTCAGCACTTCCTATACACTGCCGATTTATGCATCGGGCGATGCGGGCGCTACACGTGCACCAGCGTATGTTACTTCGTATAACGGCTGGCAGCCGAGCTACAGCGGAAGCTTTGATCCATCCGTGGATAAGTTCTTTGTGCCGTACGGGAGCGGCCCCTTTCCAACCCAGGGTTCTGGAACGGCGCTCGATCTAATCGGCAATGAAACACGCTTTAATCCGAAGCTGCGGCTGTTCCCCAACTTGAACGAGAACATGTCGGCGACGAAAAGCTTTCCGATTCGCGAATCGATGAGACTGGAGTTTCGCGCGGAAGCGTTTAACGTATTCAATCGCGTGCGTTTCGGCACGGGCTCCACGCAACTTCAGAGTCAAACGTTCGGCATACTGAGCGGCTCAGGAAGCCAACTCAATACGCCGAGACAGTTGCAACTGGCGTTGAAGTTCTACTTCTAGAAGAACAGCTTCAGGCCGAACTGCAGTACCCGAGGGTCGGCAGCAGCGGTGATCTGGCCGAAGGTGGCGCTGGACACCGTTGCCGTCGGGTTGGAGAAGTTAGCGCGGTTTTGAAGATTGAACGATTCCGCGCGAAACTGAACGCGCAACCTTTCGGTCGCATGGAAATTCTTGACAACAGAAGCGTCCACGTCAAAGAAACCGGGGCCGCGAAGGGTATTGCGACCTACGTTGCCGAAGGTCCCGATGGTGGCTTGTGTGAAAGCGGAAGTGTTGAAGTACTGCGAGAGTTGATTACCGCTGGTGAGGGCAGGATTGCCGACGATGTTGGCGTAATCATTACCAATGCCAGAGAGCGAACGATCCGTGCCACTGAGGACTGTGAAAGGCAAGCCACTGTACAAGCTAAGAATGGCGTTGATTTGCCAGTCACCGATCAACGAACTCACGAAGTGCGACTTACCGAAGTGCGGCAGGACGTAGACAGCGGATGTCACGAAGCGGAACTCCTGATCGAAATCGGCGGGTCCGCGCGCGCTGGCAAAGTCGAACGGATTGGGCGGGCCGGTGTTGCCTTCGGTGGCGCTGGAAGTATTGTCGATGGTTTTGCCCCACGTGAAATTCGAGAGAAGGGTCAGCCCTTTAGCGGCGCGCTTGGTGAGGTTCACTTGTAGCGCATTTGTCTCAGCGTACACATAGGAACTAGCGAGTTCGACCGCACCCAAGCCGGGATATTCACGACGCGAATTTTCGTTAGCCACGGTGGCTCCAGGAGCCAAGATAGCCGGGTTGAATTGGCGGGAACCCATGATATCGACGCCATGGTTGCCAATATAGGCAACAGACAGCGCCAAGTCTTTGGTGAACTGATGTTCGATGGTAAAGTTCCAGTTCTGTGTGTAACCGACCTTCGAGGCAGGATCTAACATGCCGCCGGAAACGGGCGTGAAGAATTGATAGCTGGCGAAACCGGAGGGAGAAATATGACCGCGGGGAAAGGGATCGCCACCCGCTTGGCCCAGATAAGGGTTGGTGAAACTTTGAGGCGCGGGGATGCTGAGATATAGGTCCGTGGGTTGAGTGGCATCGGTGCGTTGATAGAGGAGACCTTCCGGAAAACTGTAGAAGATGCCATAAGCAGCGCGAACGACTGTGCGATGATCAGCGCCCACGTTCCAGGCAAAACCAACGCGAGGGGCGAAGTCTTTCCAATTTTTCTCGAAGATGGATTTCTGAATTCCGGTGTCACCGGGAAAGAGCAAGCCTAACGGCGCACTGGGCGCGACAGTGGATTGAACGCCGGGAACGAACGCCGTTAGAGAGTTATTGAGATCGGAGGGAGGCAGCCAAGGTTCCCAGCGAAGTCCTAAATTTAGACTGAATTGGCGAGTGACTTTCCAATCGTCGTTGACATAGATGGAGGGACTGTTGCCGCGAAGTGCGAACGAGCGTCCGTTGTCCTGGAAGAACTGCGATTCATAACCGAGATAGAAATCAGTGAGCGCGGACCCGGTTTTATAACCGTTAAAGGTGTTGTCGCCTGGTGTGTAGGAGTAATCGTTGGCATCGATACGGGTGCGTTCGAAGGCGGCGCCGAAATTCAAGGTGTGTGCGCCCCAAAGTTTCACGGCCTGGCCGCGGTACTCGAAGGTGGTCGGATCCTGGCGCAGCGCGCCGCCAGAAAAGACATCAATGAAACCGGAAATATTCAGGCGGATGCCGGGAAAGATAGGAACGCCCGTGCCGAGGGGTACTTGTTGGCCGAAGCTTTGCAGCGTTTGCAGACCGGGATCTTCAGGGATCTGGGTGCGCGCGTAGCGGCTGGCGGTGGCATAGAAAGTGGCGCTGAGGGTGGGATCGAAAATATGCGTTTCGTTGACGGTGAGTGACTGATTACGAAACAGATTTTCGGCATAAAAACCCAGCGGCGCGGAGAAGGGCCGCTGAAAGTTATTTTCGTCGTAGAAGTAGCGGACGCTGAGTCGATCTTGTTCGCGAAAGACATGATCGACTTTCGCGAGATATTGCGTGTCGTCAAGGTTTTGATTGGTGGTGGTGATGTATTTCGACCCCAGATTCGGGAGGGGAATCAGCGCGTTCGCCACGGCGACGGATATGGGATTGAACGAACTGACGGGAATCTGTTTGTTGGGGAAAGGTTGGCCGGTAGTGGGATTGGTGATTGTTCCGGAAAGTGCGGAGAAATCGCCAGCGCGTTCG
>Ga0302319_10005902_pt1 | contig 24419 bp, 38 predicted proteins | sample Bog_T0_2_FD_203319 | JGI IMG/M metagenome (GOLD analysis project Ga0302319, IMG submission 203319) | Peat permafrost microbial communities from Stordalen Mire near Abisko, Sweden - Bog_T0_2 | ecosystem: Environmental > Terrestrial > Soil > Wetlands > Peat | place: Sweden: Abisko, Stordalen Mire...
CAATGATTTGTTAAAGGAGCGGTTCGTCGCGAAGGGTTGGCTCAAGGAGGCGCCGATTTTCCAAGGCGATGAATATGCGCATGAAAATAAATGGAGACTGGATTTTGCAAAAGATTCAGTTTCTATAGAAGTTGCCTTCAATCATGGTGAAGCGATTGCATGGAATTTACTGAAGCCGGTTTTGGCGAGCGAGATCAATCATGTTAAAAAAGCGATTCAGACGGAGGTGGGTGTCGTTATCTGTGCGACAAAGGCTCTTAAGCAAGCCGGTGCTTTCGATGGCGCAGTAGGAGAATTTGAAAAAGTTTGTCGTTACTTGATTCCTCTCAGCACCGTTCTGACAGCTCCGATGTTAATTATTGGTTTGGAACCGCCAAAAACATTTCGTGTTACTAAGAACAAGGTTAATGGAAGAAATATCGGAAGGATTAGTGCGATAAAAACAGTTAGCTTGTAGTGGAACTAGAAAAAAAGTAGATTTGTTAGATGGTTTGTCTGTGCTATAATCATCTTACAACCGAATACACATCAAGAGAGTGGAAATGCTAAGGGATCTGGCCCGATGCTCCGCCCGCAACCGATCGACGATTCGACACGGTGCGAAATCCAACCCTTCACGGGGAAGATGCTTCTTTATCTCAACTGCCGCGATTGCGGCAGTTTTAGTTCCTTTCTTTGGGGTTATCGTTATCACTATCCCTGCGGCGATCGTGGGGATCATAGCGTTGTGTGGCGGCGATAGGAAATTGGGGATGGTGGTGTATGCACGAGCTTTTGGCTGAATCTTTGGGTGGGTGCGGATGATCAAGGATTATCTTCGAACCCGAATATGGCGTTTGCGGTTTTGGATGTGTTGTCGGGGTTGGGGATAATTTAATAATTTTTTAATGTGGGTGTGCTATGGTGGTCTCGCGCAGGTCGAGCGCTATACTTTTATGCCCATTAAAAACGTGGAAGACTACATATTTCGCCTAGACGATTATCGTGGGAAAGAGGTTCTTTTTACGAAAGAAAAGTGGGAGAAGAAGAGATTTCGGCATCCTGAATTGAATAAGAGTGCATTCCTTAAGTGCCTTCTGCGCACGATTGCCGACCCGGACGAGGTATGGGAGGATTATGAGGACAGAGAGAATAAGAGATGTTACTATAAGAAATATTCCAGCGTCAGTTATGCCAAGATAGTTGTTTCCATCGCTAGCAATCCCTGTGTCGTTATTACCGCGTATGAGATCAGTGGTATCAAAGAAACAAACTATTTCGGCTTGCGGCGCGTAAGATAATAAAACATCATGGAAAATAATTTTAACAAAAAGAAAATCATCGATTTCGTGGCGAATTTTTCCAAGATCGCCAAGGAACAGAAGTGGATCTCGGACTATGACCATGAGGACGATTCCATCGCCATCCGCGTTCCGGTGCTATCCATGCAGGCGAGGAAGCGCTACGTTTCCGATGATTTTGCGTTCTATCTGACGCCCGGAGGCGAGGTACAAGGCATCTTCATCGAATACTTTATCAGCAACTTCGTGGCGCATCACAAAGATTTCAAGGATGTGGCAAAAGATATTGAAGCGCAGGGACGAAAAGAGGAAGGCGGCGTAATGACGCTCAATAAAGCAGAGATGAAAAAGCTCATCCCGGAACTTCAAGAGGCGATCATCGAATCAATAATCCCAAATAGAGATTTACAGAAAACTGCTTAATATGTCCCAGAAAACAAGGATCAGAAAAAATTTGTCGCTCTCGGCGGATTTCAATGCATATCTTTTACGGAATCCGAAAGTGATGGATAAATTGCCCAGGAAGATCTGTATCGTTTTTGAAGACAAAAAGGACCAGATTTTTTCGCGGGCAAACTTGAACACGGCAAAAGATATTGCGAATAGCGAGAAATGTTTCGTTGCGAGTAAGTTCGGCTCTCGGTGGTCGGTGAGACCATCGGCTACCGCATGAGATTAAAAAATCATTAAAAGAGTTTTGACTTCGGTTTTGTGTGGCCGTATCATGTAACCATGCCTGCAGGAGCTGAAGCTCCTTGGCGATGCATAGTTGCCACAGGCATTCCAAAGGAGATCTCATATACGAGGTCTTTTTTGTTTATCTTCTTGGAAGATGCTGAAGAAATGCTTATGGCCATTATTAATCTGCCGTACGATCACCCGAATATTTTTATTTTCGATACTTGCATGAAATGCCCAAAATCGGACATGGGTGTTGACCATCATCTCTATGCCATCACGCTTTATGGGTGAGTATTTCTCCTCTTCCCTCAGTGTTACCGGTTGTGACGGCTTTAAGATTATCTCCGTTGCGCAGGGTATGAGCATAAGCCGCTTTATTTGCTGTCTGGGTGATCGAGGCGCTTTTCCTTTCCGTATTAAATGTTGAAAACCGACGTTATTGAATGAAACGTAATCGTTCAGCTCGACACTCCAAATACGCCCGATCTTATTATAATATTTTCTTTTTTCTTTGGCCGGATCTTGCATCCGACCACGATAGCAAGGAGGGGATTAAGAGAATCTAAAATTTTGCGGCACGTTTTGGTCAGATTAAAACCTTATTAAAAGAGTTTTGACTTTGGTACTGGGTGGGCGGACAATGATGGTATGGCAAAGAAAAAAATAGAACAGAATACTCATCCGACGATCTTTGAAGAGAAAGAGGTTCGAAGAGCGTGGCACAACGAAAAATGGTATTTTTCTGTTGCTGACGTGGTGCAGGCGCTGACTGATTCTGGTGATGTCAGGTAGTATATAAAAAAGATGAGAACGCGTGATGCGGAGCTGTCTTTCAACTGGGGTACAATTTGTACCCTGGTTCAAATAACATCGAAAGACGGTAAAAAGCGCGAGGAAAATATGTCGGATATCGAAGGCATCTTCCGCATTATTCAATCCGTTCCTTCTTCTAAGGCCGAACTATTTAAGCGCTGGCTTGCCAAGGTTGGCAAGGAAAGGATCTTGGTGACGAAGAAGACGGCAAGCAGGAGCTCTTTCTCCGGCCAGTGATTGTCCTAAGGAAATTCAATAAAAATATTTTCTGGGGCGTTCCACTGACCAGTAGCCTTAGGAAGGGGCCGTATTACTATCAATTTTCATTTACTTGGCGCATGTCAACGGCGCTTCTCTCACAAATGCGGTTATTTGATCAAAAACGATTATTCCGCAGGATTGGCTTTGTATCACGCGACGATTTTGATGAATTAAAAAAGCGAGCGATTCGATTGTTGTATTAGAAAACGAAATCCCTCCGTAAGGAGGGAAATCTCGGGTGCCGAAGCAATGCCGGCATTTCAAATGAAAATCGCTTTTCACTTGGGGTTTATTCTGAAACCCTTTCGTTTTGGTCGTCCCCTCGGATTGAGGGGTGGGGGCCGAAGCCATTTTAGGCGCGGATTACTCCTTGCCTGGGATTAATAACCCTGCATTTATTTTAGCAGTGTCGCTGTTCCAGTCAAATATCTTTTAATATCTTTTTAATGTGAGTGTGCTATGGTGCGATTTTGGTAAGTTGTTAAGCTAGTTTTACCCGCCGGGTCCACAGGGGCGCAAGAATCTAAGGTAGAATAATTACATATGGAAAAGGAGATTGCGCTTGGGGATTCAATGATTCGTTACACGCACCGCCGTTCCGCGCGGGCGCGGCGGATGCGGCTTGCGGTGGAACGCGACGGGGCGGTGGTACTTACGACGCCCATGCGAACATCGGATCGCTTCATGGAGGGATTTGTTCTGCGGCACGCGCGGTGGGTGATGACCGCTCTCGCGCGGGTTCGTTCGCTCCCGCCGCTCCATCCCGTAGCGCAATACGGCCGCCGGGAATATCTGCTGCATCGCGAGGTCGCACGGTCGTTTGTGTACTCGCGGATTGCTGTGCTTGCGCCATCGCTTGGCGGAGTTTCGTTTTGCCGCGTTTCCATCCGCGATCAAAAGACGTGCTGGGGGAGTTGTTCGCGGAAGGGGAATCTAAATTTCAATTACAAAATAGTATTTTTGCCGGCATGCCTGCGGGATTATGTGATCGTCCACGAGTTGGCGCATTTACGTGAATTCAATCACTCGCCACAATTTTGGGCACTGGTAGAAAGCCTGGTTCCGGAGTGGCGCATGCGGCGCCGGGAACTGCGTGCGATGCGGATGCTATAATGAATTTATGGAACAACCTCCCGCAGAATACATTCCCGGCGTGTGTAATATCGGTCCTGCGGAGATCCGGCTGCGGAAGCGGCTCGGGTGGTGGGGACTTTTGATAACGATCATCGTGTGGGCACTCCTTATAGGGCTTCAACTGCCCGCGGTGTGGAGGGTCATCATTTTCCTTCCGGTATTTTTTTCCGCGAACGGATTCCTTCAGGGATTCATGCATTTTTGCGCGGGCTTTGGTATGGCGGGGGCATTCAATTTTGGTCCGACGGTCGGCAAGACGGACACCGTCTCACAGGCAGAGTTTCGCAAGAAGGATCGTTGGAAAGCACGACAGATTTTTTTCTATGCGGCGCTCATCGGCGTGATGGTTTCGCTCATTGCGATTTTTATCTAACACATCATTGTGCATATTTCTTACATCCTCATTCCACTCGTTGCCATCCTTGTCGCGTTTCTTGGCGGGCGGCTGACGATGCGGTCGGTCGTGACGTGGTACCGGACGATCCGGAAGCCTTTGTGGACGCCACCGGGGAGCGTGATCGGGTTGGTGTGGACGGTGCTCTATATCCTTGCGGCGGTATCCGCGCTCATTGTATGGAATCTTCCGGGTGGAGTTTCGGTGCCGGTGGTTATCCTTGTCCTTTTTATCCTGAACGCCATCGTAAACGTGGCGTGGAGTTATGTCTTCTTTTCTCTGCACCGGCCCGGGCCGGCTATCGGGGTATCGCTATTTCTTGATCTTACGATCATGCTGCTCATTTGGTATATCGCGCCGCTTTCCGTACTTGCCGCGTGGCTCTTGGTGCCATACGTCGCCTGGGTCAGTTTTGCGACCTATTTGAACTACCGGGTGTGGGCGATGAATCAATAATCCACCGCTTTTCCCCATTCCATTTGACACGTATGCCGGTTTCACATACAATAGCTTGGTAAATCCCTGAAGAAAAAAAGGAAAGTCACTTAGGTCGATTGGCTATAGATTTTCACAGCTCTCGAGGCTGTTTTTCTTCGAAAGGGGATTGCGCGCGCAGCAAAACAAACATTAATATTTTTTAAAAACTATGGCAGAAAAAGAAAAGTTCGACCGGTCCAAGCCGCACCTTAACGTAGGTACGATTGGCCACGTCGATCATGGCAAGACCACGTTGACCGCAGCGATCACCCACGTTCTGTTTTTGAAGGGCTGGGCAAAGAAAGAAGAGAAAGTCGATCAGATCGACAATGCTCCGGAAGAGAAGGCGCGTGGCATCACCATTGCGTTGCATCACTCGGAATATTCCTCGGAGAAGCGCCACTACGCGCACGTTGACGCTCCGGGACACGCCGACTACATCAAGAACATGATCACCGGTGCCGCCCAGATGGACGGTGCAGTGTTGGTGGTTGCCGCGACCGACGGCCCGATGCCGCAGACGCGTGAGCATATCTTGCTCGCTCACCAGGTCGGTGTGCCGAACATCATCGTGTTCCTCAACAAGTGCGATATGGTGGACGATCCGGAATTGATCGACCTCGTCGAGTCCGAGGTGCGCGAATTGCTCACCAAGAACGGCTACGATGGCGAGCATGCCCCGGTGATCCGCGGTTCGGCGCTCAAGGCGTTGAATGCAACCGATGCTGATTCCGCAGATGCAAAGCCGATCCTTGATTTAATCAAGGCGATGGACGAGTACTTCCCGGACCCGGTCCGCGAACTCGACAAGCCGTTTCTTATGCCTATCGAGGATATCTTCTCGATTGAAGGCCGCGGCACGGTCGTCACGGGACGCATCGAGCGTGGTCGCATCAAGGTGAACGAGGAAGTCGAGGTTGTTGGTTTGAAGCCGACCGCCAAGACTGTCGTCACCGGTATCGAAATGTTCAACAAGAGCTTGGATGATGGTCAGGCAGGCGATAACGCCGGTTTGCTCCTCCGCGGTCTCAAGAAAGAGGATGTGGAGCGCGGACAGGTGCTCGCGAAGCCGGGAACCGTCACCCCGCACTCGGAGTTCGAGGGCGAGATCTACGTGCTCTCGAAAGAAGAGGGTGGCCGTCACTCTCCGTTCTTCAAGGGCTACAAGCCGCAGTTCTACATCCGTACCACGGATGTAACGGGCGAGGTCACCCTTCCGGAAGGAATGGAAATGGTCATGCCGGGCGACACCGTCAAGATCATGGTCAAGCTCATCACCCCGGTCGCTTTGGAAGACAAGATGCGTTTCGCCATCCGCGAAGGCGGCAAGACCGTCGGCGCCGGTGTCGTGACGAAGATCATCAAGTAAGCAAACAGAAACCCCTCTCAGGGACGGGTCGCGGCCTGCTAGCCGCGCCCTAACGCTCGGCACCTTCGTGCCTCCGCGATTCCCTTCGAGGGGTTTTTGTTTGCTTACGTATAAATTTTAATCATGACACTTGCATACGTTCGGAGTGATGAGCTATAATAGTTTATATGAAAAATATTATCTTTGATTGGTCTGGTGTAGTCAGAGATACTGTTACGGGCCAACTCTGGATTGTTAACAAAATATTTGAGAAGTATAACGTTAGCAAAATAAGCCTAGAAGAATTGAGGGGAAATTGGAAACAGCCGCCTGCTCTTTTTTATCAAAAATATCTACCTGAAGGTTATAGCGAAGAGGAGCGAGTCAAATTTTTTTCAGGAATTCAACTCGATAAAGACTGCCCCAAAGCCGACCCATTTTTGGAAGTGGTAGAACTCATACGCAAATGTAAGGAAGGTGGTTATTTTCTTGCTGTCGTAAGTTCCGATTTCCCAGAGACGTTACTTCCTGAGGTAAAAGAATATGGACTGGAAAATATTTTTAATGAAATAGTTACCGATGCTGATGATAAGTTAGAAGCTGTTCAGAGAATAATCAAAGAGAATGACCTAGAACCGCAAAATACATTTTTTGTTGGGGATAGTAATCACGAGATAGATGTGGCCAAGAAAGTAGGAATCAGAAGCGTTGCAGTTACCTGGGGCTTCACTAGTGAGCAAAAATTAAGATCAAGAAATCCGGATTACGTTACTCATAATCCTCACGAACTAGAGAGTGTGATTTTTGCTTAAAGTAAATTAATTCCGAGGAGGATGTCACAAAACAAAAAACCCGTTGCCGGGTTTTTTGCGAATCCAAACACAATGCTGAATGGTCCGAGTTGACACCATAACCATGATAACAATCCCCAAATATCTGTCAAAATATTTTTAATCTTTATTTAATGTTTTCTTTTAACACTGTTACGCGGGGGTGCGAGGACTTGCGCCTCGTGGGTCCATAGTGTCAACTCGAACCCAGCACTATGCCACCCCCGCAGGCAGTGTATAGAAGAGGGCATTAAAACTATCTAAAGCCATCTACGCCATACTTATTGACACTTTTTCCGGATTTGCTATACTCTCTTGGTACTCACATGGCAAAGACCGATACTCCACAAAAGTTGCGCTTGCGCATTAAGTCCTACGATCACAAATTGATCGACAATTCGGCACGCCAGATTATCGAGGCCGCCGAGCGGAACGATGCGAAGGTAACGGGTCCTATCCCGCTTCCCACGGAAGTAAAGCACTACACCGTTAACCGTTCGACGTTCGTCCACAAGGATGCTCGCGAGCAGTTCGAGCTCCGCATTCATAAGCGCCTTGTCGAGATATTGAATCCCAGCCAGAAGATCATTGAATCGCTTTCGAACTTGAATCTTCCCGCTGGCGTCGATATTGAGATCAAGATGGTATAGAAGTCAGCTGCAAAAAGCCCCGCGAAAGCGGGGATTTTTGTTATGATAAAAAGATGAAACCAAAAGGATATATTGAGCATCCGGGAAAGGTGGTGGAGGTGGGTGGCAAGTTTGAACACGTGATGGCGATCGCGCTTGATTCACGCTCGGGATATAAAGACGGCGTTATTCGCTGCATCACGAATCGCTCGGGCGATGTGGCAACGTCCGGTTATATTGATCGGAGTGTGTTACATAAGGTCCACGGGGATTCACTGGACCATTTTTTAATCGGGGAGCGTTTGAAAATTAGAAATCAGGAAGAGGTCGTTGCTCAATTGGCGGGTGAAACCCTGGATTTTCTCGGCCTTGAAGACCCCGATATTTACATTGATGAGAAAACTGGTTTGACACATCTCTACTTTACGATGCCATTTCACAATAAAGGAAAGCATGGAATGCTTATCCATCTTGGCCACGCGGCGGGTAACGATCTCGATTCCTTGGAAATGACGATGCCGGTGTTGATAGACGAAGGCGCCGGTGGCGCGAAAGAGGTTTCAATCGCACCGGCGAATAAGAACGGCGTGCATTATAACTTGATCGAATCCTCAAAATCCGAAGAGCATCTTATCTATAGTTATTCCACGATTCGCGTTGCTATTGCGGAAGATATGGGGAAGCCGTGGAAGTTTGGCGAGACAGTATTTTATCCACCGGAACGGAATATTCCGTGGATCGGCGGACATGCGTCGCCGGGGCCGCTCTTTCCGAAGAGTTTTATTGATATGGGCGAAGGAAAATTGCTTGGCGTCCTCAATGGTCGCGAGGCGAATCAGCGAGTGGGCGATGAAATAAAATATGGAATATTCTCGGTCGGATTATTCATCTACGATTATGAGAACGGCAAGATCGATTGGGTCTCGTCCGAGCCATTCATCCAGGATAGCGAAGCGCGGACGATCACCTTTGCGAGCCAGTTTGTCGAACAAGAAAAGGGAAGCGGCATCCTTTATGCGCACGTGGACGATTCGTTCGTGCGGGCATACACGCTGAATGCAGAGGAGATAAAGCAGCTGTTGCTCTAATAGGGCAAGTATTAAAAGATTATTAAAATTTTTTTGACTTTATTTTGCGAACTTCTAAAATGGGGAGATGATCAAAAAAGAAGAAAAGAAAAACCCACTGGAGAGTATTAGTGTTTTGCTAAAAAGTATTGACGGGAGGCTTAATGGCATTGATAGGCGATTTGATGCGCTGGATAAAAAATTCGATGCTCTCGAAGTAAGGGTGGAAAACGTAGAAAGATCCCAGCGTAATATGGGTGTTCAACTTGATAGATTGGAACATAAAATAGATCTTTGTATTGAAGGATTTGGAGCGCTAAACGAACGCTCTACCAAACTTGAAGACAGGGTTAGTGTTCTTGAAGGAAGGGTATAGTGCTATAATGGCTTTATGGATGAAGAAAACAAGCAGGAGCAGGAAAATAATGGCTCACGCTCGCATGTGCAGATTTTTGGCATGGATGTGAACACGTCGGGAGAGCGCGGCGGCGATAAAAGCGGCCCTAAGGCCACCTCCGAAACCAAAGAAGACTGGCAGGCGCGCAAAGAGGAGTGGAAGCAGAAGCACCGCGAGCATATACAACAGCAGAGGAATCAGTGGAAGATGCAGCGCAATGATTGGAACGACGACCGTCATCATAGCGGCGGCCTGTTCTTTGGGATGATCGTGCTCTTTGCGGGCGTGGTGGCATTGCTCTATACGATGGGCTTCGTCTCGCACGCGTTCTGGCTGGCGATCGCGCCGTTCTGGCCGATCCTGCTCATTCTTTGGGGCGCGAGTATTATCCTTGGCCGCCACTGGTTCGCGCGGTTTATCGTGCTTCTCCTTGCGTTTGCGTTCCTGATCGCCGTCATTCTCTACGGCCTCGTCAAAACTGATTCGCCAGTCGTGAGCTCGCTTTCGCCCACCGTCTCCGCCGCGATCCAAAACACGCACACGCAATATTAGACTAGCAACATAACACTATGGGAGGACTCATCGTCGGTATCATCTTAATATTGATTGGTTTGAGCGCCCTCACCGGCATCCACTTTTTTAGTTTTATCTTTGCCGTCGTGCTCATCGCGATCGGCGTGCGAATGATCGTTCGGCGCTCGAGTGGCGGATCGGGCGCATGGAGCTGGCACGATCATGGTGATGATCACAGCTACGACCGCCACGAGCACCACCGCCACTGGCACGGAGCCGCATCGGGCATTCGGAGCATCGACGAAGTTGCAGTCTTCAGCCCGCTCAATAAAACGTACACCACGCAAAATTTTAAAGGAGGAAAAATCGTCATGGTTTTCTCCGGCGGTGAGATCGACCTCACTCAGATAAAGACCGACGCCACTGAGATCGACCTCGAAGTCTCATCCGTTTTTAGCAGTATAGAGATCACCGTCCCCAAGGACTGGAACGTCCGCTCTACCGCAGCCGCATTCCTCGGCAACGTAGACACGCACGCCGCGCAAGGCGGCGACGGCTCCGTGACCTTAACCATCCGCGGCGAAGCCGTGTTCGGCGAGATCGAGGTGCGGAAGTAGGATTGGATAAATGACCCCATTTCAATTCAATCTTACGCAAGGACTGATCTATGGAGAACTTCGATTGAGGGGCTATAAAATCAACGAAGGTGCCTCCTCTCCGCAAGAGTTACAGTATCTTTATGAGACGGCAAAGTGGCCGAACATAAAACGCATTGCGGAGATAGGCTTTCACCTCGGATTTTCCTCGTATGCCTTTCTTAAGGCTCGGAAGGATATAACGGTAGTCTCGTTTGATATTGGAACCCACTCGTTCGTTTCCGGCGCAAAGAAGATTATTGATCGCAAATTTCCCGGAAGGCATAGACTCATTTATGGCGACTCAATAAAAACAGTGCCGGAATTTATAACGCAAAATCCTGATCGAAAATTCGATCTGATCTTCATTGATGGCGGTCACGAATATGAAACAGTAAAAGCGGATATCAATAATATGAAGTCGCTTGCTCGCCTTAATACCATTATCATCATCGACGATCTCACGCCGTGGCTTCCGTGGGGTAAGGAACCAACTCAAGCGTGGGAAGAGGCTATTAAAAAAAGAGAAATCGTCCAAGACGAGCTATATATAGATGGCAACGCAGTAAAGGCTATTGAGCCGCCCGGGAAGCGTGGTTGGGCTTCGGGGCAATATATCTTAATATCTTACGGCACTTCTAAAATTAAATATTGACATATTATCTTATATGTGCTAACGTTTAATTAGTTAATTTATTCGCAGAAGCGCAACAAACTCATCCTTCTGCGAAAACAGGAGGGTGAGATGCAAGAAAAGCAAAACAAGCGTTGTGAATATTGCTGGCAACCTGCCGTTCACGGTGGCCATAACATCGGCTGCCCGATTCTTCACGGAACACCGGAAGCAATGGCGCGGTGGCAACGAGGGTGTGATTATGGGTTTGGGGATAATTTCCTTACCTGGTATCAGCTCGAATACCACTCATTGCAGTTTCAACACGGTTACCGAGTGGGAAAGGCGGAGATCGATGATTTGATCGATCGTGTAGCGCAGGAACAATATGCATAACGACGAGGGCAGGGACGAAAGTTCCTGCCCTTTTCAATACTAATTCTTAAAATCAGCCGTGCTGTCAGAAGAGATTTTCATTTAGCTACTTATTAATAGTGGGTTCATATGCCAAACGGTGATTTTGCCCTCCGGCTTTCGCATACCCTTTCAAGGGTATCTCGGAAGCGCGAAGGCGCTGAGAGTAAGTGCGCGGCCAGCAGGCCGCGACGCGTCCCTTGAAAGGGTATGCGAAAGTCGGAGGGCCGGAGCCCATTTGACATTACAGCCCGCTTTGCTATAATCGTCATCAAGGTTTGCTCGGTAGTTTTTATGCAAATATTTACCCCTTATGCCTCGGTCTACGAACGCGAAATGCATTCGCGATCAGGCGCAGAAAAACGGTCGCCGTTTTCTCTGGATCCCGTATAAAAGCGGGGTAGGTTGGTTGATTCGCTAAAAAACTCCGGAATAGACCCCGGAGTTAATTAATTTTTACTGGATTCCGAGAATGTGCATTCAAAGGCGCATCCCACCGGACGATCAAGAAAATGTCATATATCTTAGGAAAAAAACTTAAAATGACGCAGATCTGGAAGGACGGCAAAGTCTTTCCGGTTACGGTTGTTCACGCGGAACCCAACAAAGTTTCCATTGTGCGCACCGCAGAGCGCGACGGCTATGAGGCCGTCCAATTGTCGTTGGGCAAGAAGAAGCGCGAGTTCAAGAATCGCCCCAATCAGAAGGTGGATATTTCTACATTAAAAACTGATGATCTGGTTGGTGTTGATTCGTTTGTGGAGGGCGACAAAGTGCGCGTAAGCGGCATCACGAAGGGTCGCGGTTTCCAGGGCGTCGTCAAGCGGTACAACTTCCGGGGCGGTCCTAAGACCCACGGTCAGAAGAATCGCCATCGTGCGCCGGGTTCCATCGGCTCGACCGCTTTCCAGCGCGTCGTTCCGGGTCGCCGTATGGCAGGGCACATGGGCGTTGACCGCGTCACGATCAAGAACCTCGTTGTTGCCGCTATTGATAAAGAGAACAATTTGCTTTTCCTTAAGGGCGCCGTTCCGGGTGGTCGCGGCGGTTTAATCGAAATTTCATCTTCTAAATAACTTCCATGAAAGCTGACGTATACAATTTAAAGAACGAAGTGGTAGGAACAATGGAATTACCGGCGGAGGTTTTTGGCACCAAATGGAATGCGACGCTCGTTCAGCAAGTGTTGGAAGCTCAGCTCGCAAATGCGCGACAGCCGTGGGCACACGTGTTGGATCGCAGCGAAGTGCGCGGCGGCGGCAAGAAGCCATGGAGGCAGAAAGGCACCGGCCGCGCGCGTCACGGCTCCACCCGCTCTCCGATCTGGGTAGGCGGCGGAAAAGCGCATGGACCTCGCAATGACAAGGATTATTCGCAGAAGGTCAATAAAAAGATGAAGCGCGTCGCGCTCTTTTCCGTGCTTTCCAAGAAGGCAAAAGATGGCGAGGTAAGGATCTTTGATAGCCTCGTGTTAGAGACGCCGAAGACAAAAAATATTGCCTTGGCATTAAAGACGGCGTTGTCCCCACGAAAGGGTGATAAGCGCTTTGATGTACTTTTGGTATCCGATAACTCCAACAAGAGCCTCTTCCGCGCCACGAGCAATCTTCAGAAGACAAAGACCATTGAAGCCGGCTCGCTGAATGTCTACGACATCATGAATCACAAAAATCTCTTTATCGATAAGAGTGTGGTTGAAACCATCGAAAAGCACTACAAGATTTAATATTATTTTCATGACCGACCACCTTCTCATTAAAAAGCCTTGGATCACGGAGAAATCAACAATGCTCACGTCTTCCAATCAATACGTTTTTATGGTAAAATCCACGGCGACGAAGCCGGAGGTCAAGAAGACTATCCATGCGCTCTATAAAGTGGATGCGATCGGCGTCAATATATTGAATCGTCCGGGCAAGGTAAAAAAGTCCGGTCGCGGCATCAAGGGACGCCAGGAAGGGTACCGCAAGGCGATCGTCACTATTAAAGAGGGACAAAAAATCGACCTGAACTAATTCTATGAAGTCATTCAATCCTACAAGCGCTTCGCGGCGCAATATGACGTCTTCGGACTACAGCACCCTCACTAAGGGCGCGCGTCCTTATAAGCCGCTCGTGAAGCGATTGAAGACGCACTCCGGCCGCAACTCGGCGGGCCGCATCACCGTTCGCCATCAGGGCGGCGGTAACAAGAAGCTCTATCGCGTGATCGACTTCAAGCAGGGCCGTTTGAATTCCAAAGCGATCGTCGAGACGATCGAGTACGATCCGTATCGCACCGCATTCATCGCGCTCGTAAAGTATACCGATGGCGCGAAGACGTATATCTTGGCTCCGGAAAAATTGAAGGTAGGGGATGAGATCGTGACGGCAGAAGCGGCGCCGATCAAGGGTGCCAACCGCATGCAGCTCAAGAATATTCCGGTGGGTCAGCAAGTTTATAATATTGAGATGGCGCCGGGACGCGGCGGACAACTCGCCCGCTCTGCTGGCACGTATGCGGAAGTGTTGGCCAATGCCGATAGTTACACCGACCTCAAGCTCAACTCGGGCGAAGTCCGCCGCGTCCTTTGGACGTGCCTCGCGTCGCTCGGTCAGGTTTCAAACTCCGAGTGGTCACTCGTCAATTTCGGCAAAGCAGGCCGCTCGCGCTGGATGGGTATCCGTCCTACGGTCCGCGGTAGCGCTATGAATCCGGTTGATCATCCGTACGGAGGCGGTGAAGGCGCACAGCCGCGCGGCACCCGCAAGCCGAAGACCATGTGGGGCAAGGTTACCGGCGGTCACAAGACGCGCAATAAGAAGAACAAGTCGAGCAAATTCATCGTCAAGCGGCGCGTCAGCTTGCGTAATCGCAACAATAAATAGTTTTGTAAAATTATTCTCCCATAACACTCTTATGTCACGTTCACTCAAAAAAGGCCCGTTCGTCGATCCGAAACTTATGAAGAAGGTTTTGAATACCAAGTCCGGCAGCGGCACGGTCATCAAGACGTGGTCACGCGCTTCGGAGATCGCGCCGGAATTCGTCGGGCAGGTGTTTGGCGTCCATAACGGCCGCACGCACGTTGAAGTGCGCGTGACGGAAGAAATGGTAGGTCATCGTTTGGGTGAGTTTTCTCCGACCCGCAAGTTCATCCGTCACGGCGGAAAGATGCAGAAGGAGCTTGAGGTAAAGGCGACCGAAACCGCAAAGACACAGGCTTCCGCTGCAAAGGCGGCGCCGGCCAAGAAGAAATAACATGGAAAAACAATACACCGCACAACTGAGTTTCCTCCGGATGGCGCCACGCAAAGTGCGCAGCGTTGGAGACCTTATCAAAGGCTTGCCGGTGAACGAAGCCGAGGCGCAGTTGATCGTGCAGACCCGCCGCCCTTCGAAGCCGCTGCTGAAACTCTTGCGTTCGGCCGTTGCGAATGCTAAAAACAACAAGACCGCAAATGTTGAACATCTCTTTGTGCAGAGCGTTCGCGTAGACGGAGGCCCGATGTTGAAGCGCATGCTTCCTCGCGCGCGCGGCAGTGCGTCGCCGATCCAGAAAAAGATGAGCCACGTCACGATGGTGCTCGGCGTGAACGAGAACTTGAAGTCCCGCTTTACGATCGTGCCTCCGAAGAAGACCAAGCTCCCGCCGGGTCAGGACGTCCGCTCCAAGAACAAGAAGCCGAAGTCGGCGACGGATAAGCCGCTCACGGAATCAAAACAGAATCCTGGCTTCTGGCGGAGAAATTTTGGCCGTAAGAGCGGCGATAAATAATTACTATGGGACAAAAGATCAATCCAAATTCATATCGGTTGGGAATCTCCAAGGGCTGGCCTGTGCGTTGGTTCCTTAAGGGCGGCTATGCGCAGTTCTTGGAAGAGGATGAGGCGATCCGCAACACGATCAATAAAAAGATCGCGCTCGCCGGCGTCGCTGCGATCGAGATCGAGCGCACGCAGGGAAATCTTCGCGTATTTATCCGCGCCGCCCGCCCGGGACTTATCATCGGCCGTGGTGGAAAGGGTATGGAAGACCTCAACAAGGCGGTCGTTGACGCGCTCATGAAGGTGCGCAAGACCCGCTCCAAGGTTGCACTCAGCTTGAATGTAGAGGAATTAAAGCGCTCCGATGTTTCCGCCCGTTACACCGCCCAGCAGATCGCGTGGGATCTCGAGAAGCGCATCCGCTTCCGTCGCACCATGAAGAAGTATTTGGAGCAGATCCTTCAGAATCGTGACGTGAAGGGTGCAAAGATCCTTATGAAGGGTCGTCTTGACGGCAACGAGATTGCACGCAATGAGCACCTTTCAAAGGGCTCGCTCCCGTTGCAGACGCTTCGCGCCGACATCGACTACGGCACCGCGACTGCGTTCACGACCTACGGCACGATCGGCATTCGCGTCTGGATATACAAAGGAGAGGTTTTTGCGAAGACGGCCAAACAAGAAGACGAAGAGTCCGGCCGCGCACGCCGTAAACCTTCGCCTAATTATTAATACTATCTACCATGCTTCTTCCTAAGAAAGTAAAACATCGCAAGTGGCAAAAGGGACGCTCCCGCAAGCGCACCGTGGAAACACGCGGGCTTGAGTTGAGCTACGGTTCCTTCGGTCTCAAGTCGTTGGAAGCGGCATGGGTAAACTCCCGTCAGATCGAAGCGGCGCGCAAAACGATTACAAACTATCTTAAGCGTGACGGCCGTCTTTGGATCCGCATCTTCCCCGACAAGCCGATCACCCAGCAGGCTCCCGAGAAGACGCTCGGAGGCGGAAAGGGTTCTGTTGATCACTATGTGTTTCCGGTCAAGCCGGGCCGCGTGCTTTTCGAGATCGACGGTGTCACGCTTGTTCGCGCAAAGGAAGCTCTGCGATTGGCATCATTCAAGCTTCCGGTAAAAACCCGCATCATGGTCAAATAATTTTGATATTAACGACATGAAAAAAAAGGAAATCCAGGAATTAAAAAATAAGTCGACCGGCGAATTGGAGCGCTTAGTTTTGGACAGCGGCGAGAAGCTGCGCGCCTTGCGATTTGACCTGGCGGCCGGAAAAGTGAAGAATGTGAACGAGCTCCATCAGACGCGCAAGACCATTGCACGGGCAAAGACATTCCTCCGCGCAGAGGAACTTAAACAGAAATAACGATCATGGCAAAAACCCAAGAAACCAAAAAAATAAGGAAGATCATCGGTGTCGTCGTCTCGGACAAGATGATGAAGACACGCGTGGTGGCAGTAGCAAGCCTTAAGAAGCACCCAAAGTATCTCAAGTACTACAAGGTGACGACCAAGTTCAAGGCGCACGATGAGAACAACGAGTACAAGACGGGGGACAAGGTGACCATCGAGGAATCCCGCCCGCTCTCGCGCGAAAAGCGCTGGAGGATCATAAACAAGATCGCATAATTATAGAGCCATGATACAAGAACGATCAGTAATCAAAGTTGCGGATAACAGCGGCGCCAAGGTGGTGCGGTGTTTCCGTATCCTCGGCGGAACCCATCATCGCTACGCGGGCGTGGGCGACGTCATCGTTGCTTCCGTGCAGAGCGCCGAGCCTCGCAAGACGGTCAAAAAGAAAGATGTCGTCAAGGTGATGGTGGTCCGCACCAAGAGCGCGCTTCGCCGCAAGGATGGTTCGTACGTCCGCTTTGACGAGAATGCGGTTGTCTTGATCGATGCAAAGAAAGAGCCGGTGGCGACCCGTATCTTCGGTCCGCTCCCGCGCGAGCTCAAAGAAAAAGGGAACGAGAAATTAATGACGATGGCGGAAGAAATCGTTTAATACTATTTTCATGAACCTCAAAAAAGGAGACAACGTAAAGATTTTATCAGGCAAGGATCGCGGAAAAACCGGAGTGATTTTGCGCGCATACCCGGAAGACGATCGTATCATGATCGACGGATTGAATGTCTTCAAAAAGCGTTCGAAGCCGCGCAAGCAAGGGGAGAAAGGCCAGATCGTGGCGGTCTCGCGCCCACTCGCCGCTTCCAAAGTGATGATCATCTGCCCGAACTGCAAAGCGGCGACCCGCATTGGCAACCGCATGGAAGGCTCTCGTAAGGTCCGCTACTGCAAAAAGTGTAAGGCAACCCTATAACCACGATCATGGCTGAAACAAAGAAAACACATACGGATAGAAAAGCGATGCGCGCCTTCGTGGAGAAGGTCGTTATTGACGCGGGCGTCGGCCGTCTCGGCCAACAGCCGAACTTTGAGGAAAAGATATTGCCTCAGGTGTTGCGCGATATCGCTGCGGTCACCGGACAACAGGCGCAATTGCGAAAAGCAAAAGAATCCATCGCCGGATTCAAAGTGCGCGAAGGAGCCATCGTCGGCTTGCGCGTGACGCTCCGCCGCGAGAAAGCAGTTGATTTTTTCGAGCGATTGATTACAATAGTGTTACCTCGCGTACGTGACTTTGGCGGGTTGGAGCATTCCGCGATCGACCAGGGCGGCACCCTTAATGTGGGCGTCCGCGACCATCTGGTGTTTCCGGAGATCTCCCCGGAAAAATCCCCGGTATCGTTCTCGATCGGCGTGAGCGTCGTGCCGAAGGTACGGAATCGCGTAAAGTCCGTAGAGAAGTTCGCGGAGTTCGGCGTGCCGATGAAGAAAGAAACTTCGGCGCCGAAGGGAAAGCGTAAGAGTAAGAAAAAGTAATATGGCAAAAGAATCCGTCATCGCGCGAAGCAAAAAGCGACCAAAGTATTCATCCCGCATCGTGCGACGCTGTTTCCGTTGCGGTCGCAAGCGCGGGTTTATGCGTGACTTCGGATTGTGCCGTATCTGCTTCCGCGAAATGGCGACCGCTCAGCAAATTCCTGGGATAAAAAAAGCCAGCTGGTAATTATATGCACTATAACATCCTTTCCGAACTTAAAAATGCCACGCGGGCAAAGAAAGATAAGATAACCTTCCCGTTTACGAAGATGGATTTTGCGATTCTCACAAAGCTCGTCGAACACGGCTATCTTAAGAGTGCCGAAAAGGAAATGGTTGGCAAAAAGAGCGTCGTCACGGTGCGTCTCGCGTATAAGAATAAGGAGGCCGCAGTGAATGACTTTAAGATCATGAGCAAGCCAAGCCGTCACACCTATGCGGACTATCGCAGCCTTCCAACGATCAAGCAGGGTCACGGACTTTCCATGCTTTCCACTTCCAAGGGGATCATGACCGGTTCCGAGGCGCGGAAGCAAAAGGTCGGCGGTGAATATCTTTTTGAGATCTGGTAATTTTATTTTAATCACATGAGCAGACTTATCAAAAAACCTATTGTTATCACCGCCGGTGCCACGCTCGTTCAGAATGGCGATGTGTTGACGATCAAAGGCCCGAAGGGGGAATTAAAGATCACCGTGCCGACGGGCGTCACGCTTACGAACGAAGGCGAAAACTTTTGGATTAGCACGACCGCGGGTGCGGAGACCACTGCGATTCAGGGCACCATCTGGGCGCTCATAAAGAACGCCGTCGAAGGCGTGACCGTTGGATTTACCAAAGTGCTTGAGATCGAGGGCGTCGGCTATCGCGCCGTACTCGAGGGGAAGGAGCTCGTGCTCTTCCTTGGATACGCACTGCCGGTGCGCGTGGCGGTCTCGGAAAAAGTGACGATCGCGGTTGATAAGAATGTCGTTACAGTGGCAGGCATCGATAAAGATGCTGTCGGTCAGGCCGCCGCGGAAATTCGTGCACTTAAGAAACCGGAGCCGTATAAAGGCAAGGGAATCCATTACCGGGGCGAGGTCATCCGCAGAAAGGTTGGAAAGAAAGCGGGTGCAACCACGGCATAATATTTATTTTTATGAAAGCTAAAAAGAAACTTAATCAAAAGAGGATCCGCCGCATCGCACGCGTCCGCGCCACGATTTCCGGTACCGCAACGCGTCCGCGCCTCACCGTGCGCCGCAGCAATCGCTATTTTTACGCGCAGCTGGTTGATGATGCAAAAAGCAACACGCTTGCGTCGGCATCGAGCTTTACTATTTTGAAGGCGGAGAAGGGCGCAACGAAAGAGAACAAGAGCGCAAACGCGTTTGCCGTCGGCGAATTGATCGGAAAGAAAGCGATCGAGAAAGGCATCAAGTCCGCAGTGTTTGATCGCCGCTCGTATAAGTTCCATGGCCGGGTAAAGAGCTTCGTCGATGGAGCAAAGAAAGGCGGCCTTACTATTTAACGGTAACGATATACTATCATGGCAGAACAAACATCATCCCCAAGAACATTCAATCGTCGTCCTGACCGCGTGCGCCCGGTGGTGCGCGAGGAGTTCAAAGAGCGCGTCCTCGACAACCGCCGCGTCACCCGCGTCGTCGCCGGAGGCAAGCGCTTCCGTTTCCGCGTCACGATCGTGATCGGCGATGAGCGTGGCCGTATCGGTATCGGCGTGGCGAAGGGCCTCGATGTTCAGCAGGCGGTCGCAAAGGCCAAGGCCGATGCAAAAAAGAACATCATGACCGTCAGCCTCAAGGACGGCCGCACGATCGCGCACGAGGTGATCGCAAAGTACAGTGCCGCCAAGGTGATGATCAAGCCGGCCAGCAAAGGACACGGACTTCGTGCCGGTGGTTCGGTGCGTTTTGTGCTCGCATTTGCAGGCATTAAGGACGCGACCGCAAAGATCCTCGGCCGTACGCCAAATAAGCTGACGAACGCGATGGCGACCATCGAAGCCTTAAAGAAATTAAAGGCATAACCGAACGAATATCACTACCATGAAACTCCACACACGAACTCCATTGCGGGAAAATCTCCTCCAGCGCATCGGCCGCAGCGGCAAGCGCGGAAGCTATTCCGGTCGCGGTCAAAAGGGACAGCGGTCCCGTTCCGGACATCGTATCCGCCCGGCGGAACGCGATATCATCTTAAAGATCCCAAAGATGCGCGGCTTCCGCAATAAGGAAAAGGCGGATGCGCCGATCGTCTTCAATGTCGGTCAGCTTTCGGAAAAGTTCAAGGCCCAGGCGAAGGCGGGGGGAGCGCTCGAGGTCAATCACGCGCTCTTGAAGACGGTAAAGTTGTTAAAAAAAGATTATAAGGGCAAGGTAAAGCTTTTGAGCAACGGAGAAATCACATTCCCGATCACGGTTACCGGGTTTGAAGTCTCTGCCAGCGCGAAAGCAAAGATTGAAAAGGCAGGGGGTTCTGTGCGATAGTTAATAGACGATACTTATGGAGCGATTTCTACAGATATTCAAAGTAAAGGAGCTCCGCAACAAGATCCTCATCGTGTTGGGGCTTTTGGTCGCGTACCGCGTCCTCGCCGCAATCCCGATCCCGGGCGTCAACGCGACGGCGTTGCAGAACTATTTTAATTCCAATCAGCTACTGGGATTCCTTAACTTTTTCTCCGGCGGCGGCCTTGCGAACCTTTCGGTTGTGATGCTTGGCGTCGGACCGTATATCACTTCCACCATCGTGATGCAGCTTATGACAATCATCTTCCCAAAGATGAAGGAGATGTATTACGAGGAGGGTGCCCGTGGTCAGGCAAAGTTCAATCAGTATTCGCGCTTGCTTACCGTGCCGTTCGCATTCGTGCAGTCGTACGGATTCTTGAGCTTGCTCATGTCGCAGGGAGTTATCCCGCGGCCTGACCCATTCGACCTTATCCGCAACGTCATCGTCATCACATGCGGTTCGATGATCGCGCTCTGGCTCGGCGAGTTGATCACGGAAGAGAAGGTGGGCAACGGCATCTCGCTCATCATCTTGGCGGGCATCATCAGCCGCATCCCGTCGAGCGTTGGCCTTGCGTTCGCTTCTTATACCGCCCAGCTTTTGACGGCGTATATCGGCTTCATCATTGTGGGCTTATTGCTCATCGCGGGCATCGTGTATTTGAACGAAGGCGAACGGAAAATACCTGTTGCGTACGCGCGGCGTGTTCGCGGTACCAAGATGTACGGCGGCGCACAGAGTTATCTGCCGCTCAAGGTGAACCAGGCGGGCATGATCCCGCTCATCTTTGCGATCTCCGTGTTGCTCTTCCCACAATTTTTAGCACAACTCGTGGTGCTCTTCTCGCCGGCGTGGGGGCTTAGAATAAGCAACTTTGCGCAGGGTTTTGTGGCAAACCAGCTCTATTATGGCGTGTTCTACTTCCTGCTGGTATTCATCTTTACGTATTTCTATACCGCGATCACGTTCAATCCGGAGGAGGTTGCCAAGAATCTTCAGCAGAGCGGAGGATTCGTTCCGGGCATTCGGCCGGGTGAGATCACGGAGAAGTACTTCCACGGCATCGTGAATCGCATCACGCTCTTTGGCGCGACGTTCCTTGGTATCATTGCCATCCTTCCGATCATCGTGCAGTCCATTACCGGTATTTCTGTCGTGACGATCAGCGGCACAGCTTTGCTTATCGTTGTCGCTGTGGCGCTCGAGACTATGCGACAGGTGGATTCGCAGCTGACGGTGAGGGAATACGAGGGCATAGAATAAAACACCCTCCTCTTGAAAGGATGGCGTTCCGGTCTGCTGACCGGCCGCCTTGGCTCTCGCCGCCTTCGCGGCTCCGAGACACCTTTCAAGAGGAGGGTGTTTTATTCTATGCTGGGTGATTGAAGAATATGAAGATGACATTATTAAAGTGGTTATTAGACAGCTCAGTGGAGGCGCAAAGCATTTCTTTAGCGTCTATTAGAACGCAAAAATCCGTTCATAGAACGGACTTTTGATATGCTCGCTGTCAGCCTGATAGCCGAGCCAAGGCGGAAATTACTCACGCCCCCACGAACATGATTTTATGATATATCAATCGTCATAGCTGTCAAATTATATTTAATGATTTTTTAATGTCCGGAAATTTGGAATTTTTAAATTTTCTTGCTACAATCTAGGTACCAATGGACTACAACATCATATTCATTGCCGGACCGCAGGGATCGGGCAAGGGGACGCAGGGAAAGAAACTGGCGGGCAAGCTGGGTTTTTTGTTTTGGGAGATGGGCGGAACTCTGCGTGCTCTTCTTGCGAGCGGCTCGGAGCTCGGCAAAAAGATATCGGCGATCGATCACGGAACGTTGCTTTCCGACGAGCTTATCATTGAAGTGCTCAAAGACCAACTTCCCTTGATTCCCCACGAACGGGGAATTATTTTTGACGGTGTGCCGCGCCGGCTGGTGCAGGGAAAATTCCTGGTGGAATATTTGAAGGAGCACGGAATGGACAAGATGGCGACGATCTTTATCGACGTGCCGCGCGAGGAATGTGTGCGGCGATTGTTGTTGCGCGCCCAGCATGAATCGCGCGTGGATGATACGCCGGCGGCAATTGCACAGCGTTTTAAGGATTACGACGATGCGATAAAGCCCGCGATGAATTACTTAAAGGAACATACCGCATTTATTACGATCGACGGTATGCCGTCGCCAGAGGTAATCGCGGAGAGCATCACGATGGCGCTCGCAATGGCATAAATAACATGACGAAGCCCGTGCCCGCACACCCGCCGTTCAATCTCATCCTCCTTGGCGATCCCGCGTCCGGAAAAGGCACGCAGGCGGCGCGTCTTGCCAAGAAGTATCGTTTCTATAACCTTGATATGGGACATGAGGTACGCAAGCCGGCGGCGATTACGCAATACGATTACGCGAGAACGACGGCAGTCGGGCATTTGACGCCCACCGCCGTGGTGCGGAATATTTTTAAGCGGGTGATCGCGACGGCACCCGCGCAAAAAGGAATACTCTTCAATGGCACTCCAAAGATGATCAACGAGGCAAAGCTTGTGGAGCGGGAACTTGCGCGCGCGAAGCGCTCCGATCCGCTCGTCATCTATTTAAGCATTCCCGCGCGCGAGATGTTCAAGCGTGCGGAGGGGCGCAACCGCGACGACGACAGTGTCCGCGCGCTTCGGAACCGGCAGAAGTATTATAAAGAGCAGATCTCTCAAGTAGTTGCCTTTTTTGGCCAACAGTATACCGTTAAAAGAATATCGGGGCTGGGGACCGAGTCGGCGGTAGAAAAAAAGATCGAGGCCGCGATTGTAAAGCATATAAAAAATTTGGAAACGCAACATGGAACTAAGAACTCCGGAAGAAATTAATATTATGGCCGAAGGCGGCCGACGTCTTGGCGCCGTGCTGTTACGCCTACGAGATGAGGTGCGTCCAGGCGTGACGACGCTCGAGCTTGATCGCGCGGCGCGCGCCATCATCGTTGACGGTGGCGACACGCCGGCGTTCTTAAACTACCGCCCCGAAGGCGCGCGCCGCGCGTATCCCTACACGCTGTGCGCTTCCGTAAATAACGTCGTCGTGCACGGCCAGCCGTCCACGTACGCATTGCGCGAAGGCGATATCATCAAGCTCGATCTTGGACTCAAACATAAAGGATTTTATCTCGACGCCGCGATCACCGTCGGCGTGGGGTATATTAGCGCGGAGGCAAAGAAGCTCATCGCCGTCACGGAAGAATCGCTCTACGCGGGCATCAAAGAGGCAAAGCCGGGTAAGACGCTTGGCGATATTGGCTATGCGATAGAAAAAGTGGTGCGCAAGAATCGGTTTTCCGTCGCCGAAGGACTCACCGGGCATGGCATCGGCCGCGCGCTCCACGAGGAGCCGACCGTCTTCAACTTTGGCGATCGCAGCACCGGCATGAAGCTTGCGCCGGGCATGGTGATCGCGATTGAGCCGATGGTCACGATCGGCGGCGGTGCTATTATGCAGTTGAGCGACGAGGGCTATGGCACGGTTGATAAAACATGGGCGGCGCATTTTGAGCACACCGTGGCGATCACGAAGGATGGCCCGATGATATTGACGAAGGCATAACGGCTGCCGACGACGCCTGCCATATCGCTTTGCGCTCCATGATATAATATTAGTAAATGGCACAGCCTTATGTATCCATCATTATTCCCGCGTATAACGAAGCGGAGCGTATTCCAGCTACGTTGATCGATATAGACAAGCGCCTGAGCGCTGTTGATTATTCATATGAAA
>Ga0302319_10005903_pt1 | contig 24414 bp, 18 predicted proteins | sample Bog_T0_2_FD_203319 | JGI IMG/M metagenome (GOLD analysis project Ga0302319, IMG submission 203319) | Peat permafrost microbial communities from Stordalen Mire near Abisko, Sweden - Bog_T0_2 | ecosystem: Environmental > Terrestrial > Soil > Wetlands > Peat | place: Sweden: Abisko, Stordalen Mire...
CTCCTCAGGCTCTCCAAACGCCTCATCAAGATTCTCGCCGAGATAAGAAAACTCGAGACAACCTGAATGAAAATGGGCACCGATTGGCCGGTTAACAGGGCCAACTCGCTCATTGATCCAGAATAGGGTCCAATTTGAGAATTTGTCTTCTAAATGCCTTTCTCTTCATCTCGCCGGAACTGCCGAGAAGCCGACTTGAACGAAGCCGCTGCGACGGCGGACGCATCCGCGTGTCGCTGATCCAGCATTTGAGGCTGCCGGGATAGTTTGGTTCGCAGAGAAGGAGGATTCTCTGTGAGCCAACTACGTCAGCTCATGCTTGAGGAGTTGCATCGCCGCAACTTCGCCGAAACAACCATCCGCTGCTATCTGCACGGCGTTGCGCACTTCAGCCGTTACTTTCGCCGTCCGCCCGACCAGCTTGGCCCGGAAGACATTCGCAAGGATCAGGCGATGCTGTTCACCAAGTTGAAGTACAGTCCGAACACTGTCATCCTGCGGCTGGCGTCGCTGCGCTTTTTCTATATTCACGTCTTGAAGCGCGGCTGGAGCATCGACGAGACGCCCTATCCGAAGAAGGTGCGTCGCCTACTCAGTCAGGAAGAAGTCGGGCGACTGATTGAGGCTGCGGATACGCCCTTTCATCGCATCCTGCTGATGACGATGTATGCCACCGGCGCCCGCCGTGCGGAAGCGGCTCACCTGAAGGTCTCTGACATCGACAGCCAGCGGATGGTGGTCCATATCCGGGAGGGCAAGGGTTGCAAGGACCGCGATGTTATGCTCAGCCCGAAGCTGCTTGATGAACTTCGCATCTACTGGCGAGGTCTGCGGCGCAAGCCGAAGGAGTGGCTGTTTCCCGGCAACCGCTGGCATACCTCCAGTCAACCGGTAACCACCAAGGTCTTATGGAGTGACTGCCAGATCGCCGCCGAGCGCGCCGGACTCGACAACAGGCGCATTCATCCCCACACTTTGCGACATTGCTTCGCGACTCACCTTCTCGAAGCCGGCGCCGACCTGCGCAATATCCAGATACTGCTTGGTCATCGCGATCTCGAAGTAACGACCGTTTAAGCCATTCCGCCTGCCGTTCATTTTGCCGCCCTGGCAAATCGGTCGTTCAGAAACTCACTCATGAGTTGAAGGGTCTCGGTCGAAGCTGCCAGGAGTCCCAAGCCTCCCAGATATCCGTGGACCATCCCTTCCCATACATCCAGTCGAGCATCCACTCCGGCCGCGACCGCGCGCTCGACGAAGCGGATGGAATCATCAAGCAACACCTCATCGCTGCCGACATGCACACGGATTGGAACCAGGTTATTCAGATCGGCGTAGAGCGGCGAGGCTTTTGGATCTGCCGGATCATCACCGTCCAAATAGGAACGCACCAACTCGGCTGCTTGAGGACGCGTGAAGTATGGATCGGCAAGAGCGCGTGTCGACCAACTCTCTCCGGAGAGAGTTAGATCGGTCACCGGCGAGAGCGCTACTCCACCTACCAGCGCTTCAGACGCAAAGGCACGATTCACCGCAAGACTCATGAGCAACCCAATCGCCAGGGTGCCGCCAGCGGAGTCGCCCGTGATGGCAATCTTCGAGAAGCCTTGCTCAACCAGACCGAAGTAGCAGGCGCGCACGTCTTCAGCGGCGGCAGGAAATGGATGCTCTGGAGCTAGCCTGTAGTCAGGCACAAACGCCGCTACCCCGGCACGGGAGGCGATATGGCCCGCAAAATGGCGAAACGCTTGTGCCGAGCCCCAGTTGAACCACCCGCCGTGGATGTGCATGACGGCCTGACCGGGCCGCTCGGCTTCGGGTCGGCACCACCATCCCGAAACACCTCCAACAAGCCCAGCTTCATAGACGACCCCCGCAGGGGCAGCGACGTGCTCCATGATGGCATCGAACGGAGCTCGAGCTGCAACTCCCTGAAGCTTGCCTTTATTAGGTTCAACGATGGCGCGCATGGTGGCCATCGCAGCTTGGTCTTCCGCGCTGAAAGGATGGTGTAGCAACCACGAAGCCGCAGTATGGACTTCCTGAAGTGTTTGCATGATGCTCCTTCTTGGTGTTGACGCTTGGTGTAGTGGCCATGGGAATGTCTAACGTGAATGTGGATCTTAGCCTTGTCCCAGGAGCGAGAGGAAGTTAGGTTGTCCATTGGACGCGCTGATTCCACCGTCGACCGGCAGAACCACTCCATTGACAAAGACGGCGTCGTCACTCGCTAGAAACGCAATGACGCCTGCGATTTCAGCCGGTGTGGCGGCTCTACCGATAGGGAGGCGATCAACAAACGCTGCCATGACCGCTTCGCTTTTCTCAAGATCGGCGGTGGCCTCGCTGGAGGTTAGACTAGGCGCCACGGCATTGATTCGCACGCCACGCGAGCCGTACTCCAGAGCCAAGGCGCGCGTGAAGTTTGTGATGGCGCCCTTTGCCGCGTTGTAGGCACTCAGCCCCCAATCTCCGCCTAAACCCGATACGGAAGAGAGATTGACGATTGAACCCTTGGTTTTCACTAGGTGCGGCAATGCTTCCCGAGTCGCGAAATACACTGCATCCAGGTCGGTGCCCATCAGCTTCCGCCATTGCTCTGTGGTGGTCTGCTCGAACGGACCGAAGGTGGCTATCCCCGCGTTGTTGACCAAGACATCGAGCTTGCCAAACCTAACGATCGTATCTTCCAAGAGACGTTTCACGTACTCTTCATCCGAGACGTCTCCAGGATGGATAAGTGACTGTGCCCGATCAAAGCCCGCGATGGTTTCATGCAACTTCTCTTCACGCCGTCCATTGAGGACCACAAACGCGCCTTCCTCAAGAAAGCGGCGTGCCGTGCCTGCCCCAATGCCAGAGCCCGCCCCCGTCACAATGACAACTTTGTCTTTGAATCGATTCATGATGTCTCCGATGAATTTTAAGAACGAAGCGAGGTGCAATGGCAATTGATTCAGGCCAGAAAGACTATTGTGCGCCTGTCGGATAGGCGCATCTGAGCCCTTTCGCTCAGATACGGTGTGACCCTGGCGCCTCTGACTTGGCCGACACTGTCGTCAGCCATCAGATGTTTGGATCCTGGGAAATTAGCTTCCATTCAGAGATCTCGCGAATAGCCGTAGGTCCAGGTGAATTGCGCTACATCTCACGCCGCGACGGTAGCGCTCCTTGTACGCGAAACGTTAGCCAGAGCCACGGACCAGTCTTCGAGTCCAAGACCTTGCCCGTCGGGAGCCTCACGTATGTTCTTTGCGCCGACGGCCCCCACAGATGCGAGTTCGCTGACCGATTCCGGCGAACGATTCCATACCGTCGTATGAAATCCCGATTTCAACAGATTGGTGGCAATGGCTTTACCCATTGCACCTAGCCCTATGACGCCGACGGTTTGTTTCATATTCTCCTTCGATCTTGCGGTGGCCATTCAATAATGGTCTTCCGGTTTTCTCGCGAGACGAGGGGGCGGCCCACCTCCAGGTGGAATGTGCATGTCGATCGCACTCTTATCGGCGGATGCGCCTTCATAAAACCAAGTGAGAAATTCGCGCTCGCGACCTACGATGAGTCGCTCGGACACACCCGGGGCAAGCGGCAGAAGCCACCACCACATCGAACCTTTGGCCGCTGCCTCTGGCGTTTACACAAGGATGTCGACGAGTTCATGGAAGAGTTGAACTCGAAACACCTAATCAGTTACGGTTCCTCGGCGCTCAAAGCTCAATCGAAATCGGTATTTTTGCCTGAAGTATGGTCAGTATGAATGGTTGCGTGTCAGTAACGAAAACGTCGTCTAACGTTTGACGGATCTTCTCTCGTTCAGAACACCGGGTTGAGGGACCCCAACTGAGCGGTTCGGGCTGTTGTCATCCTCTGACGTTGGACGCGACATCGATCAGGAACGCGTTACTCTGCCGTCTCTTATTGACATTCTATAAGAGTCTTGCTACCGTCTTATAGACAGACGATAGGAGGGCTCATGCCCGCCCCTCAATCCGATCTATTGCAAGGCACCCTCGATCTGTTGATCCTGAAGGCCCTCGCGCTCCAGGAACTGCATGGGATGGGTGTATCGCGCAGAATCGCGCAGATTACTGGCGGAGCATTCGACGTGAAAGCCGGATCCTTGTTTCCCGCCTTGCACCGCATGGAACAGGCCGGCTGGCTCAAATCGTTTTGGGGCGAATCGGAAACCAACCGGCGCGCGAAATTCTATTCGTTGACCAGAGCCGGCAAAAAGCAGCTGCACACCGAGTCGGAGCGGTGGGAACGAATATCCCTTGCCATGGCGACTGCCTTGCGCACCACATAGGAGGCTTTGTGATCAGTCGACTCCGCGCGCTTTGGAACACTTTGTTCCGCAGAAAACAAATCGATCGCGACCTGGAGGACGAACTCCAGGCTTATGTGGAACTGGTGTCGGAAGAGGAGGTGCGCGCGGGCGTTGACCCGAAGGACGCGCATCGTGAAGCTCGCAGCCAGGCAGGAGGGATCGATCAGATCGTACAGAATGTGCGTAATGTTCGCACGGGAGTCTGGTTAGACAGGCTCGCGCAGGATGTTCGCCATGGGGTTCGTACGCTGGCGAAAAGTCCAGCCTTTTCGCTCGTAGCTATTGCGACCCTGGCGCTTGGAATCGGCGCAAACACGGCGATTTTCAGCCTGCTGGATCAAGTGGTTCTGCGGCTTTTGCCGGTCAGCGGTCCGGAACGGCTGGTGATCGTTCGCGAGACCGGCAACCATTACGGCAACAGCTACGGCCCCAACACCATTTCCTGGCCGATGTTCGAAGACTTGCGCGATAACAACCAGGTCTTTTCAGGGATGTTCTGCCGGTTCCCGGCAAGCGTAACGATTGGTTTTAGCGACCATGCTGTGCAAATCCCTGCGGAACTGGTCTCAAGCGCATACTTCCAGACATTAGGCGTGAAGGCGATTCTAGGCCGCACCATAGGCCAGGACGACGACTCCGTTCCCGACGGCAAGCCGGTCCTGGTGCTCAGCTACAGCTTCTGGCGAAGCAACTTCAACGGTGACCGCAACATCCTGGGGCGGACCGTCTCGCTGAATGGTTATGCGATGACCGTGATCGGAGTTGCGCAGTCGAACTTCGACGGCGTAGACCTCGGATCGCCCGCGAATGTTTTCGTTCCCATCATGATGAAAACGGAGATGACGCCGCACTCGGACGGGCTCAAGGATCGGCGCCGCCGCCTGAGTTGGGTGACCGCCTACGGCCGACTCAACCCCGGCATAAGCATGGAGCGAGCCCAGCTTTCGTTGCAGCCGCTTCTGCACAGCATTCTTGCAATGGAAGTTGAGCAGCCTGAATTCACTAGAAGCGCAACGGCTTCCGACGGCCAGCTGTTTCTGCGTAATCGCGTGGAGCTTTTGCCTGGCTCCGATAACGGGCTCCGTGAGTACAAGCGAGAGCCGCTTTGGCTCTTGCTCGCGCTAACCGGGGCGGTGCTTCTTCTTGCCTGTGCCAACCTGGCGAACCTGTTGCTGGCGCGCGCCGCAGCACGAGAGCGGGAGTTCGCTGTTCGCCTAGCCATCGGAGCCGGCCGTGCCCGCATCATGCGCCAGTTGCTGGTCGAAAGTCTGCTCCTCTCGGCCGCTGGAGCGGTGGTGGGCCTGGCGCTCGCCTTTCTTGCCGATCGCGTTCTGATGCGCACCTATCTGCCTGCGGACACTGCCGCCGAGTTTCAAATTTCTCCAATTCCGGACGGACGCGTCCTGGCTTTTGTTTTGGGAGCGATGCTCTTCACTTCCCTGATCTTCGGACTCGTGCCTGCAGTTCGCGGCTCGCGAACGGAAATTACGCTCTCACTCAAGGACAGGTCAGGAACCCAGTCAGCAAGCGGCATTTCTCTTCGCCGGATGCTTGTTGCAGTTCAGGTGTCGCTGTCTCTGCTGCTGCTTGTCGGGGCGGGCCTGCTCGTTCGCACTTTGCGCAATCTCGAAAACCTGGGGGCCGGGTTTTCCAACGGACCACCTACTAACATTCACAACGGCGCCAACCCTCAGCGAATATTCCTATGCGGAAACCAAGTCATATTACGAGCGGCTAAGCCTCAACCTGGAAACCATGCCCGGCGTTGCGTCGGTGGGACTCTCGACTATGCCGATCCTGAGAGGCTTTGCATGGCAGAATGCGATTCTGGGCAAGGACTTCGAAGGAACGCCAATTGAACAACAGCCGGTTCTTAGTCACGTGGACCCGAACTACTTTAGGACGTTTGGGATTCCTGTCATCGCCGGCCGCGCATTTACCGCGCGAGATGTTGCCCCAGCCGATTACGCGATCGTGAATGAAACCTTTGTCAAGGAGTATTTCCCCGGCCGCAATCCGATCGGGCAGCGCTTTGGGCTCGTGGACGACATGCGGGCAGTCACACCGAACACGGAAGTTATCGGTGTGATTCCGGACAGGAAATATAGAGGTTTGCGGGAGACGCCCCCTCCGCAGGCCTATTTTCCTTCTACCGAAATTTCCAACATCCGCGGCATGATCATTTATGTGCGCACGATGGGTAATCCGGGCCAATTCGAGGACGCGCTGCGCAACAGGATGCGCCAGTTCGACCCGCATGTTCCGGTGGTCGATCTCCAAACTGTGAACGAACAGATTGGATTCTCACTCCGGACCGAGCGACTTGTCGCCAGCCTCTCTGGGGTATTCGGCGGGCTTGCCACCCTGCTTGCGGTGATCGGGCTTTACGGGGTGATGGCCTACGTCGTGCAGCGGCGAACGCGCGAAATTGGGATCCGCATTGCGCTCGGAGCCGCGCGAAGCGACGTGATTGCGATGGTGATGCGCGAAGTAATGCTCCTGATCGCAGCCGGCCTGATTGCAGGTATGGCACTGGCGCTGGCTCTCGCCGATCTGATCCGCAGCCAACTCTATGGACTGAGCGCGCGTGATCCATTGACGTTTATTGGCTCGGCGATCGTTCTTAGTCTGGCTGCGGGATTGGCCGGCTTTATTCCCGCGTTGCGCGCAAGCGGTGTGGATCCGACAATCGCACTGCGGCAGGAATGAGACGGGCCGAGACCGGCCTGCGCCCGCCGCGCAAGCGTCTCAGTTGTTGGCAAGCCGCAGAGCCGCCCAGGGAATTATCCAAATGAATCGGTGGAGACCGCGGATCTATCGCCCACCTGCACACTTTGTCACCTTATGATTCTCTTTGCACTCAACTGCCACGTCATGCTTCGGTTCCCCGTTGGACTGCTGCGGGGCGCGGGCTGGATGCTGGATGGTTCCTAACGGGCGCACCCGCTTTCGGTAGCGCATCTCAAGGTCAGCAAGGACCAGGTCCAGGATCACTGGTCGCGGGTACGGAATGGTCAGAAAAAGCAGCGCGGTCTTCCGCAGATGCTGTTCTGCGAGAATGGCAGCGAACTTCAATCACTTCTGTAGGGGAGACTAGTTCGCAGCGCAAGTTCGGTGAGGATTTTCAAACCTGAAGAGGGCGCGGCTATAACGATAGCCGCGCCCTCAAATTACTGTAACGGGAACTTGTTTAAATTGGTGCGGGAGAAGGGACTCGAACCCCCACGGATTTCTCCGCTTGGACCTAAACCAAGTGCGTCTGCCATTTCGCCACTCCCGCTAAGCTGCCCTTTGCGGACCTCGTCTGGATGAACGACCTGTGCCGATTCCCTTATCCAGGCGAGACACCGCTTCGTGCTTATGATCTGCCGCTAGATGAGCATAGCGCATTGTCATCTGAAACGTCCGATGGCCGAGGAGTTCACCAACGGTGCGGAGATCGACGCCGTTCATGACCAGTCTACTGGCAAAAGTGTGCCGGTTGCAATGCCAGGCATAATTCGGAAGCTTGGTTGCTTCGAGTACACGATCGAGCCAATCTCGCTGGCTTCTCAACTGCCCTCCGGCAGCACCGGCTCCCGATGCACTTATCGGGCGGGAGAGTATGTTTGAGCCGGGCGCCTGCGGGGAGCGGACCGACGAAGACCAATCCTACACTCAGCTCTGACTTGCGAATCAGAAGTCGTGATGGTCGTCCACCAGGCCCGCAATCGTCTCCGGTGAAACATTCGCCGGTTTCAGCTTGCTTTGCGGCGCATTGGCCGCCTCTGTCTGCGCGCGTAGTTTGGCCACCGCCAGCCAGTTGTCCTTGTGCGGCTGGTCGGCAATCCATGGCGGCAGAGGCATGCATAGATAATCGCTAAGCGCCTCCGCATACCCCTCGTAGAGTGCCCGCATATCCCTGAGTCTTGCGTACGAATGACCGTCACGACATACGCTCACGCCGCTCTGGCACAGCATTGCGTAAAGCTGATCGTAACGCTCCAGCGGAAGCCGGTCAGGCGCATTGCGTACCGGCACAAGCGAGAATATCTGCGCCAGATCAACCAGCGCATGCCGGGCCATTGCAAACGTTAACTGCGCCTGCCGCGCCTCATGCCCCTGCACCCCGGCAATCAGCAGAGCTGAAGTGTCCAACACGGAGGTCAATGCGCTAATCCAGCTCTGGTTCGTATGCTGCGACCGAAAATAGCAGAGCAGTGGATAAGAAATATGGCTCTCCAGCAACTCCGCTGACCACCGCTCCCACTCCACCAGCAGCAATGAAAGGGCTTGTTCCGCGCCCTCATACGAATGCCGCTTCATCAGTTCCGCCGCCGTTGGCGGAGACCCCGCGCGCGCATCCAGCAGTGAGATGCTAACCTCGCGCCGGGAAAACGCGCCATAGAGTACCGGAAAATAACCCATCACCACGGCCAGCAATCCCAGCCCGGTGCCCGATTCCAGAATAAGGAATACACGCGCCCACGAACTGCGTGGCGTCACGTCCCCTAGTCCCAGAGTAAAAATCGTCGTCCCGCTAACGTACAGATCCGTTCGAAAATCCACACCTTGAATCGGGTCGCTGAACGGGCTTCCAAGTGCAAAGTAAATCGATGCAAAACCCAGCACCATTACTCCGGCCCACAAGGCCAGCAGGAAAATCAGGGACATCGGCCCGTAGTAACTGAAGACTGCTTCGCGCTTGCGCGCATCGCGCATTCGCTTCGTCAATAAAACCCACGGCTTCCACGTGGAGATATAGAAAAGGCGGGTAAGCCGGAATCGCCCGGTTGCACGGCGAGGCAGAATGATCGTCTGGAAGGCATCCAGAAGCACGGCAAACAGGCAGACGATCCCCACGAAAAACGCTGCAATCTGCATCGATCCCCCTGCCCTTCCGCGCACTAACTGCGCTCGCTCAATTCACTGTATCCTAGCCGAGATGGGCACCGCGCATGAATGAATTAGGAAAAGCGCTCGTAGGGATCGGCTTGCTGCTCGCCTGTATGGGAGCCGTTCTCATTCTGGCCAACCGCTTTGGTCTGCCCCTGGGACGTTTGCCCGGAGATATGGCCTGGCCCGGAAAGAACGTATCAATCTTCTTTCCTCTCGGGACGTCCATCGTCGTCAGCGTCGTCTTATCTGCGATCCTTTTCCTGCTCTCGCGCTTTCGACGCTGAAATCGCCTGCCGCAACCCTTGAAGGAAGCAGCGTGTCTGGCGGAAGCCATACAAGTTAGCAGAGAATCCAGTTGAGTTTATAACTATGTTCTATGCGCCCGGGCGCGTGCCCAGAAACACAGGGGCAATATGCCGCACATATAGATTCCCGGTAACATTCCGCGCGATAACTGCCTCGTTCGCCTCCAGCAGTGCCAGATACCGTTCACCCATTTTTGCCGCCACTTTGAAACCCACATGCAGTAACTGCCGAAGACTCGAGTTATATTCCGCTGAATGCGGATCGTGGCGCAACGCGCCGGTATATTGCGCTGAAGACCATCCCTCCACTTCCTGCGGCAAAGGCAGCTTGGCGCGGTCAATGTCGATCACCGTTGCATAAGGCGCGCACAGTTCGTCCGCATGCGCGTGAGCTTCAGCGTAAATTTCCTTCGCCAACGCCAGTCCATCTCCGCCAGCCTCAGCTAATCCGATCAGCTCTTCCAACCAGTTTGTGCCGGCGGTCTTCAAATGCACACCGGTATCAAACTTCTTCATCGACGCGTGGATCGCCGGATAGATGGAGAATTTGTCGCTTCCCGAATGAACGCTGAGCTTCAGGTTCGCCGGCAGTCCGTAACTCTTTACAGCCAGCTGAATTGCTGCCATGTCCAGTTCCATCTCGGTTGCAAACTGGCCTGCATCCCCCACGTAATCCACGCCTTTGTTGAACCTTCCGCTAAACTTGGGCGCGATTGTCTGCACAGGAATGCCTTCATCCGCAATTGCCGCCAGAATAATAAGCAGTTCCGCCGGTGTCTGCGCCACGTCTGTCTCATCCATTGAGACTTCGGGAATGAATGTACCTTTCCCTTTTGCCGATTCGATCTTGCGGTATATCTTGCCTGCTTCCTGCACCGCAAATAGAAACTTGCTGGCGGTCGCCCGCAGTAACTCGGGAGTTATCTCGGTGCTCGCTTCTGCGCCTCCCATTGGCACCGCCCCCGCAAGTTCCGGATGGCGATTCACAAAACCATCGATTGAGTTCTGCTCGGCGGGCTTTCCAATATAGTCGGCAACGTCGATCGTGAAGAAGTCGCAGTAAGCCAGAAACCGATCGACCGTAGCCAGGTTGATGTGGTCCGCGTCGCAGAACCACGGCAGTCTCCACCCTAGCTCGTTCACAGCTGAATCAGCCGCCGCGCGGACCGACGACGGATCCGACCCGATAATCGCATGCTCACGGTTCGACTTGTTCCACACCGGGATCACGTCCACCCCGGCCTTCCCGGCCAGAACGCACGCCTCCAGTTGCGCCTTTGCCTGGTGGCCGAACCGGTCGCCTACTCCAATCGAAAACTTCCCTAGCTTCGTCATCACTCAATTCCCATCTCTGATCGCACTTAAGAGGTCAGACCACTATAACAGATGAAAAGCAGCAGCCGCAGGTTCAAATACCTCCAACTCTCGGTTCAATTCGCGAAAACACCGTTTTCCGGTGCTAACCTCAGTGTGCGGAACAATTCCGCACATTTCATGAGCCGGGTTCGATTCCTATGAAAACCCAGACAATCGATACGCAACTTGCCCAGCAAGTGGTCAACCACATCAGGGCCAAGATTGAAGACGGCACTCTGCAGCCGGGAGACAAAATCCCTCCTGAACGCGAATTTGCCAAATCGCTCAACATCAGCCGCGCCAGCCTGCGCACGGGCATTGGCTACCTCGCCGCCATCGGCGTGATGAAGGTCCGCCACGGCGTAGGTACGTTTGTTGCCGACGGCCCAGCGGAATTCGGAAAGTCCTCCATTGGCCTGCTCGGTGCGCTCCATGGATTCAAATCCTGGCAAATGTTTGAGGCTCGCAAACTACTCGAAACCAATCTTGCTGCACTGGCCGCCGAGCGCAGAGAAGAGGAGCACCTGACGCAACTCGCGGAAGAAGTGGCTGAAATGTACGCCACAGTTGACGATCCCGCTCAATACCTGATTCACGATGTGCGATTTCACCGCACCATCAGCCAAGCTTCCGGGAACCCCATCCTCGCCGCCCTGATGGAGACCGTCACTACAGCTCTCTACGACGAACGCCGCACGACGGCTGAACGTGCACGAGATCGAAAAACCTCCCTTGAAGCGCATCGAGAAATCTATCGCGCTATCCGTGCTGGAAGCGCCGCCGAAGCTCGCACCGCAATGGAGCGGCATCTCCATTCTGCCGAGGCCGAATTAGCCGCCGAGCAGGCTGCACGAGAGCGAAGAAACGGTCGACCCGCCAGATCCAAAAAGCCAACCGAGTAGGCGAGACCGTTGCCCTTTGTCGTACCGCTATTGTTCCTTCACCTTGATCACCAGCGCGCTGTAGGGGGTCCCCGGAGTTATCAGCAACTGGTGAGGCGTCCCGGCCGGAACATGAATCACATCCCCGACCGAAACTGTCTGGGAAACACCGTCCTTGATGCTCGTGCCGTGCGTCTCACCGTCGCTGTTCGTATGCCCATCCACTACCGTCCCGCCCGTCACCAGGGTCGCCGAACCTTCCGTCACCAGCATCACGTCATCGAAGTGCGCATGCACCTCCGCGCCGCCGCTTGCCGTCCTGGCGGAAAGCTGGATCGCGTGGCTCCCATAACTCCCCAGCATCGCGCCGCCGCTCCCTTTGGCCTTTGCCTGCTCCGTCGACTGCGCCATTTTGTCGTGAATACTGCTCGCAGAAAACACCTCCGCCTTGGTCGTCGATTGCGCCACAGCAGGTACGCAGAAAGCCATCAAACCCCATGCGATTACCAATCTCATTTCCACCCTCATTCCACTCGATTTCCGCTTCGCCAACGCGCGGCCTCAGACCAATTCCGGACCATCGCCGAAGCGTCCTCCGGTTATACCGGGTTTGCCTTCACAAACACAATCCGGTTGCCATCCGGATCGCTTACTGCGAGCCCCACCTTCTGTTTCACCACTGTCATGCCTAGGGTCTTCAGTTGCTTCTCGGCGCGCCGCAAATCCGGAACCGAAAAATACAACTGAAACACCACTCCGGGCGCTTGTTGCTCTATCTCTACCAGCTGCCTCGGAGTTCCTGGGAGGCTGAGCCAGTTCTGTCCCGGATCCCACCCCTGTGCCGCCCCAAATCGAAGCTTCTGCTTGTAATACGTCACTGCGGCTGCGGGATCCTGCATCGCAATTCCCACTGCCAAAATCTCATCCGCAATCCGATGCGCACCCAAGTGTTTTCCTCGATCATTGGTGTGTTTTGACCCCGGCATGTATTGCGTATATTCAATGTTCTGGTTCTCCGGTCCCGCCATGGTAAAAAGCAGGTTCCCCGCTCCAGCGCGCCTTACAGCAATCGGTTTCGGACCCTCCGAAATATAAAACTTGTTCAGCCCTTCCAGATCGAATGCCTCAAAGCAAACATGCATGAAACCAATGGTCTGCGATGGCTCCCTCTGCGGGTAAAGCTCAATAAATTGCCGGTCGTTGATCTTGATAAACGATTGCGTCTGCACACCGCCCTGGTCCATCGCGAACGCCTCTTCGAAACCTAGCTTCTGGTAGAAGTCACGGGACTTGCTTAGGTCCGAAACGCGAATTGCGGCATGCGCAATTCCGGCGAGTTCTGGCCCCTGGGCTGCGGTCGCGCCCGTCGTCTGCGCTAGAGCCTTTGGAACAGACATCGCCACGATGGAAAGACAGAGAAGAACGGCACTACAGAGCGGTCGCAAACTCGGCACTTGGCTATCTCCCATTCGCGCCCCCCCGCTCACAGTATCTTGTCGTCCACGCTGCTCAGCGTAGTGTCCGCAGCCGCGCGGCTCCATCCAATACGCAAATCTTTGACGCCATGCAGAGCAAGTGCTCCGCCCGCATTGCGGGGAGCCGTCACGGCGAAAAAGTCCGCGCGTTCCACGTCCGTGAGGTAAAAAGCAGGTCGCGCGTCCGGAGTTGTGTTCTTAATCTCCACGTGGCTCATCTCCAAATTTCGCATGTGCCGGAGAAAGAATCCCGACGCCGGCATAGCCCCAAACATTCCCGGCTCCGGATACTTGTTCTCGAATTCCGGCGGCTGCACCTTGGCATCCTCGAGCGTAGCCCCGCCCACCGTTTCGATGTAAATGTTGCTCAGCTTCACGTCTTCGATCGCATACCCTGGAATCCCGCTCAGAACGCTGCTCACTTTCTGCGGCGCTCCATAACAATCCAGGTTGCTGATCAGGATGCGCTTCAGCGTGCCAACCTTTGTCGTCTCCTGCGGTCCGCGCAAGCGTGCCCCAAGCCGCATGAATATAGGTCCGGATACAAGGTCGCGCATTGTCGTATTCGTAATCGTGATGTCCTCCAGCAGCGCGCCATCCACGGTCTCCAGCGCATAGCCCTGGCAGCCTTCAAACACGCAGTTGGAAATGGTCACATTGATAAATCCGCCGTTCGATTCCGTGCCGCACTTGATCCGCCCCGTGCGCGGTATGTGGGTGTCCGGTGCGTACTTTTTGAAGGTTCCATCCAGCACCGAGCCAAGCTCGTAATATCCGGTAACCCAGCAGTTAGTAATGGTCAGGTTCCGCGTAGGTCGCGCATAACCCAGCGCATAACTCGATTTTGGACAGATTCCGTCATCCCACGGTGAATTCACGGTGCAGTTTGAAACCCGCACGTTCTGGCAGCAATCAATGTCCATGCCATCGCGATCGGTGTCAATCTTCAGGTTGTCAATCGTCAGATTATCCACGCCCGTCAGCAGCAGGCAGAAATGTCCGCCTTTCAGCATCGAGAAATCGCGCAGCAGAACATTGCGGCAATTCTTCAACGCGATGGCCTTGTTACCCACGCCTGCCTGTTCGGCTTTGTAAGTGGGGTAGTTACCGCGGGACGCGCGCTCCGCGCCGAAGCTCAGGCCCTTGCCCCAGATAAGCCCAGTTCCCGTGATGCTCAAGTCGTGTATGTCCTCGCCCCATATCAGCGAGTTATGCCAGTGGTTATGTCCATAATCCTGGTAAGCGTCCCAGGCAGTCTTCGGCTCGGCAGCATCGTACACGCCTCCGTTGTAGCCGGTCTGTTGGTCGGGCCGTGGGCTGTCCGCCGCCAGAATCGTGCAGCCTTGCTCAAGGTGCAGGTGCACCTGGCTCTTCAGCCGGATCGAAAAGCTGAGGTATGTCCCCGCAGGGAACAGAACCACTCCGCCGCCTGCTGCGGCCGCCGCTTCAATCGCATGGTTCACCGCTCCCGTGTCCAGCGTCTTGCCGTCGCCCGCAGCGCCGAATTTGCGCACATCAAAGATGCCTTGCGCCGGCATTCCAACGCTCGCACCATCCGTTGTTTGCGCGGCGAATGAGGCCGCTGGAATTGCGGCTGCCGCCATCCCCATGCCGCCTGTACGCAGAAAATCGCGGCGCAAGTTATTGAACGTTGTCATTCCCTTATTCTCCTGAATCGAAACTTCTCATCGCAACCGCAACCGGCCGCGCCACATACCAGCCCCAGCAATCCTAACTGAGATGAAAGACCTCTTCGAGAGGAAACATGTGATCGTCCGCCCTGCCTTCGCCCATCGATTCGAAGAAGGTGGCCATCTCTGCCTGCCACTTCGCATTCACCGCATGCTTTTTCATTTCCGCGCAGCATCGATCAAAGTCGTCCACCTCAAGATAGCCAACCAGCAATCCGTCGGCTCTGAGAAACAGCGAGTAGTTGCGCCAGCCAGTCTCGCGCAAGGCATCCAGCATCTCCGGCCAAACCTGCGCGTGACGCTGTTTGTACTCGTCGACCCTGTCCGCACGGACCTTCAATATAAAGCAGATACGCATCTTCCTCCACGGCCCTGACGCCGCTGCCAGAGCTTCTCCTGGTTAAATCGCAGGCTCCGAATCCAACCGGCGACCCGCGCCGTCCACAAGATAACTCATAAAGTGTGTTTCTGGATAGAATTGCGTTTCCTATCGAAAGAATTTTAATGTCGATTGCTGAATTGGAGCTGAACTCGACTGATTCCTTTCAGTCGTCCCCTTCTCTTGGCAGCCCTTGGGCTCCCTTTCCTGCCCGCGTGCGCCTCAACAGCCCAAGTCTTTGTCCGAATCTTCACAGGCCCAGGATCAATCCAGCGAAGCACCGAATAAAAAATAAGTTTTCTATTGACATTCGTTCCATCAATCCCTTACGTTTTTGCGGTGGTCAGACCATTAAGTTAAGCCGCACTTAAATCGTGGTCCACCACTCCCATTTCCGGAGGCCGCCAACAGTCTTATGAAAACAAAACTCATCCACGTTCAACTCGTGCAGCACCTAAGAAAACAAGCGCGCTCGGCGGCAATGGCAACTTTGTTGCCGGCAGTCTTTCTCTGCCTTGGTCTGGCAATCATGCCCGCCTCCGCACAAACCGCCGGCGAGGCGGCCATCACCGGGATCGTCGCCGATTCAACCGGCGCAGTCATTCCCACCGCCACCATCACTGCGACCAACGATGCCACAGGCGTCGACACCACGCGTCACGCGTCGTCGGCAGGAGCGTTTCAGATAAGTCCGTTAATCGTCGGAACCTACACGCTCACTGTTACGGCCCCCGGATTCGACACTGCGAAACAGCAGGGCATTGTCCTCAATGAAAACCAGATCTTCGGCTTCAATCCTGTCCTGAAGGTCGGCAATCAGAAGGAGACTGTCACCGTCACCGCGGCACCGCCTGCCCTGGACACCGCCAATGCTGTCCTCGGCGGCACCATCGCGACCGAGGAATTCATGGCTTTGCCTATCCTCGTTTCCGGCAACCAGCAGCGCGATGTTACCCAGTTCTCCAACTACCTGCCCGGCTCGCAGGCTGGCAGCCGTTCCTCGCTCGTGTCCGGCACCGCTAGCCGCGTTGAAGAGGTCTATCTCGATGGCATTCCCCTGACCACCATCAGCCAGATCGGCGACAATCGCCCCATCTTCAACCTCGTCCCTTCAGAAGCCATCGGGGAAATCGGCGCTCTCACCAGTGGCCAGTCCGTCGAATACCAGGGTGCTGGTTCAATCAACTACAGCATGAGAACCGGCGGAAACCAATACCACGGCACGGTCGCCGACTTTGTTCGCAACACTGTTTTCGACACATGGGGTTTCACCGCCATCGCGGCCACTGAGAAGAAGCTGGTCAACAACGTTGTCACCACAGTACCGGTCGGCAAGCCCATCGATCACCAGAATGAATTCACCTTCGCCGTCGGCGGGCCCATCTCCGTGCCACACCTTTTTAGCGGACACGACAAGCTCTTCTTCTTTGCCGCGTATGACAAGGTCCACACCCGCTCTGCTCCAACGTACGCAACGGCCACCATTCCCACCACCGCCATGCAGTCGGGCGATTTTTCCCAGCTCCTGGCCTCGAACGGTGGTCCAGGATACGCGGTCTACGATCCCACCACTCTGTCAGCCTGCACTGCCAACAGCACCAGCGGCCCCTGCCGCTATCAGTACGGCTACACCGCCGGCGTTGGCGCCGGTGCCGCAGGCAATCCGGTACCCAGCGGCGCTCCCATCAACGTGATTCCCACGGGAGAAATCTCGCCCATATCCCAAACCATGCAATCGTTCCTGCCCACGCCAACGACCTCAGGAATCCAGAACAATTACCTTGGTGGCATTCCTTCCGGCTACGACAACTGGCTCTACTCCGGCCGCATCGATTACACCATCTCGCCCAGGCAAACATTGTCCGCGACGATCACCGGCGGCAACCGCCATGCTGTCCCCTATACCGCGACTACAGCCGTCTTGCCGCTTCCTTACCTTGGCACCACGGCCTCCATCGTCGCGGGACACTGGGCCGATCTCTCGCACACTTACACCATCAAGTCCAACCTGGTGAACCAATTCAAATACGGCTTCAGCAACTTCGGTGGACCGCCCCTGAAAAACATCACACAGGGTGTCAGCCAATATGAAGCCTCAACCATGGGCATCGGTTTTACTGGTGTTCCCGCCAACGGGCAGGCCGTTACCGAATTCCCGACGCAGGTCTTCGGCGGAAGCAATGCGCAAACAGAATGGGGAGAAGGCGGATCAGGTGTCACCGCAACAACCGTCACCGAAACCTATACCGCGGTTGATAACCTGCTCTGGGTCAAGGGAAAACATGCCATGACGTTTGGCGTACAGTTCCAGTGGCTCGAAGAAAATGCTTCCTCCTACGACGGGCCCACTTCTTCGCTCACGCTCAACTGGAGTCCGAATGAAACTGCGGGAATCAAGGGATCGTCTTACACCGGCAGCACCGGCTACTCCTATGCAAGCTTCCTGCTGGGAGCAGTCTCCAGCACCGGTATCACCTTGCAGCCTTTCTCCGTGCTCGGTGGACGCTATCGCCCCATTGCTCCCTATGTGGCCGATGACTACAAGATCACTTCGAAGCTAACCCTCAATCTCGGCCTCCGCTGGGACTACATCCCCACATACAATGAAGTCCAGAATCGCTTCTCATTCCTCAATCCCAACATCACGAACCCAGTCACGGGCAATATGGGTGCACTGGAGTTCGCCGGAACTGACGGTGGTTCCGGCGTCAGCTGCGGCTGCTCTTCCCCGGTTAGCAACTACATGAAGAACTGGGGTCCGCGCGTTGGCTTTGCCTACGCTCTCAACTCTAAAACCACCGTCCGCGGCGCTTACTCCACGGTCTATTCCCATGCCGGCGGAACGGGCGGCGCAGGTGGCGCGTATGCCGGCCCATCGCAGCTCGGATTTACCAGTTCACCCTCGTATGCCGACTCTGCTGCCGGAGCTTCCGCGGGTCCGGCCTTCTATCTGAACACCAGCACTGCCTTCGCTACCATGGGCATTGCCAACAGCAACTTCGGCGGTCCTGGCTACACCGTTCCTGCCATCACCGCACCGGGAGCGATTAGCCAGACTCTCAACGTCGGCAATACGGTGAGTAGTTCAGGCGCATTTGTCCAGGCTGGCGGCGCTCCCGGTTTCCCTGACCACTATCTCTCCGGTCGCGCGCCTGAATTCAACTTCTGGAATTTCGGCGTCCAGCGTGTCATCTCGAGAGACATAGTAGCCACGGTTAACTACGCCGGTTCCGTTAGCCACTTCCTCGCCGGTGCAAGCAACATGCGCGGCTTGCAGTCTGGCCAGATCAATCCCATGTGGTATGCGCTGGGCCAGTACGGCGAGTCCCATGGATTGGGGAACCTGCTCACTGCCGCAGCAACATCCGCAAATCTGGCCGCAGCTAACACCGCCGCAGCCGCTGTGGGGCTTCCCAACATCAACCTTCCCTACGCCGGTTTTGGCGCGGCAGCCGCGACCTCGGCCGGCGCAGGCAAGGCCACCATCGCACAGGCCCTTACCTGGATGCCGCAATTCTCCGGCACTACGGATACATGGGGTAACATCGCCAACGTCAGCTATAACTCCATGCAGCTATCGATCGCCAAGAGATTGTCGAATGGATTGGCACTCAACCTCAACTACACCTACTCCAAACAATTGGATGACACAGGCACCATGCGCAGTGGCTACGCCATTCCCGCCGACGTCATCCTGAGCGGAAAATCCTGGCCGGTCAATCGCATCGATCGCTCCTGGAGCACGAACAGCGTGCCCCACGCCCTCGCCATCTATGGGGTTTACCATATTCCGGCAGCGGGAGAGAACGCGGTCGCCAAGGCGGTGACTGGTGGATGGACGCTCTCGGGCCTTGGCACCTACTACTCCGGTACGCCTTTGAGCGTCACAGCCTCATCCTGCAACAGCACCTACGAGCCCAACACCGGCCAGTGCATGCCTGACCTCAACCCAGCCTTCACCGCCAAGCAGATCCGCCAGAACGGCTCGTGGGGCAAAGGCATCACCGCCACAACTTTCTCTTCCATCTCGTACATCAAGGGCTACGCGGGCAACGCCACACAGGGAGACGGCAACACCTCACCAACCGGCAACGGCACCAACGTCCCTTGCGCCCAGGCAGGCGGCCCGTTCTGCAACTCCGGTGAATTCATGATCGGCGACGCTCCCCGCGAGAGTCCCTTCGGCTTGCGCAGTCCCGGGGTTCCCAATGTCAACCTGGGTCTCCGCCGCACCTTCAACCTGCGACCGGAACGGCTCAAGTTCGTGTTTGCGGCCGATTGCCAGAACGTGGCCAATAAGGTGACCTTCAGCGGCATAAACACCAGCGTCGACAGCGCCACCTTCGGTACTGTAAGTTCTGCCACCAGTAACACCGGCAGCCGCGACTTCCAGTTCTCCGGTCGTCTCAACTTCTAACCATTGGACATTTCATCTTTCCTGACCCGGAGCCGCATCGCGATGAATCTGCGACTGCAGCTCCGGGCTGTTGTTTAGAATGATCGACTGAGGATTAGACATGTCTCTTCGCGGAGTAGTTTGCCTGTTCACTTTCATGGCCGCCTCTTCTTTCTTTCAAGCGCAACAAGCCAATGCGCAACATCAGCCTTCCGCGAAAGAACAAGCCAACATCGACATGAACGCGGCGCGACATTTCGGTGATGCTCCAGGCAATCCCGGCCCTCTCGCTACCGATCTCTCGTACTCCACCAAACCCGCCGACGTAGCGAAAGGAATGCGCAAAGTCGCTGACTGGCAGCTCGCCACATCGCACCAATACTTCGACCGCATCTGGACCTGGAGCGCTCTCTATACGGGCTTCATGGCTGCATCCGATTCGCTCGGCGACCCTGAGTACCGCGATGCGATGCAGGCCATGGGACAGAAGTTCGATTGGCAACTTCGCTCGCATCTACCCAACGCCGACGATCAAAGCGTAGCGCAGACATACCTTGAACTCTACTTACTCGAGAAAGAAAAAGACGCAACCCTGATCAAGCCAACGCAGGCTGAGCTCGATGCAATCCTCGCCGCACCGCGAACGTCTACCGTCCCCGGCAAAGAGATCGCCTGGTGGTGGTGCGACGCTCTCTTCATGGCGCCTCCGGTCTGGGCGCGCATGTATGCTGCAACCGGCGACCACAAATACATCGACTATCTCGACGAGGAGTGGGCCAAGACTTCAGACCGGCTCTACGATCCCACCGAACACCTTTACTTTCGCGACTCCACCTATTTGACACGCACCGAGCCCAATGGCAAAAAGATGTTCTGGTCCCGCGGCAATGGATGGGTCATGGCGGGGATCATCCGCACTCTGCAATATCTTCCCAAGGACGATCCGGCCCGCGCAAAATACATTGCGCAGTTCAAAGACATGGCCGCAAAGATAGCTGAACTTCAATCCCCCGACGGCCTGTGGAGAGCCGGTCTGCTTGATCCCGCAGACTACGATCAGCCTGAGAACTCCGGCTCCGCGTTCTTTGCCTTCGCTCTCGCGGCCGGCGTGAACCAAGGCCTGCTCGACAAGAAAGAGTACCGTCCCGTCATCGACAAGGCCTGGGCCGGACTGCTTCATCATGTCTACGCCGATGGCAGGTTAGGCTGCATCCAGCAGACCGGCGCGGAGCCGCAACCCTTCAAAGCATCCGCAAGTTATAACTACGGCGTCGGCGCTTTTCTGCTTGCCGGCAGCGAGATCCGCAAATTGCACCGCTAGGGCAAAACAAGGTCAGGTGTGCCCTTCAAAAATGCGCGTGGGTCAACTTTTCAGTCTCCCGTCGTTGCTAACTCGTCGGGATGAAACTTTAAATCAGATTGTTTGCCGATTTATTCTCCCCAAAGATGCAGAATTGGAATTGTGATCGTGACCTTCAAATCCGAATGCAAAACCGTTCAAAATGTCAGGAATACGCAGGGTTTAAATAAATACCCCCACCCCCCCCACGAAATCGACTGGTTTTCTTGCCGCCGTACGTTGGCAAATGCCTGCAAATAAATAAGTTAACCACGACACCCCGCGCACCAATCACTAAAAAAGACCTCCTGAAATTGGGCTTTTTCGCTCGCAAATGGCCGAAAAGAGGCCAGAAACGCCACGCAAACGGCCGTTTTCCGTTCAGTTTTGGAGACGCTCAATTTAGAGCATCACTTCCGCTCCCCATAAGGAACATCCTTAGAATCCTTCGAAGGCGAATCCGTAAACACCGGCTTGCTCCCATCCGCGGTCTTGATCGCGCTGTCGGTGATCGACCAGTTTTTCGCGTTCGCAATCGTGCCCGCGCTTGCCGATTCGATATCCAGATGATCAAAACGGAAATCATCCAGCGTCGCATTCGGATAAGCAGCCACGTTGAACGCGCTCTTCGCCCCAGTGGCCTTGATATTCCAGATGTGCACATCGCTGAAATGCGGCAGTCCCTGCTCATCCGGGACCTTCGTTGTTAAGACAGTCCAATACGTCGGAACCTCCTTCATTCCCGCAGGCACCGTGGCGTAGCTGTAACTGGGATTCCAATTCATAGTGATATGAATCGGTATCGCAACGCCTTCCAGCGTCAAGTCGTGAATGCGTATGTCCTTCGCAAACCCGCCCCGCGTATGCGCCGACTTGAACAGCACCCCCGACGGAACGCCGCTCAGCGCCATAATGTTGTAAGCCTCAATGTTGCGGAATCCTCCTGAAGTCTCACTGCCTATAGTGATTGCCGCCGCGCCCCGCCGCACAATGGAGTCGCGAATCACAATGTCTTCCGTCGGCCGATTCACCCGAAGCCCATCTGAGTCCCGCCCCGCCTTCAGGCACAGCGCATCGTCGTTCACATCAATGTCCGTATGTTCCACCAGCACCTTGCGCGAAGAATCAATATCGATTCCATCCGTGCTTGGCCCCTTGCCGCCTTCGTTGTTGCGAATCGTCACTCCATCCACATGCACATCGTGCGAGTAAAGAATCTGCACCGTCCAGAATCCCGAGCGTTTCAGCACGATTCCCCCGCCCAACAAAACATCAGAAGAATTCTGAAACAGGATCAGTCTTGGCCGCCGCGCATCGTAGTCCGACGCCCATCGCAATCCCTTCGGTTCGTAGGTCGCACGCAAATCCCAATACGATTTCCACCAGATTGGCCCATCGCCATCAATCGTTCCCTTACCAGTAATCGTCACATGATGCTGATCGCGCACATTAATCAGCGCCGCCGGCCAAGTCATCTCAATCCCCGCAATGCGCGTCGGCAGCATCGGATAATCTCCTGCCTTCTCCGATCCAATCAGCGTTGCGCCTTCCGGCACATCAAGAGTCACACCTGACTTCAAGAACAGCGATCCCGTCAGATAGGTTCCAGACTTGAACGTCACCGTCCCCCCATCCACTGCCGCTGCATCAATCGCCTTTTGAATCGCAGCAGTCTCCAGGTTCGCACCGTCGCCCTTTGCCCCATAGTCGTTGGTCAAAAACGTCTTCGGCGTCGCTAGAACCACCTCCATGCTCAGCAGCAAAATCAATACAGACACCCAAAGCATCGCCTGCTTCATTGGCTCAGTTCCTCCAGGCGAATTGGCCCGAAAAGCCCTGAAGGAATCGGCTGCAGATGATCCATATCCTGCGGATCGAATCGTCTGCCATATTTCGCGCGCAGTGCTGTGTAGTCCCGCGGTGGCTGCCCAGCCAGCAAATTGATCGCCGTGTTATACACATGCACCTCAATCGTGTTTTCGCCGGAATGAACGAACGCAGTCACGTCGATTCGATATGGAGGATGCCACAGCGACCCAGCCCTCTGCCCGTTGATAAACAAAATCGCAGCTTCCCGCACTGGCGGATCGAGCAGCGCCATCATCCCACTCGCGTTCGGCTTGCGCTTGTCTTCAAACGGAGTCCCAATTCCGAAGTCAATCACCATGCGCGTACCTTGCGCCGGCTCCTGGCTCACATCGAACTTCCGCGAATAGACTGCTTCGCCAGAGTAATATTGGCGCCCTGAAATCTCCGTCCATGACCAAAGCTTCGCGAGCGGCACCGCCGAATCATCGCCGAACTGAATCTTCCAATCCGCACTAAGATCCGCCATTTGCTTTTCGGCTTTACCTGGCGATTTGACATCTCTCTTATCAGCCTTCTCTGCCGCAGCACTCAAGCGATCCTCAATCACAAACACCCGCGATTCATACGGCGCAAGCCTCAGCGGAATCCGGGCACGCTTGCTCGAAGCTTCATTCAACAGAACCGCACCGCCATCTGGATTCCACGCCTCAATTGCCGCACGGTCGGATCTGAACGCAACGCTCCCATCCACCGGCTCGTTGCTCGTGTTCGCCACAAAATAAACATCCCTGTCCGCCAGCTTGCGATGGATGAACCCAATCGCGCCCATCTTCCCTTTCGCATCCAAATCGGGCGCAAGTGCACCATGCAGCGCCCCCGCAAGCTCTCCAATCGACCCGACCAGAATCCCCTTGGCGCCACTGCTCTTGAAAAGTCCTTCCGACAATGCAGCTATCTCCGCTGAGTCGTGCTGTTCCATCAGTCCCGGCGCCAACGTTGGCGTCTTCCCAAACGCAATCACTTTCCCCGTCGCTGCATAGCTTTCAATCTTCTTGTACGTCAATAGCGGAATCCGGTCCGTCGGCGGAATCACAAGCACCGGATAAGGAATCGTCCCCAGCTTGTCAATCGTGGCCGCATCAATGTAATCCACGTTGTAGCCTGCATCCAGAATCGTCCCCATCAACTCCGGCGTAATTCGCTTCTTCATCTCGTCCGTAACGGCAACATGCCCCGGTGTGAATGCCGCCTGCCCGTCATCCTCCGGCAATAAGATAGCAACGTCATTCGCAGGCTTGCCTTGCCGCAACAGCCAGCTCACGCGCTGCAAATATTTCGTAATATCCGGCATCACCGCAAACCAGGGATTGTGTGAATTGAAGACCGCCGCCGCATACAACGACCACCCCGGCTCACCCGCACCCGGCGGAGAATACGGATAGCCATGCCCGATGAACTGATTCACGCCCAGAAGAAACATGCGGTCCGCTTCCGCCTTCATATCCAGCGGCGTAGCCCGAAACGCCGGCGAGTGCAGCCACGTCCACGTCTCCGCCGAAGTCACATCGCGCC
>Ga0302319_10005906_pt1 | contig 24410 bp, 12 predicted proteins | sample Bog_T0_2_FD_203319 | JGI IMG/M metagenome (GOLD analysis project Ga0302319, IMG submission 203319) | Peat permafrost microbial communities from Stordalen Mire near Abisko, Sweden - Bog_T0_2 | ecosystem: Environmental > Terrestrial > Soil > Wetlands > Peat | place: Sweden: Abisko, Stordalen Mire...
GCTGACATCTCACCATTTTGAAGCACAACGCCTGATTGGAAGAGGGCTGTGCTGACCATAACTCACCATGGAATTTTCAACTTGATAGGCGGTGAATTTGGCGGGAACTACAACGTCAGAAATCTGGCGGTACGGCTCATTTGTTTGAAAATGCAGGTCGACCCGTAGTTATCAATGGGTCAATCTTCAAAACGTAACTGGCGGGTGGCCGGTCATCCTCCCGGGACGGGAATTCGGGTTCCGTGCCTACTGATAATGGGTTTCCCGCTTGCTCACAACGCCTAGCTTTTGCGCGGCGATACAGAACGCATTAGCGTCCGCCGCTGTCGCAAAAGTCAGTGCGACCCGCTTACCGCCAAGCACTTCATCTGTGCATCGTTTGGCTTCGGCAACGCCCTTACCTTCAATATCGCGAATGAGGTTCGTGAGCCGCACTTTCAGCATCCCAGGGTTCCAACCCTCGATAATCACGAGATGTTTTGCAACGGCAAATGGGTAGGTCCGTCCGACGCGTTCGTAACTTTCCAGGTAAAGTTCGACAGAGAAGGCTGTACCCGTCGGGTGTACGGCTCCATCCTTCCGATCTACGATAAGGGGCGCGTTGCCACCTACCAAGAGCGAGGGGTCATTGGATCCGTAGAAGAACACCCATCCAAAATTTCGCTCGATTGTTTTGAGAGGGAACAGGACGATCTGAAATTCATCGCAAGTGAACCGAGCGACGCACTCTTCGGCTATTTGTGTAGCAGTATGCAAGTCCATGAATCACAACCCAACCATCCCCCTCAAAGCATAGCCAAAATCCGAAGGGCAGTCACTTCATCACCGGACGAAAGAAGATGCAAGCTGCGACTCACCCATCCAAGAGTCCCTTTTGCGTCAGACCAGAGACCCGTGGTGGTTGGTTCCAGTTGTATGGTCGTTAGTTCCACCTATCCGTGGAAGCAGATTTACGCTTGGGCCTTCGACGCGCTGCGCTGCTGAAGCTGACGCCCTCCGCCCAACAACCTTTTCCACATCAGCCGCTAGTCGGCTTGGCGGAGCTATGTTCCAAATCCGGCTTCTATCTGAAATCAGACCTTCGGCACACCCGCCGAACCCATCGCGGAGCCGATTCCAATCCGTTCAACGGCACTTCGCCCCTGCAAAGACCCAACGATGACCACAGAACCGATCCGTGTGAGAAATGGCGGCTAATGATTCGATCTGTGTCCAGGTCTTTGTGTTCCGGATAATTACTTGAAGAGCGGAGCGAGGGCCATTGCAAGGAACCAGAGAACAATTGCCACGCGAATGAGAAGAAAGAAATACTTCTTGCTTTTCGCGTGGATCTGCTGGCCCCAAAAGCGCCGAAGTCCTAGCTTCCATTGGAGCCATCTGAAACCGGAATTGTCGTGCTTTTGAACCAGCCGAACCGCGTCCGAAATTTCATGAACGATGTATCTCTGGTTGGTGGGAAAGAAGTCTTCCTTGTCTGGCAATCCTTCGAAGTAGGGGGCGTAGCGATTCCATGCTTCAATCAGGCCAGACTTATCGCCGGCAAGTGCACAAGCCTCGGCCTCCATGTAGGCAAGATAGCGGGCGCAGTGGTCGTGCGGCAAACCGGCGAGCGCGGCACGGCAGGTTGCAATTACTTCCTTCAGATCGTCGCGACGCAACCTGGAAAGACATAACTGGTAATTGGCCAGCACCCACATTCCGATTCCGGTGCGTGTGCGCCAATCCTGAAGAAGTTGTTTTGCTGCGCGTTTTTTGCCAAGGTTCACCATGGAGCGTCCAGCCTGTGCCCACACATCGCTGTTGGATTCCAGCCCCTTTTCCCGCAAACGTGTCCACCATGAGAGCGCGAGGCGCTGATAACTGTTGCGGTTCAGGACCGACATCATATCCGCCACATAGACCGCTTCGAGCCACTCGCTTTGCTCCAGCAACCGTATGAGCCTTGTAACTTCTCGTGTCGAGTGATTCAACCAGCTATTGCGTATCCACTTCGGGGCCTTCGGCTTTCCCTTTTGGTCAAGAATGTAATCCGAAAAGTGAACGAGCGAACGCCGCGTTGGACGGACACCCTTTTTAAGCCGCGCGAGAAACTTTTTGGAAAGTTCTTTTGACCTTCCGGCTTTTCGCAAATGCTCCCAAACCTGATCTGCAGGCCAGACACTTGGTTCCGCGGCTGCGAAACAGACGAGGAGTGCATGATCGAGTGCCGCATCGAGCTTCTTTTCCTGGCACTCCACGCGGACGAGGCGGGCAAGCAAATAGACATTGTCCGCGGCAATCGGAGTAATTCGGCGCAATACAGCCTCTGCGTCGGCTGGACCGCCTGCATCCTGCAATGAGTCGAACCGGCGCAGATGAAGATCAATATCTTCCGGAAAGTCGGCGAGCAGTTCGTCCCATTCCGTGTTGGTGGAAGCTGAGTCGATCTTGTGTTTGTCGAGAAGCAGAAGCCGCCTCTGGCGGAAGCCCACATCGGTCAACATTTGCGGCGGAACAGTTTGAAGCAGATCGCGGCAGGAGGCCCAGTTCTTGTCTTCGTCGACCCAGGAAAGGAGCAGATTCCATCCCCAGTCGTACCACGGCGCATTGCGCAAAACTGCTGCCATGTCAGTAACAGCTTCCTGCTTTGCCCCGCTCCGTCTCTTTGCCCAAGCAAGCCGCCCAAGCACAGGCGATGGGTCATGCGTCCTTGGCTCTATCGCGGACAGCAATTCGACAGCCTCTTTGTCGTGGCGTTGTTCTACAAGCAGCATCGCCAGCCAGTCCGCGGCTTCAAACAATCCACAGTTCAACTGAACGCTTTTCCGCAGGCAAGCTTCAATCTCTCCCGAAGCCGCAAATTGCGGAGACTCTTTAAGCGTCTTGCCCAGGAGCAACCAGAGGTAAGCACCATTTGGATAGGCGCGCACTCCCTGGCGGGCCGCTTCAACCGCCTTCGCGGGCTGACCGCATTGGTTGAAAAGCTCAATGGTGCGCTGATACATTGCGACCGAATCCGGCAGGGCTGCGAGTCCGTCGTGGAGAATTTTTTGCGCTTCTTCGTATCGCTTCTCTTCGATCAGAATCTGAGCGCGGGTGTCGAACGGTCCGAATTGCTGAGGCTCTTGCAGGCTTGCTCTTTCCAGTGTTTCAAGCGCGAGTTGGGTATTCCCTTCTCGCTGTTGAATCCATGCGAGCTGCGTGAGGGCGGCGGTGTTGTCTGGACGGCGTCGCACCAGCTCTTCGAAAACCTTGTTTGCTCCCTGGTAGTCACCAGTGGCACGGCAGGCTCTGGCCAGCGAAAAGCGTAGTCCAGAGTGATAAGGAAACTTTTGGACGGCGTCGCGCAACAACTCGAGCGCCCGCAGCCCATCGGAACGACCGTGGCCGTGATCGAGAAGCAGGTCTGCAACGGCTTCGAGGACATTGGGGTCGTCTGGCCTACGAACCCGCCATCCTTCAACAATCTTCTCGACATCCCGCGGACCGAAGCTTGTCGCGAGCAGTCTCATCATTTCGAGTGAGTTTGGAAGATGGTACGAGTTGCTGAGATACAGGGGTTCAATTGCATCCCAGAGGGCACGGCGTTCCTTCTCAGAGAGGCGCGCCGAACACTCCCAAGCACGCCGGTACGCAAAGAAGTGATCGGGCTCGGAACGGATTGTCTCGAGGTAACCGTCCAAGGCGCCGCGCCAGTCTCCCTGGGCCTCTTTCCAGAAAGCGAGCGCGCGGATGGTCGCGGAATCGTCGGGCGCTAATCGATCAACTTCTGCGAGACAAGCTTCAATCCTAGCCTGCAAACGATTCCTGTGAGTTTGGTCTGTCTTTTCAAATGCGTTGATGGAGTTGAAGACCAATTCCCGCCAGGCCCAGCTGTCTTCGCGATTCCGTTTGACACGCATTCTAAGCACGCGGATCTTGCGCCAGTAGAATTTGTCCTGTGCGTGCTGGCAAAAGGCATTTTCGAATTCCTCATTGGCTGGGTGCTCACGCATCCACCCAATAGCGCGCGCGGCTGCGGCATTCTGACCATGCACGGAGCGAATCAAATCCAGAAGCGCATAACGCGCCGCCATTGACCTTGGGACTTCCGTTACCCAGGCCTCAGCGTGTTCAAGGGCTGTCAGGCTCTGGCCGCTCATACGGTGAAAGGCAACAGCAGCCTCATGGAAAGCAGCCTTTGACGGGCCGCTCTCGAGGAAATGCAATTGCTGCTGCGCATCGGCCCACTTCCCCATGCGGGCAAGGAAGGGAACAGCAAATGCCTGCAGCGCGATCACGGACTTATGCTGCGCGAGCGCATTCTCGCAGGCAGCGATTGCACGCTCAGGATACCCCCGGTCTTCAAGCGCTCCAATCCATGCGATCCATGTGCTGATGCCCTGCGACGACGAGCCCATCTCCTGTACGCGATCTTCAAGCCACCTTAATCCCTCTTCGATGCGATGGTTTTGACAGAGAACGTCGACGTATGCGCGCGCATAGTGTTCATTGTGCGGAGCAAGAAAGGACGCAATGGAATAAGCGAGAAGGGCACTGTCAATATCGCGTTGGTCCCAACGGAGGTCGGCGAGGATGTGCCAGGCTGCGCTGGAAGCCCAATTTCTATTAAGAACCGAGCGCAGCAAAGTAGTCGCACGACGCTTGGTTTCCGAGGAAGAGCGCAGAAGATCAGCGTACTCGCACACGTATCGAGGATGGGGACGAATCCAGTCGCTTTGCGACTCAACTCCGGGAATTGAACCTGTCTCAGCGACCGTCTGCAGCGTCTGGCGCAGCAGTGCCGTGTCACCCATGGCACGACAGGCGTTCATCAGACGAGCACGCAAGGCGGGGGCATTTGGGAATCTATCGAAGAGTTCACGGAAGGCGGCCAAAGCGCGGCCCACTCTCCCCTCTTCCAGATCCTGAATCGCCTGAAGATACTTCGTGCCTGGGTCCGATGGGAATAGCGAGACGATATTGGCCACAATTGGGGACGAGGCTGACGGTTCATAAAGTGTCAGAGCCTTCTGTTGCGCCTGTGCAGCCTCAACAATGGCAGCCTCTGGCGGCAGAAGCTCATCCAGCTTGTTCGCGCGCTCAGCGGTCACTGCCGCCATGCCCAATACACCGAGTGGACTTGATCCGGGATCAAACACGCGAAGCAAATACTCTGTGCTGCGGAACGATGTCGGATCGTGCACTACCGCGATGCCGGCAGCGTGATCCATGCCTACGATGGCCACTGCATGACCGCTGTCGTCGGCGTCCCACGAGACGACGAAGCCGATGCCGGCGTCAATGAGTTTGGCGGCCGTTTCCGGAGTTGCCGCGAAGAGGCGCACATGCAAGCCATTGTTCCGCAACCAATCCGCGGCGGCCCATTCCGCAGTCCCGCCAAAAGTCACATCCGCGGCCAATTCCTCAACCGACACATCGATTCCTGTCGCGGAAAGAGCCGAGCTTACGCTGGTTGGCACACATTCCAAATGCTTCTGAATCGTTCGGCGGTAAGGGAGTTGCAGTCGACGCCCGTCTGGATTGTGTTTCAAATTTGCGAGTACCTGGCGGTGGAACGGTGAACGCGCTTCAGTCGCCCACCGCTCCATTTCGGTGCGATCGTTGGAGAGCTGTGCGATGTCCAACCATGTTCGAGCGAGCGCAGCTTTAAATTCCTTATCTGCCAGAGGCGCTAGCGGCTCCAACTGCAATGCCAGTGCACGAGCCTTCGCGACAGCTTCAGCTCGGTCGTCGCCTTCCAGAACCTCGGCGATTGCGCATTGATGCCAGCACGCGCTTTGTACCAACTGGATCGATTGCGTGTTCTCCGTGGCCAACGTTAGATAGCGAACTGATTCCTGAATCCGACCAAGGTTGAGCAGTGCGGTAGCCATGCTGGTCCCCGCCCATGAGGAGCGGGGATCGAGCTCCCAGGCACGTTCAGCCGAAAGAAGAGACGATTTCCAGTCGTCAGCAAAGCCATGGGTATTTGCCTCTAACGCATGAAGCCATGAACTGTTGGGGGAGAGTGCATGTGCTTGTTGAAGCAGTTCCTTCGCGCGCGCGCGATTTCGGAGCGATGCCCAGGTGAAGGCGTGTGACCCTAGCCAGTTCGCTTGCAGTTCGTCATCGTTATCGCACAGTCTGGGATTTGATTCAAAGGCAACCAGTTCGTCGAGGAGCAGCTTGCGCGGCTCCTCGAGATGATTGGTGAAGTAACGCACCAGAGGGTTCGCCGGCTCGCGCTTTTTCGCCTTCCGAAAAAGACTCCGCGAAAGACGCAAGCCACCTAGGCGCACTGCTAATCTGGCGGCAAATATTAGATCATCGATTGAAAGCTGGTCGACATCTGTCGACGGGGTCCAAATCTCCGCGCTTGCCTTCCATGCATCCAGAAACCTGTGTTGATCGTATAAGCCCTGCAACTTACCGAGCGATAGCTTGCCGGTATCGGTCAACGGCGCGCCCAAACCCATTCTGCCTCTCTACAAACATGGTTGTTATGTGAAAAGTGAATTATATCGACACGGCGAGCCTGGATGGCACAACTTCATATCGGCTCTCCCATGTGGCAGTCTGTGTGCTTCAAACTAGCCGCACCAATGTGACGCCGGACTTGATCCCACGCCGGTGCTTTCAGGTACAGGGCGTTGTGAACAGGAGGAAGCCAGGCCAACCCCTCTGCACCGACACCGATGGCGGGTTATTATATGAAGCAAGGTGGTGGTTTGTTTCAGTGCTCGATGCATGCGGCCGCATCCAGGCGGGTAATGTGTTCAGATCCCGGCTGTTGCGCGCTTTCTCTAACTCCTAGCTGAACCGAACCATGGTCTATTTGCATCTTCATCCCACAAGGCAGCGAAGGCGATTGTAGCCATGATGAGCGAATGCCCGAGGCCAAAAAATACCAGCTGTTAACGTAGAATTACTAAGCTCGTTAGTCATTTATTTTAAGTGTGCGAAAGTGGCGGAATTGGCAGACGCACCAGACTTAGGATCTGGCGGAGCAATCCATGGGGGTTCGAGTCCCCCCTTTCGCACCAATGACTTACAACCAATTTCAATATTGTCCATTTTGTTCTGTGCTTAAAACTGTGCTCACTCACGAAAACCCGTACCTGCCATTTTGCAGGAGATGGTTCCGGTAATCCCACCCCTTCTGAGAAAGGCTGTGTGTTTGAGATTGCACGGAGGGACGCATACTAACCGGACGGAATTTTGGGGGGTCAGGTTACGATTTCTCATATCGATCTAGCTCGAGCCCATCTCCAATTCTTGTTAGCCGAGCGAGAAAGCTCTGGGATTGCTATTGTTGTACGTTGTGCGAAAGAGGTGGTTATGAAGGGGCAGGTTTTTGCAGGGGGCATTCCCAGAGGGTCGGTAACACGGTTGCTTTTACGAATGGCAATCGCACTTGCGCTGCTCGTCTTTCCTGCGCGCATGGTGCTCGCGGTAAATTGTCCGGTGGCCAAGCATAATCCGCCCACTGACGCTGACAAGGCTCTGCTGGCTGCCGATTATTCCAAGGCTGAGAGCCTCTACAGTGCCGCTCTCACTGCGCATCCCGGCGATGTTGACGCTACCGTCGGCCTCGTTGAAACGCTCTTGCGGGAGCAGAAAGTGCTCGATGCAGAAGAGGCAGTGCATGCCGCTTTAGAGGCGAACCCCAACTCCGCCTCCTTTCTCACTCTCCGCGGCGAAGTAGAGCTTCGCCAGGGCGAGCCGTGGCTTGTCGAAAAGACTATCCTCGACTCCTATAAGCTTGACCCTTGCAATCCGCGCACACGCTTGCTCTTCGCCCGCTTTTCTCAGGTCAGTTCACGGAACGCAACGGCTCGCCAGCAGATTCTTCTCGCTTATCAGTTCGATCCCCAGGATCCGGAGATTCGCGCCGAATGGATTCAGACACTGCCCATATCACAGCGCATCACAGAGATGGAGTCCTATCTTTCTTCCCCTACGGGCGACGATCCCGACCGTGTACGCCAGATGAAGACCGCGCTTGATCGCTGGAAGAAGCAAGCCGGCAGCCCGCCACACGCATGCAGCCTGACTTCCACAGCCAACACTGCGGACATTCCATTCATCAAGCTGATCGGGAGGGGCGGGCACACGCGCGCTTCTGGCCTGGAAATAGGACTGAACTCCACCACCGCCCGACTGCAACTTGGCGCAAGTGAAGGCGGCCTTACCGTCTATCGCCCCGTGGCTGAAAGGGCGGGGCTTAAACGCCTTGCAGCTTCAGAGCCAGGAGCGTTTCCGGGAGCCAAGCCCACGTATACCGCCTATGCCGAATCCATCAAGATTGGCAGCCTCGAATTCAAAGACTGCATCGTGAAAGTCATTGACGGCAACAGTCCTGACGACGATGGCGACGGTCTCGTCGATATCGACCTGTTCTCTGACTTTATGCTCACTGTGGACTACCCCATGCGCAAGTTGCAACTGGCGCCTCTGCCGGTTCGCCCGCAAACGACTGCGCCCACTCCGAGCCTGCACACCGACCCTGCGGAAGATACAGAAATTGCCAATCCCCAGGCTACAGATCGTTATATTGCGCCTGAACTCAAGGATTATACGCAGATTTACAGAGTGGGAAAAAGTCTGATTCTTCCTGCCGGGCTGACCGGAGAGAAGACCAAGGATCCGAGTGCGGAGGCAATCAAGCTATTTATCTTGAACCTGGGCGCACCGGAGACCAACATCTCCTTTGGCGTCGCGATGGACGTCTCCAAGGTCCACGAACAGACTATTCCCTGGGGCGATGGCAAGATGAAGGTTGCCGACGAAATTACCTATAACTTTGCTCACATGGCTCAGAAGGTAAATGGAGTCGTAACCACCGACATGTCGTCAATTTCGAAGAGCACGGGTATGGAGATTTCGGGCTTTTTCGGCGCCAATACTTTTCAGCTGCTCATCATGCACATCGACTACCGCGACGGCGTTGTGAAGTTCGAATACATTCCCAACCGCGGTTACAAGTTTCAATAACCTGAGCGGCCGGCGATTCACACGTTAATAAGGGCCTTCATCGCGGGCGCGTACCGATCTCCCGCCGCCGCGTCGGGAGGGAAAATATCCGTGAGACTCTGGACCAAGTCCGGAGCAAGGGAAAGCTCGACCGCGGCCGCATTTTCCTCAACGTACTTACGCCGCTTGGTTCCTGGAATGGGCACAATGTCTTCTCCTTGCGCGAGCACCCAAGCCAATGCTAGTTGGCCGGCAGTCACGCCTTCCTGTGCGGCCAGTTGCTTTACCCTCTCGACCAGTTCCAAATTGCGCTTGAAATTTTCACCCTGGAAGCGGGGGCTGACGCGTCGATAGTCGTGGGCGTCAAAGTCGTCCGGGCTCTTGAATGCTCCTGTGAGAAAGCCACGCCCCAGCGGACTGTATGCTACAAAAGCCACGCCCAGCTTGCGGCACATGGGGAGCACCTCGGGCTCCGGATCGCGGGTCCAAAGAGAATACTCCGTTTGCAGAGCGGTGATTGGATGAATACTGAAGGCCCGTTCGAGCGTTGCAGGAGCCGCCTCTGACAAGCCTAGAAACCGCACCTTGCCTTCCTCCACCAGTCGCGCCATCGCTCCCACTGTCTCCTCAATCGGCGTCTTCGGGTCCACTCGATGCTGATAGTAAAGATCGATGGTCTCAATGCCCAGCCTTCGCAGACTAGCCTCAACCGCACTACGCACATAACGCGGACTGCCATCCACGCCGCGTCGCGACGGATCGGCCGGGTCGCGCAGGATGCCGAATTTTGTCGCCAGGAAAAACTTGTGCCGACGCCCTTTCAACGCCTTCCCAACCAGAACTTCATTGGTATGGGGTCCGTAGACGTCCGATGTGTCCAGGAAATTGATTCCCAGATCGAGCGCACGGTCAATGGTCGCCAAGGACTCCTCCTCGTCGCGAACGCCGTAGAATTCGCTCATGCCCATACAGCCCAGGCCGATTGCTGAAACTTCGGGTCCGTTCGTCCCTAATCTGCGCGGTTTCATTTTGTAGATGTCGCCTCTCTTGTCCACCGTACACCTTTGAGCGCCAGTCAAGCCAAACTCGCAGCCCTCCGGCTCGCACTGCCGGGACCCCCTCATACTTTATCCTTTAGATCAGAGGACTCATTGACGGATTCAGGTTTATACCAACGGATGTTGGCAGTGGCGCTTGAAGAAGCCCGCCTCGGTTTCGATGAAGGGGGCATTCCTATCGGAGCCGCCGTGTTTCGCTGCAACGGAGAACTTGTAAGTCGTGGCCGCAACCGGCGCGTGCAGCAAGACGATCCAAGCGTCCATGGCGAAACGGACGCATTTCGCCGCGCCGGCCGGCAACGCAGCTACAAAGACCTGGTCATGGTGACTACGTTGGCTCCATGCTGGTATTGCAGCGGCCTGGTCCGCCAATTCGGCATCGGGACTCTAGTTGTCGGTGAGAGCCGCACATTTGCCGGGGGCCTGGACTGGCTGCGTGAAAACGGCGTGGAAGTGATCGATCTGGACAACGCGGAATGCCGTGCGTTGCTCCAGTCTTTCATTGTTCTCCATCCCGAAATCTGGAACGAGGACATCGGCGAGGAGTAGAACAGGCAGTGATGAGGGGCCGGTCGTAACTCCTTTGTTTTGAAAAGTGACTGGAGTCAATTTTACGTAAGTCCTTTGTTTGAATAGGCAATTTTCATATAACGTGTTTATTTTCAATTAGATGAGATGAAATCGGTACTTGGGGCTTATTTCATACGGAGGTTGGCAAGATTCTTCCGTCATGGGCCTCTGCCGGGGGGATTTTCGCTCGATCTTTTTTCATTGTGCGCTACATAGCGATAATGAACTGCAATGCGTGGGGAATTATTTTTTAATTGGAGCAAGTGATGTTGGGGGCGCCGTCGTGTCGGACGAATCCGATTGATGCATTCGAGGTAGAGTTACTCAGATTTTGCGATGGGCAGCAGAAGTTAGAGCAGATCGCGGGGATCAAGAATGAAATTGGGCGCCCGCAATTCGCAGGCGCCCAATTTAGTGGAACGAGATCGAATTCAACTAACCGCTCATCCCCAATTGATGCTCTTAGAAATCAAGCTTCAAAGACATTTGTATCTGCCTTGGGCTGCCGATGGTGTGGGAAACAATGCCGAGGCCTGATGGATAGCTGTACAAAGAACTGCAGGGAGCGCCTGGAGCGCAGCCGGCAGGAGTCACCGCCTCCCCCGCTTGCGGGAACGCGTTGTATTCCGCGTTCTGTGACACCTCGGCGCCGGGGATATCGAAGCTGGTGGTGTTGGTCAGGTTGTAGACGTCAAACGTGTACTTCAAGTTGTACCGTTCGCTGATGGAGAAGACCTTGACCAGCGAGGCATCCGCGCGTTTCTGAAAGGCCTGGCGGAAGATGTTGCGCTGTCCGGTTGTGAACCCGGTCTCGTAAGGATCGGAGGTTGGAATAGCGCCGCCCAGTCCGCCTGCCGGCAAGAGTGGAAGGGTGAAACAATCTGCTTTGAGAGCAGGCAGGCCGCCAGCCGGTGTCCAGGCGCCGGATGCATGAGTCACCGCAGTCTTGGCGGTGCAGCCGGGTGCCAGCGGGACAACCGGGTTGGTGATGCCGTCCGCCGTTGAGTAATAGATACTGCCCACTGCGCCGGAGTAGTCGATGATGCTGTAAGGCTGACCGCTTTGCAGCACAGCCAGACCAACCAGCGACCATCCATCAATCACTTTGCCTTCCCATGTGTGCTTGTTGGCGAAGTCGGGAATCTGATAGGCGTAGTTGAGGCTGAAAACGTGTGTCCGGTCGTAGTCGGAGGAACCGTAACCGCTTCTAAGGTTGAGCGGATTGTTGCCGCTGTAGAAGAGCCCCAGGCCGCTTTGTTCGTCGAGTGAATGCGACCAGGTGTATGAGGCACCGGCTTGTAGTCCATGGCTGATGCGCTTGTCGATGTGCGCCTGCAACGCGTTGTAGGCATCGATGCCTGCTGCTTTGTAGGTAATCGACTCAGCCGCGTAGCCGATGTATGGAACACGCAGATCCACGTTGCCGCCTTCGTAGTTGGCCTGGTACCCAGTGCCATCTGGAAGAGTGGCGCCCCCGACGTTATATCCATAGCTGTAACTCTGTGCATAGGGTGTGCCACCCAGAGTCGGGCTGGAAGGCGAGGCGATGTTAGGTTGGTTGAACGGTACCGGGATGACCTGATGCCGGCCGATATTGCCGACATATCCAAGCTCGACGGCCAGGTCGGCGCGCGGCTGCCATTGGAAGTCAAGGGTGTAGTTCATCGTGTAGGGCAACTTGTTGGCGCGATCGTAGACACCGAGTGAAATAGGCTGACCGTTGTTGATGACACCCGGTGCGCCGTCACCGAAATTGGTGATGCTGTACGCATTGGGCAGATAGTTGGCCAGATCGGAGGCCTTTGGATTGCTCGGCGCGGCGTATTGAAGCACGGTGCCGTACGGATTAGAAAGATTTCCGGTTTCAGCCGTCGGCGGACCCGTCGGTGGGCCGTATCCGCCGTTACCGCCGCAGGTTGGAATGTAGTACTCATACAACGACTGCGAACTTGTTGGGCAGCTTGAAGCGTTCACGAACGGGAGCTGCTGATTCACGCCGAACGGGCCGCCCGTTACGGTGCCGATCGCATATCCGGGCGAGAAATAGCTGAACAATTCGCCGCGGTCGTAGTAGATTCCCGCGCCTGTGCGGATGACAACCTTGTTGTGGCTCCATCCGGGTTGCCATGCCGCGCCGACACGTGGGCCAAGACCCCATTGGCGACCGGTCAGCGTGGTGTTGCTTACGCCTTTGGTGCCGTTCGCGTTGTTGCCGGCAATGATCAGTCCAGGATTGGTGATGGTGTCTGAGCCCGAATCGTAGCTATAAAGCTTGGGGTCGAAGTTGAATAGACGGCCGTATTTTTCCGTCAAGCCCCCGTCCCAGTCGTAACGCAGGCCCGCTGTCAGCGAAAGGTTGGGAGTGATCTGCCACTTGTCCTGGACGTAAGTGCCAAGTTGGTTGGCGCGGTAGTAGCGGCTTGCGTTGCCTTGCAGAAATGAGCTGACATAGAACCCGGTCGCCGAACTGCCCGGCGTCACAAAGCCCTGGACCATCTGGCTGAAGTCGTCGGTCGCAACCGTTCCTGTTCCGGTGCGCTTGTCGATGGTGTTGAGCTGTGTGTAGGTATAGCTGCCGCCAAAGCTGACCGTGTGTTTGCCAAGCGTCCAGATCGCGTCGCCCGAAGGAGCAATGCGGTTCTGGAAAACGCCGGTGTTCGAGGACTGGCCTTCGGCATTGGGTCCAATGTTCAGAATCGCCTGCGACAAGCCGGAGGGCTGATAGTCGCCGAGAATGTTATAGACCGAGATGCCAGGGAAATACTTCGATCCGAAAACGTTGATCGACCCGGTGCCTGCCGCGCCGCCGGGAATCGAATCGGGGCTGAAGGGCTGCTCATTGTCGCCGTAGTTCTTCTCGCGAATGATGCCGAGCGTCTCGGTAGTGCTCAGGTTCGGCTTGATGATCAGGGTGTTGATGATCGAGGCCACCTGCGCGCCGGAATCCAGATGCTCGGTGAAGCCCGGGACACTTGAATAGGAATATGGCGAGAGAGTTGGATCGTGTTGGTAGAAATACTTCATCGCCAGCGTATCTTTCGATGTCGCATTCCAGTCAAGGTCGGCGACGCCCAGATCGGCCGTGAAGCGGCCTGCCCCGGGAATGAAGGCGTTGTCAATGTGCGCCGCGCTGATTGAGCCGCCTGCTGCGGTGAGTGTGTCATTGGGGATGAGCCACTTGCCCGGTTGGCCAGGAAGCGAAGGTGAGTTGAATAGGACCAGAGCAGTCGGATCAATCTGGGCTGTTGTGATCGGAGTGCAGCCGAAGTTGGCCTGATCGTACGGCGTGCAGAAGGAGTTATTGGAAACTGCTGCCAGCGCCGATGCGGAACGGTCGTCGGTTAGTCCGACAGGTACATCGAGCACCGAATCGCCAATCTCCTGGTCCGAAACATGCAGGTGCTGATACGACACGAAGCCGAACAGCTTGTCCTTGATGATGGGGCCGCCAAACGTGCCGCCGGCGATGTAGCGATGCAATTGGGGGACTTTGTTGTACGCCGGAATATCCTGGTCCTGGTTGAAGAAGAATGGAGCGGCATTGATCCAACTGGTGCCGCGATGCACGTAGGCTGTGCCGTGATAGACGTTCGTGCCCGAAGCCGTGCTCAGATCGATGTGCGCACCAGAGGTCGAGCCCTGCTCGGCATCGTACATCGAGGCGTTCACGCGGACTTCCGCAATGGTCTCAGGCGCCGGCGTGGGAATTGCATTTCCGATGGAAAGGTAAATGGAGGCTGCGGATGGAATCACGCCGCCGGCGCCCGTGCTTGAAGAGACACCGGTTGAGTTGATTACGCGCGCCGAGGCCACCTGGCTGGTGCTCTTGCCATTGAAAAGATTGCTGGCGTCCACGCCATTCAGCAAAAACGAATTTGAAGTATCGCGCTGACCGTTGGACCAGATCGGCGCGTTGCCCAGGCCGGAGTTGGCTCCCGTTCCGCCGCCGAACTCTGCGCTTACGCCCGTGGACTGAGTAGCGAGGCCGGTGAAGCTTCCCGTCGCCAGGGGCACTTGCTCAATCTGCGCACTGTCCATGACGTAGCCGTTCGTGGTGTCGACGGCGTTCATCAACGGCGATGCTTCCACTTCCACCGTCTCGCTGGTCTTGCCGATCTTCAGGGACGCGTTTACCGTATCGGTGCGATTCGCCTGCACCGTGATGTGCTGTGTCTTCTGTACATCGAAGCCATCCGCCGTGTAGGTCAGGGTGTAGGTTCCGATGGGAAGATTTACAAGCGAATACTCTCCCGATCCGTTTGTCTTTACCGTGCGTGTCAGCGAGGTCTGCTCATCAACGACGGTCACGGTGGCATTTGGAATCACGCCGCCTGAGGAATCGGTAACCTCGCCGGTAATGCCGCCAAGAGTCTGCTGTGCATGAACAGCACTAAAACACAGCGCAACGGCCGCCACTATTGCCAGCAACCGGGGAATCGGACAAGATACGATACGCAGGAATTCTTTCACGATGCACAGCCTCGAAATAGAGATTTCCCCAGCAGTCTCGATAGGTGAAATCGACACCGACGGGGTTGAATGAAAAGCTTGCTGCTCTTGGGTAATCCCACTTTGGGTAATCCCCAAAAAGTGAAAATGTAAGTTCCGTTACGAGTGGTCCTCGTTTATAGGTCTGGTGTGACTTACTTTGCGGATTGCCAATAGAATACCTGTTACGAACCCGGATTCGAGAAGAAATTAACCCGATTCTTATACGGTCTTTATGCGTTTATACCGAACCCGGTGCAAAAGTCGGGGCAAACTCTGTGCCGGATATGTCCCGGGTTCTGGATCCGTCCGTCCTATGCAGGGCTCAGTCGCGGCAGGATCGAAAACCTGACATCATTCAACCCGTTCGCATCGACGCGCGCCCCATCATGCGGTCAAAGAAGCAACCTGTTTCCTGCGCAGAAAATACCACACCAATCCCAACCCGATATAGGCGAGGTAAATCCATGGAATCCGCGCGTGCGTCGCATCCGTGGCCGAGCGCAGATCGAATATCACAATCAGGACCATGACAACGACGGTCAAGACGCTGATCGCCGCGACCCAATGCGAATGCTTCCCAAGCGCCCGCCGCGCAAATGGAAGTGCCACAGCCACCAGGGCATACGCGGTCAGAAAGCCGAAAACCGAAAGCGACCCGAGCCAGTCGTACATGTCCGACGCTTGAACGCCGCGCAACGCAAATGCCGCGGTGAGGACGAACATGACCCCCGCTGACAGTGCAACCGCTGTGCCTGGTGTGCCGTGACGCCGGTTAGTCCGCTCGAGAATTGGGGGCAATAATTTCGCGTGCGCCATGCGCAGTACTACACGTGCTGCTGCTGTTGTGCACGCCAGGACGCACGCAAACATGCTCACCGCTGCGCCAACGTCGATCGCCACTCCCAAGGGAGATATGCCCACCTTGTTCGCCAAGAGGTGTAGCGGGCTGGTCGAATCGCTCAAATGTGAAGCTTCTCCACGGAAGCCGAGCACTTCGCTGTACGCGCATAGTACGAGGAATACGCCCGCCAAAATGGCGCATTGAATCACCGCGCGGGGAATCGTCTTCAACGGTTCGCGAGCTTCTCCGCCCAGCGCAGTGGCCGACTCAAATCCTACAAAGCTGAAGATTGCGAGCACCAATGCGGGGCCCAGTGTGGGGATGGAGACACCCTTCAGCCGGAACTGATCCATGTCAAATTGGAATCCGAAACGGAAAACCAGTGATGCGAGCAGAATCAGAATCAGGCTGACAGAGACCACCTCGATCCACAACATCAACTCCGCCGAAAGCTTCACGTCGTGATACGCAATCAATCCCGCCACGCCGCAGACCACCGCCAGAGCAAGCAGAGCAGGTGGAGTCCAATGAAAGAACTGCTGCGACAGCACACCGGCATAGTAAAGCGCGCCTGCGGCGACTGAAGCACCCGTCGTGACGTAAGCCAGCAGCAATGCCCACGCAGCAATCACGCCCAGCGCGGGTGGCAAAGTATCTGCCGCATAGGTGTAGAGCGAGCCCGGCGATGCCGAGAGCTGCGCAAACCTGCTCACGCAAAAGCCCACCAGGAGTACGGCCACAGTGGCCAGCAGGTAAACGAACCAGGTAGCGTTTCCCGCCAGCGCAAACACGAGCGGAATCGTAAGAGAAGGTGAAGTAGAAGGCGCCATTGCCGAAACGGATTGCGCCAGTGTTTCCAGCGGACTTAGCACTTCGGCATGAAGTCCGTAGTTCTCCTTGCCATCCTGCGCGTACACTTCGCCTATCGTCTGGCTCGTCAAAGTCCCGCCTTATGCTCGATGGCCAAAGTCCGTGACCATCGCGATTGATTGTCTTCTGGTTGATCTAGTCTTATGCGAATCGCGCGCTGAGGTCAAGGCGGGAGGCCTATATTCCATCAATCAGCCAAGTGTTGAGTGTTCCCAGGTCTCGCGTTTGAGACCTGGGATAGAAGAAATCCTTTCAGGACAATTTCCCAACTCAGCGAATACTATTTCCCCGATCCCTTAGGCTTGATCAGATCATCCAGATAATCAGCCTTTGCGTCGTCGCGTACCAAGTGCGGATAACGTGATCCTCCGCCATAGTTGATGGTTTTCGTGCTGATGAATTCGTCATTCACAACAAGCAAACTGATAGGCTGCGAGGATTCCTTGCCCGCCTTGATTGCATCCTCCAGCAGTTCGTGCGTATAGACGCGCCCATTCACGCCAATCACTTTCATGCCTGAAGAAATGCCCGCTTCAAATGCGGGACTGCCAACAAGTGAGTCACTAACAGAACCGTCAGGTGCAAGTTGCAGCCCGATGGAATACACATCCGTCGCGCCGCCACGCCTCCCGCTCAGTTTTGAAGGCTCGCCATTGAACACAACCTTCCATCCCCCGTTTTCAATGCCTCCCGTCGGTGCTTCTGGCGCCGTTGAATCGAGCCGCGTGTGGAAGAACGTAGCCCAATCGAATGGTGCAATCGCATTGAGCGCCGCGACTAATTCATCGAAGGTATAAGTCTTGACTTCGGGCCCGTTGTTAGCGCCTCCATGAAAGGCGAGTGTGAAGTCGTCGATGGATTTTTGCCCCTTCGACTCACGATGAATGATTGTCGCAACTTCAAGCCATAGCAAATCGCCCTCGTCGTAGTAGTCGGTGCCGCGCTTCCACGTGAACCAGCCTCTGCCGCCGAATCCCAGGCCAGGTTCTCCGGTAGCAGTGTCCAGCAGCGGCCGCCATGTGCGTCCGGGCCGGCCGGGGCCAAGTGAGGCAGCAATGCTCGCAAGATATTCGTGATACTCATCCGGCGTCCACAACCCGCTCCGAGCGGCCAGCATCGGCCCTAGATAATCGGTGAGCCCCTCATACCCCCACAGCAAATCCGTCTCCATGGGCTGCTCATAATAGGGGACTGCAAGGTCGGCCGGTCTGCGGAATTTTCCATTCCATGAATGGACGAACTCGTGCGCCAGCAACCCACCGAGCGCCATACCCGATCCCGGCGAAATCAGCACGCGCTCCGGCAATCTGCTGTCGTTCGATTCGTGATGTTCCAAGCCAAAGTGTGCAACGTGATCGCTGAGCGTGAGCAGGAAATGGTAATCGCGATAATGGCGCGCCCCGAACAGCTTGCCGGATTCGGCCACAAGGTTCGTCATCTGCTTCTGATTAGCCGGGCTGATTTCAAGAGCGACCGCACTATCCGCAACGAGATCCAGTTCATGATGAATCGGCTCGCCCGGCGGCGTAATGTCGACGGAACGATAGAACTCTCCGGCGATAACCGGTGAATCAACCAGCAAATCCAGCGAGATCGGCTTGAAAGAAACCTGGCTGCCTTCCTGCGTATCGATCGGCAGCGGAGTTCCAAACTTCCATCCATTCGGCAAAATCAGCTTCGCCACATAACTCAATTGCTCCGCAGGAATCCCAGCGGGGTATAGCACCACGTCGTTCCACTCGAGTACCGTCAGCTTGTCCGACGCGGAGTTCCCATCGGGTTCAATGAAGTCGAAGTTCGCGTGCAACTCGGTGACACCGGCGGGAATGTCGACATGAAAAGTGAAGACATCCAGCGTGTCGCGCTTCCATGGAATTACCTTGCCGTTTCCCTCGAACTTCAGGCCGGTCACACTGCTGATGGGACCGTTGGGCCCGTGCTCGCCTGGGATCCATTTCGGATAGTAGATCGTCAGAGGGCCAGGTATGACCGGGATTACCTCGGCGGAATGCAGCAGCTTCCGCGGAGTCTTCGTCGCATCAACAGTGAGCGAGATCGTTTCAGCAGCGAGCGCAACGGATGCAGTGAGGGGCAGGATCCAAACGAGAGACAGCAATGAACGAAAACGGCAGCGATGCATGAAGATGCTCCTTGGAAGAGGCTGGATAATTCCTATCCGAGCATCATACTGCCAGAGGGTATCGCTGGCTCAATCGTGAAGACGAAAGACTCAGGAAGACGCCGCACACGGCCGGATGGGCGTAGTGCAACCCTCTCCGGCAACCGTAGTCCATTCGCGCACATACCACCGCTTGATCAAACCGCTCGTCACATAAGGATCGACCCGCGCAAAGTCCTCAGCCACGGCGGCCGACTCTCCTTTGAACAGCAGCAGCGCGCCGTCAACAGGATTAGCGAGTGCCCCGCCCAGCAGAAGTTCCCCGCGCTCGCTGGCCGCCCATGCCAATTCGAGATGTTCAGCGCGGAATTCGGCACGGCGTGCTAAATAGTCGTCGCCTGCTTCATAGAATAGGAGGTAATGCATGAGATTATCCTCGCCTGGATACGCTTCAACCATTGCAATAATTGCCAGGCCAATGATGGCAGATTGAGTATAGTGCTCGCGGATCGACATCGTCTGGGCAGTTATTTCACCATGGCGCCATTTCCAGTAGCAATAAATTCATCTGATCGCCTTGATTCTGAGTTATTCTTCCTCCACTCGGAATTCACGGCGAATCAGGAGACGAACCATGCCAAAGAAAACCGCCACTCCCCCCACTCAAAGTCATCCAGCGCCAGGCAAGCAAGAACACAAGCACAAAGGTGGTAAGCATCCCAAGCCACCCGCGGGTGGAGGCACACCCCCACCGCCCCCGGTTTCGACACAACCGCCCCCGGGTGCAACCGGTCAGCCAGCATTTGGCCAGCCGCAGCCGTCGCCTGACCCCACCTCTTTCTCGCAGCCTGTCACCGACCAGAACCAGGCTGAAGTGAACCTGTTGGAGCCCCTGCCGGGTAGTGGCCCCGACCCTACTGTTCTGGTAGAGCCAGTGCTAACCCTTGCTCAGATCTACGGCGCGGCCGGTGGGGCCATAGAAGCGTCCATTACGGCAGCCGGCCAGATCGTCTTCCACTCTGTCGGCGATACCGGCAGTGTCACTGGTCCGCAGACTCAGTCTTTGGTCGCGGATAAGATGGTGACCGATTTCGATGAGGACAATCCTGCCGATGCTCCAAGCTTTTTCTATCACCTCGGCGATGTGGTCTATTACTTCGGCGAAGCCACCTACTATTATGACCAGTTCTACGAACCCTATCGCGACTATCCCGCGCCCATTCTTGCCATTCCTGGCAATCACGACGGTGTTGTGTACGCCAGCGACACGGCGCAAAGCCTGGACGCGTTCACTGCCAACTTCTGCGCCTCGTCTCCAATTCAATCGCCTGACGCAGGTGGTCTCGTTCGCACGGCAATGATCCAGCCGGCCGTCTACTTCACCTTTGAAGCGCCATTCGTTCGCATCCTGGGCCTCTACAGCAATGTGCTTGAGGATCCGGGCGTCATCTCCGGGCAGCCTGGAACGGCGAGCCCGAATACGATTCTCGACTCACGCCAGGTTGACTTTCTAACCGCCGCCCTCACGCGCATCAAGACCGAAAACTTTACGGGCGCAGTGATTATTGCGGTGCACCATCCTCCGTTTACCGGCGGGTCAGAACATGGCGGCAGCCCACTGATGCTTGCCGATATCGACTCCGCATGTACAGCGGCGGGCGTTTGGCCTCATGCCGTATTTTCCGGCCACGCTCATAACTACCAGCGCTACACCCGTACCGTGAATGGCTTGCAAATTCCGTACATTGTTGCCGGATGCGGAGGTCACAACCCGCTCTCGGCAATGCGCACCACGCTGCGCACGCCCTTCCCGATTGACAGCACCCTCACACTCAATAGCTACGACGCTACCGATTTCGGGTATCTGCGTGTGACGGTCAGCGCCACGACCCTGGCCATTGAATTTCATCCACAGAGCGACGGAGGCACAACCAAGACGCCGGACGATGTGGTGACCGTGAATCTGTCGGCACACACCGTGTCTTGAGACAGGCTGTTTGCCATGCAAGCCAAGGCTTACAACCGCTTCCGCGAACTGCGTTGTGCTGGAAGTTCGGCACGTTGACACTGTTCGTTTCACCGGCTCATAATTGCCATCAGTTTCGGGGCAAATCCGAAATGCCGTTGTCATTTTAGCCTCCTTCTTTGAACGGAAAATGATAATGTGCTGCCCGGAAGAGCGAGAAGGGACGACGCTGATTTCGGACTGCATCCGCACGCCGCTTGAATGATCACGCCCTTCCATCCCCGGAGGTCCATTGAATCCCGTCTTTCGAGCCACGCTGTTCATGCTTGGTCCAAGTCTGTTGAGCATTGCTGGACTGTGCCAGCCGCCACCGCACGGGCCTGCACCAAGCAGCAGACCGCTTACAGGACTTACCGGCTCGGATGCCAAGGCTGATTCTGGGCCGGTCAATCATGGATCTGGATTTGCGAAGAAAGTCCCGTCACCAGGCAGCCCCAACCGCAATTCTTTGACGGTTTCATCGCCGCTATCGCTCTGGCCGAAGGTTAGTGGCGTTGCCACTGTGTACTACACCAACGCCAATGCTGGCGCCACTGATCCGACCGACGAAGCCGCGAATGCAAATATCCAAACAGCGATCAACACATTCAATGCGGATTTCCCTGGTCTCATTCAATGGGTTCCATGGGTATCGGGCGATCCGGCATATTACGTCGAGATCAATCTAAATGCCGGGGATTCGAGCGGAGAATGCGAAGCTTTAGAAGGATTTGAGAATGTTGAATCGCAGCCGATGACCGGCTCGGCAACCTGTACTGTTGGAACAATTCTCCACGAGATGGGGCATATCATCGGCCTCTATCATGAGTTTCAGCGCGCCGACCGCAATCACTACGTCAGCGTGAACTATAACAACGCAATCAAAGGCTCGTGGGGAAATTTCGAGATACTTACAGACGATGTGCAGATTCTAGGTCTGTATGACTATGCTTCGCTCATGCAATATCCGGCTTACTCCTTTTCGCGCAACGGCGGTCCGGTCATTGAGACGATTCCGGCCGGTATTCCCTTGGGCAGCGTGGATGGAGTGCCCGCGCAAACCAGCGCCGATTATTCAGCAGGAGATAAGGAAACCATTGAGAGGCTTTACGGCGCGCCTCCAACAAAAGTGACAGTAACTTCCAATCCGGTTGGGTTAAAAGTGGAGGTAGACGGGCAGATAGTTACAACTCCCCAGACTTACAACTGGCCATTGAACTCGACACACGCACTAAGCGTTCTGCCCGGCGTTCAGAATCTTTCCGGCGACATTCAAGACAGCACGACGCCAGCCACGTTTTATTACACCTACGGCCGATGGAATGACAGCACCGCGCAATCCCATACCATTACGGTTCTGCCGGGAAATGGAGCGGTTGGATTTCCAATCAGCTCACCCCAGGTTGCCACTTACTCTGCGAATTTCATCCAACTGGTTCCATACACTCCGCCGGCAATTTATCCGACCGGCGCCGGGACGGCCGCGATCTTTCCGCCACCTACCAGTTATGCATTCGAGCCGGGCACATTTTTCGTAGCCAGGCAACTTGCTACCCTGCGCGCGGCACCTGCGTCCGGCTATAGTTTCTACGAGTTCAACAACGGGCCGTACTGGCTTCCCGGCGGTCTTGGTGCCAATCCGAAGCAATTCTATGTACCCGATACAGGCAATCCGATAGATCCGACGGCTGAGTTTACAAACACTCTGGTCTACACCGTCAATATGACGCCGAATCCGTTCAGTTCAAACCTCTATGCGTATGCGGACGGCGCCTTTTTCTATACGCCTAAGAACTTCTCCTCGTACTACGATTCGACGTGGACACCTACAAGTTCGCACACACTTTCCTTATTTTCGCCCGAATATCCATATAGCTCGAATAGCCGCTATGCATTTTCCCAATGGAGCGGGGGCGGCGTAGTCCAATCACCTGCTAATACGACTTACTCGATAACATCGCTGCCTGCAACCAGCACAAGCTATGTTGCGACCATGATTCCTCAGTTCGCTCCAGCCAACAACCTCAACTATCCTCCCTGTGGGGGGTCGGGAACACTAACACCAGCTTCGCCAACCAATGACGGATTCTATCCTTCAGGCACAGTGCTGACTTATACAGCGACCCCGACTCCGAGTTATACATGGGACTTTGCGGGTTGGACCTATGACTTAGCCGGAACAGCCTCTCCGGCTAACTTGACCGCGACGGATGAGACGCTGGTATTCGCCAATTTCAATATTGTTGGCACTCCCTTGACACTGACCAGTCTTAGCCCGAGTTCGGGAAACGCAGGCAGTGCTGGCTTCACATTGACGCTTACGGGTGCCGGCTTCAGTTCGGATTCTCTCGTAGCTGTGAACGGAATCTATAGAGCGGTTACATTTGTAAGCCCGGAGGAACTGCAGGTTCCACTTACGTCCGCGGATTTAACCACTCCTGGAGCATTCGAAGTTTACGTAGAGAACTTTCCGCAAGGGCAGAATTGGGATGGATGTGCGGTGTTCGGCTATCAGACCTTCATCGTTCAGGACGCTGCTCTTGCGACTTCAACATCCGTTTCTTCCTCAGCCAATCCGCAATATCTCGGAAGCCCGGTGAACTTCAGCGCCAAGGTGACCTCCACTGAGAACAACGCCACGGGAACCGTTACGTTCAAGGATGGATCGACTGCGTTAGGCTCCGCCGCTGTCAACGGATCAGGAGTGGCAAGCTATTCCACCTCAGCCCTGACTCAAGGCTCGCATCCAATCACAGCGACTTACAATGGCGATAGCTCCAATGCCGCGAGCACCTCCGCAATCTTGAATGAGAATGTGGTGGCGCTTCCCACTCTCAGCAGTCCCGCGCCGGGCAGCACACTTACATCCACGAGTGTTGCATTCACGTGGACTCCGGCAATTGGCCTGGGCGTTTATCGGTTACTGCTGGGCAGCACAGGAGTGGGATCGCAGGATATCTATGCTTCGCCGTCGCTCCCAGGAACCACCGTGACCGTGAATGGTCTTCCGAACAATGGCGAGAAAATCTATGCGCGTCTGGAGTGGGAGATCAATGGCGCGTGGAACACGGCCGATTTCACCTTCATCGCACAGTAGCCCGCCACTATCTCGCCCGGCACAGGGATGAAGCTACTTCATCGCAGCCAGCACCGCATCGGCGAACTGCGTTGTGCCCGATGTTCCACCCACATCGCGAGTGAGTGTCTTGCGTTCGGCGTAGACAGCTTCAAGAGCCGCATGCACCTTGTCGGCAGCGGCCATTTCGTCCAGATGGCGCAGCATGAGTACCGCCGATTGCAACAGCGCGGTAGGGTTGGCGATGTCTTTGCCTGCGATGTCCGGCGCTGATCCGTGTACCGCCTCGAAGATCGCGCAATCATGTCCCAGGTTGGCGCCCGGAACCAGGCCGAGGCCGCCAACAAGGCCAGCGCAGAGATCGCTGACAATGTCGCCGTAAAGATTTTCCAGCAGCAGCGTGTCGTACTGCCACGGATTCATGACCAGTTGCATGCATGTGTTGT
>Ga0302319_10005907_pt1 | contig 24407 bp, 29 predicted proteins | sample Bog_T0_2_FD_203319 | JGI IMG/M metagenome (GOLD analysis project Ga0302319, IMG submission 203319) | Peat permafrost microbial communities from Stordalen Mire near Abisko, Sweden - Bog_T0_2 | ecosystem: Environmental > Terrestrial > Soil > Wetlands > Peat | place: Sweden: Abisko, Stordalen Mire...
GCGGGGCGCTGCTGGCAGTGTCGATTGTGAGCATGTTCGCGCTGGGGTTGGCGATGCAGGGCAAGGTCTACGCCAACGCGCACGACATTCTGGACATACTTGGATTGGCTGGCGACCTGGGCAACGGGCTGCTTTACTTCGTCAGCCGGTTGATGGGCTGGGGCGCGGTGCAGGTGCAGGTGACGACGGCCGATTATGGCACGCGCTTCATCGTGGTGGCTGGCCTGCTGAACGTGATCGCCGCCGTGGACGCGCACAATCTTCGCACCGGGAGGAAGTCATGACTCACTTTGCGGCGGTTGCGCTCTTCGCTCTCTTTGCCTCGACGGTCTTCGGCATCACCCAGCGCGAGACTCCCCGGCAGATGCTCCGCTATGGAATCTATTGCTTTCTGCTCTTCGTGGGCGCGGCGATTGCGCTCAGTTGGCTGATGTATTTCATCGCGCGATAAAATTCTGATCGGCTCATGATTTGCTCGCTCCGGCTTCGCCCGGATGGGATAACTGCGGCGCGGCTCACACTCATTCCGGGCTGAATCGATAGAATAGAGAGTATGTTTACCGGCATCATTGAACAGACGGGCACATTGGTCGGGCTGGAGAGCCGGGGTGGTGTGCGGCGCATCACGGTGGAGGCCGCGGGGCTGGCCGGACGGCTGCGCGAGGGTGATTCGCTGGGCGTCTCCGGCGTTTGCCTGACGGCGCTCGACGTGAACCCCAAGCTCTTTCACGCGGATCTGGCGCAGGAGACGCTGGATTGCACCTCGCTGGGCGCGCTGGGCGCCGGCGCCAGGGTCAACCTTGAACTGCCCACCGCGGCTGGCTCGCCGCTGGGCGGGCATATTGTGCAGGGGCACGTGGACGGCTGCGGGGAACTCGTCTCGCTGGAGCCAGTCATCTCCCCGGCCGATCCGGCCTTCAACAAGGAAACCACCGACTGGACGCTGAAGGTGCGCGTACCGGAGAATGTGCGTCCCTGGATGGTCCACAAAGGCTCGGTGGCGGTGGAGGGCATCAGCCTGACCATCGCCGATTTTGACGGCGAGGCGATCACCATCGCCATACTGCCGCTGACCTATTGGCGAACCAATCTGCATACGCTCACCGTGGGCGCTCCGATGAACGTGGAGGCCGATGTTCTGGTCAAGCTGGCTCATGCGCAACTGCTGGCCGGCAAGAAGCCAGAGCTGGAGCTGACCGAGGCCTGGCTGGTGGCCAGCGGATACTGAGAAACAGGGAACAGGGAACAGGGATCAGAGATCAGAGAATAGGGATTCTCGATCTGATGTTCGCGCGGGTTCTGGACGCGATTGCGATGGAAAAGTAGTAAATTGTGAGCGGTTTTCAATGCGCGTGGGCGCTTCTGAGCCTTTGCCGAGGAAAGCAGGGCGACTCCGGCAGGGTGGTTGCAGGGGCAGATAGCCAGTTACGCCTGCATGGAGGGGAAGCTTTGCCACCCATCGCAAACCGGGGCCCCCGACGCACGAACTTGGTGCGTTGGGGTGGAAAGAACGCGATGGATAGGGCACGGCTTGGATGCGGGCGGCGCGTTGAGCGTTTTCCGTGTTACGATAAGCGGTAAGCATGATTCAATCCTTCGCCGATGACGAGACGGAAGCGGTCTTTTTGACTGGAAGGAGCCGTCGCTGGGCGAAGATAGCGCGGGTTGCCGCGCGGCGGTTGCAAGCGGTGGATTTTGCCTCGGCAATCGAGGATTTGTTGCAGCCTCCGGGCAACCGCCTGGAAAAGCTGAAGGGCGGACGGGCAGGCTGGTGGAGCATCCGCATCAACGATCAGTACCGGGTGTGCTTTCGCTGGGATGGACAGGATGCCTGGGATGTGGGGATTGTTGATTACCATTGAGGGAGATTGCGTATGAGTATTGCGAGGAAGCACGAGGCTAGGGGCGTTCCGATTCATCCAGGCGAGTTTTTACGTGAGGATTTTCTTTTGCCGCTGGGATTATCGGCCAATGCTTTGGCCCTTGCCTTGCGGGTACCGGTCACGCGGGTGTCGGAGATTGTGCGGGAGCGGCGGGGGATTACGGCGGATACGGCGCTGCGGCTGGCGCGGTACTTTGGGACGACGCCGGATTTCTGGATGAAGATGCAGATGTCCTACGATCTTGCGCTGGCTAGCCGGGAGGTGACGGCCCGCATCGAGATGGAGATCTTTCCGGCGCCGCGCGCCGCGACGGGCGAACTGAAGGCCAGGCGGGTTGCATAATGTGAAGCAGAACGCGTAACCAGGAAACGAGACCAGACAGACCATGCCCACGACGCAGAACAAGGATTATTACGGCACGCTTGGGGTGAAGAAGACGGCCACTCCAGAGGAGATCAGGAAGGCCTTTCGCAAGGCCGCGCGGCGCTATCACCCGGATGTGAACCCGAACGACAAGCGGGCGGAGGAGAAGTTCAAGGAGATCTCCGAGGCCAACGACGTGCTGAGCGACGAGAAGAAGCGCAAGGTCTATGACCAGGTGGGCTTCTACTCCGACCAGATTGACCCGGCGCAGGCCGAGGCCTATGCGCGGCAGGGAGCGGGGCACGGCGCGCCGGTGGACTTTGACGGCTTTGATTTTTCCGGCTTTCAAAGCGGGCCGGGGCAGCGCCGGGGCGGAGCGGCTGGCTCGCAGGCGGATGCTGCTTCGTGGGGCAGCTTCAAGGATATTTTTTCTGGAATCTTCACCGGGGCGCAGCAGCCGCAGCGGGCACGCGGGCCGCAGGCGGGCAGCGATCTGGAGTACCAGGCAATGGTGGATTTCTGGACGGCGATTCGCGGCGGGCAGGCGCGGCTGGATGTGCATCGCCAGGAGACGTGCCCCACCTGCCATGGGCAGAGCGCGGCGGGCGGGCCGACGCAGTGCTCCGAGTGCAACGGCACGGGGCAGGTGACGCAGATGGGCGGGCGGATGAAGTTCAACATACCGTGCCCGCGCTGCAACGGCACAGGGCGCGCGGCGAATGTATGCTCGGCCTGCCGCGGCGAGGGCGTGGTGAGCCGCACCGAGGCGGTGGAGTTTCGCATCAAGCCGGGCACGCGGGACGGGCAGCGGATTCGCCTGCAAGGCAAGGGCAACGCGGGAGTGAACGGCGGCGCGACAGGCGATCTGTTTTTGATTGTGCGCACCGGCACGCATCCGGTCTTCACGCGCGTGGGCGACGACATTCATCTCACTGTTCCGGTGACGGTGCCGGAGGCCTCGCTGGGAGCGAAGGTGGATGTGCCGACGATTGACGGCCGCGCGCAGTTGAAGATTCCCCCCGGGACACAGAGCGGGCAGAAGCTGCGCATGAGGGAGCGCGGCGTGGAGAGCGCGCAGCATCCGGGGACTCGCGGCGACGAGATTGTGACCGTGGAGGTGGTGGTGCCGACGCTGGGCGACGAGCGCAGCCGCGAGATTATGCGCGAGCTGGCCAAGCTGAACAACCAGGACCCGCGCGTGGCGCTGTTTGATAAGCTGTGAGCATTGGGCCTAGCTCGAAAGCGGTGAATAGATGGACTCCTATCAAAACGACCTGAACGAAGATAGCTTCGAGGGGATCGAATTTGAGTGGTACCCACCAAAGGCAGCCGCAAACCTGAAGAAACATAAGGTTTCCTTCGATGAGGCTAAGATGGTTTTCGGAGACAAGAAGCACATTGTGTTTCCCGACCGGGAGCATAGTTTTGATGAGGAACGCTATCTTGCTTTTGGAAAATCCGATCAAGGGCGACTCATCGTGCTTTGCTTTACCGAGCGAGGTCGAAAATTGCGTCTAATTAGCGCCCGGCTAGCTGAATTTTGGGAAAGGAGAGAATATGAGATCGCAAATGAGTAAGAACGAAGTGGCGTTGCGTACCCAGTTTGATTTCTCAAAAGGTGTTCGCGGTAAGTACTACGAACGATTCAAGAATGGACAGACAGTCACTCTCCTGGAAGGTGAGCCAGACAAGGACCAACCATTAACCTCAGATAAGGGTGACTCACAACTGACTGAAATTGCAGGCAAGCATCTGCTCATTTCTCGCCTAGTGGCTGCTGGCTTTGAGGTTGCTCAGCCATTACGCGACAAGGGTATCGATCTGGTTGCTTATCGAGATGGAGAAGACGGTAAGGAGTTTGCGGCCTATCCAATTCAGCTAAAAGCCTCCTCGCATGAATCATTTTCGCTCGATAAAAAATACGAACGATTCGGACCTCGCCTACTGATTGCCTATGTCTGGAATGTTCAAGATCCAGAACATAGTGATGTGTATGCGTTGACGTTTGGCGATGCCTTACAGGTGATGAAAAAGAAAGGGTATGCTGAAACCGATTCTTGGACGAAGAAGGGTTATTATTTTGTTCGATCCGCAGGGATTGAACTGAAAGAGATTCTTGAACCCTATAAGATGACCACTAAACGTTGGCAAGAGAAGTTGCACGCTATCGGATAAGTGAAGAACCCCATGGCCGCAAAACGCAAATCGAAGGGCGCGTACATGATCTCGGCGGTGGCCGAGATGTACGAGATTCATCCCCAGACGCTGCGCCTCTATGAGCGCGAGGGCCTGCTGCTGCCGTCGCGCACAGAGGGCAACACCCGGCTCTACACGGACGAAGACCTGGAGCGGCTGGAGTTCATTCTGAATCTGGCGCGCGACCTGGGCGTGAACATCGCCGGCATCGCCATCATCCTGCAGATGCGCGAGCGCATGGAAGAGATGAACCGGCAGATGCAGAGCTTTGTGGAGTACGTGCGCACGGAGATGCTCTCGCGCTTTCAGGCGGCCGCGCCGGGGTCGGCGGCGATGGTGCCGCTGCGCAAACCGACCTCGGTGGCCAAATCGACGGTGGCGGCGAAGAACGGCAACAAGCGGGCCGATTGAAGACAAATCGCATTTGTTGGTTCTAGCGGAATTATTCCCTTGAGGGTAAAACCTGAAATTTCTGACATGAAACAAACGTGGACCGGGAGGTCCACGCTACAGCCGGCCGGGAGGCCGGCGCTACAGTTTCGCCACTCCGCTCCCATCTGCTACACTCGCTGCAATATACATCATGCTCTTCAAAGCTCTCAGCGCGGCTGTCTACGGGATCGACGCCAACCTCATTGATGTCGAGGTGGACTATAGCGGCGTGGTTGCCGACAAAGACACATTCCACACCGTGGGCCTGCCGGATGCGGCGGTGCGCGAGAGCCGCGACCGGGAGCGCGCGGCGATCAAGAACTCCGGCTACCTGATTCCGCCCACCTTCATCACCATCAATCTGGCGCCGGCCGATCTGAAGAAGGAGGGCGCGGGCTTTGACCTGCCCATCGCAGTGGGGATTCTGGGAGCCTACGGCGCGCTGCAAACCAACGACCTGAGCCGGTTTCTTCTGGTGGGCGAACTGGGGCTGGACGGCGCTGTGCGAGCGGTGCCGGGGATGCTGCCGATTGCCATTCTGGCGCGCGAAAAGAACATTCCCAATGTGATTCTGCCCGCGGCCAACGCAGCCGAAGCAGCGGTGGTAGAGGGCGTGAATGTCTACCCGGTCTCATCGCTGCTCGATGTTCTGGAGCTGCTGAACAGCGCGGTGGTGGGAGTGATTCAGCGCGAGCCGTATCGCGTCTCCACCGAGACTCTGCTGGGCGAGCTGCAGCACTTCAACGTGGACTTCAAAGAGGTGCGCGGACAGCAGACTGCCAAGCGCGCGCTGGAGGTGGCCGCCGCCGGAAGCCACAACATTCTTATGATCGGCCCGCCCGGCTCCGGCAAGACGATGCTGGCCAAGCGCCTGCCGTCGATTCTCGCTCCGCTAACCTTTGAAGAGGCGCTGGAGACGACGAAGATTCATTCGGTAGCGGGAGTGCTGGACGCGGCGGCTGGCCTGGTGACGCAGAGGCCCTTCCGCGCGCCGCACCACACCATCAGCGACGCAGGGCTGATTGGCGGCGGCATCATTCCCCGTCCCGGCGAGGTTTCATTGGCGCACAACGGACTGCTGTTTCTGGACGAGCTGCCGGAGTTTCCGCGCAACGTGCTGGAGGTTCTGCGGCAGCCGCTGGAAGACCACACGGTGACGATTGCGCGCGCCTCCATGTCGTTGAGCTTCCCGGCGCGCTTCATGCTGGCCGCGGCGATGAATCCCTGCCCCTGCGGCTTCTTCAACGACAAATCGCACGAGTGCCTGTGCACGCCGCCGATGATTCAGCGCTACATCGCCAAAATCTCCGGGCCGCTGCTTGACCGCATCGACATTCACATCGAGGTTCCCGCGGTGCAATATAAAGAGCTGCGCGGCTCGGCGGCTGCTGAAGGTTCGGCGGAGATTCGCGGGCGCGTGCTGGCGGCGCGGGAGCGACAGCGTGTGCGCTTCAAGAAATTCGGCGAGAAGATTTACTCCAATGCACAGATGAGCACGCGGCAGATTCGCGTCCACTGCGAGCTGGGCGCCGACGCCGAGCGGCTGCTGGAGCGGGCGATGCAGCAGCAGGGGCTGACGGCGCGGGCGCACGACCGCATTCTCAAAGTGGCGCGGACGATTGCGGATCTGGAGGGCGCGGAGAGCCTGGCTGTCACGCACCTGGCCGAGGCGATTCAGTACCGGACGCTCGACCGAACTTACTGGGCTTGAGCATTTTTTCCATTTGCGTTGAGTGCGGCGTGTACCGGGAGGTCCACGCTACAGCCGGCCAGGAGGCCGGCGCTACATAACCAATAGCCAACAGGCCAAATGTCAGTAAAGTCAGCAATGTAAGCATTTTTACTCGACAGGATCGGCTTCGAAGACCGGGTTGAAGCCGAGTTGATGCCAGAAGTGGTCCAGCAGGGCAATCGTCTCCAGATCTGTGCGCTTGGTGGTGCGCAGCAGAATCTCGGTGCCTGCATTGCCTGCAAGGGTGCCGGCCTCGGCGGCGATGGCGATGCACTTGGCGGGGCGATAGGTGCAGTTGGCCAGATCGGCGATGGAGAGATGCGTCGTGGGCGTGGCCAGCACGGTGCGCGGCGGCGCCATCCGGTCGAGCAGCCAGAGGATTTCCAGCTTGGATTCCAGCTCGTCCGGTACGCAGTCGATGACCAGGTCGGCTTCGCGCACTGCCTCCTCGATAGTGGAGACGAAGGAGATGGCAGAGGCAGGCTCCGGGCCGAGGAACTCCCGCGCGCGATGGAGGTTGGCGGGCAGCACGTCTTCCAGCAGCACACGGAAGCCGGCGCCAGCCACGGCGCGGGCCAGCCAACGGCCCAGCGGACCAGCTCCGATGATGGCGACAGTCGTCACCATAAGGCTCTACTTGGCGGCCAAGGCCTGGGCCACGTCGTCGGCGCTGGGCCGGGCCTGCATCAGGTGTTCAGCGACGCGGAAGCGCTCCTCGGGCGTGAGGCTGGGAATGATGGCCAACACCCGGCGCAGGGTAACGGCAACATCATCAATGTAGTTCATCAGGCGAATGGCTTCTCCAGAGAGCGGCATGGTTATCCTCGAAGATGGAAGTGCAGGTTTCATTGTAGGGGTAAAGGCGGGAAGAGGAAAGTCGGGAGATGGACGGGCGGCAAATCCTAAATTCTGCAACGGCCACCCGAAGCCCAGGCTGGCACATATACTGGAAAGGACTGAACCCGCGCCGACGGCTGCCGGAAGAGGTTGACTGCGAACTTGCGGGAGGCCGGCGAAGAGGCCCGCGAATGAAGGAGCAAGCGAAACAATGAGTGTGATTCTGGGAGTGGATGGCGGAGGGACGCGGACGCGCGCCTCGATTGTGGCGGATGGGCGCATTGTAGCCCGCGCGGTGAATGGTTCCATCAAGCGGCTGCGGGTGGGCGCGGAGGCGGCTGAGGTCAATCTGCGCGCGCTGCTCAAAGATGTTTACGCGCTGGCGGGAGTGAGCCAGGTGCGCGCCGCCTCGGTGGGCGTGGCCTCGGCCTCGATGCCCGGCACATCAGAGTGGATCACTGCGGTTTTGCAGGATTTTGGCGCCGAGCGAATGGAGGTCGTCGGCGATGAAGTGATCGCGCTCGATGCGGCCTTCCAGGGCGGCGCGGGAATTTTGCAAATTGCCGGAACCGGCTCGAACACCATTGGCCGCGCCGCCGACGGCAGCCGGGAGTGCGCGGGCGGCTGGAGTTCGCGGCTGGGCGACGAAGGCTCCGGCTACTGGATCGGCGTCAACAGCCTGCGCCGCGCGCTGCACGCCCACGATCGCGAGCAGCCGACTCGGATTCTCAAGCGCGTGGGCGAAATCTGGGGCACGCCCAACCTGGACGACCTGATCAACCTGGGCGACAGCACGCCCGGACCGGACTTTGCCGCGCTGGCGCCGGCGATCAGCGAGCTGGCCGAGGCCGGCGACGCGGTTGCCGTCGAGGTTCTCGCGCAGGCGGCGGCCGATCTCATCGAGTTTGTGCTGCTGGTGCGCTCCAAGCTGCGCCGCAAGCACAATATCGCCGGCGAAGTGCCGGTGGCCTGGACGGGCGGCGTGCTGGCGCACATGAAGCTGGTGCGTGAGGCGTTCTTTGCCGGACTGAAGGCCGCCGCGCCCGAGATGCCGGTGGCGCGGGAAGAGGCGATCTCGCTCGAAGGCGCGCTGTGGCGGGCCGAGCGGCTGGCGGAGGCGGCGGGCTAGGGCCGCAACCGCGGAGAGGCTTACTTTCTCAGGTAGTTGACAAAATTAACCAACTAGGTTAATATGATTATGGAGAAGAGAACTCCGCACTGCGAGTTGTCTCGCGTCAAGGCATTGATCGAGGCAGGTAAGGTGAGAGCTACGCACACCGCACGTACGGCCGCCGCTCTCCTCGGATTCGACTTTCAGGGAATGATAGCCGTGGTTGCTTCATTGACCATGAAGGATTTTTACAAGTCCATGACCACTTATGCCGATCACCGGATATGGCAGGACGTGTACCATCCCCAGACCAGTGCCGGCTCCATCTACCTCAAGTTGACCGTCACAGAGGAAGTGCTGATCGTCTCGTTCAAGGAGTTATGACCATGAAATGCCCTATTTGCGGCGCGGCCGAGTTGATCCACGATACCCGTGATATCCCCTTTAGTTACAAAGGCGAGACTACCATTTTGAAGACTACAGGCGATTTCTGTCCGGCTTGCGGCGAATCCATCCACGATATGGAGGATTCCGAGCGCGTGATGCGCGAGATGCAAGCCTTTTCCCGGCAGGTGAATGCAGCCATCGTCGACCCGGCTTTCATCGTCAAGGTGCGCAAGAAGCTGTCGCTTGACCAACGCGAGGCAGCCGAGATATTCGGCGGCGGCGTCAATGCCTTCTCCCGCTATGAGAACGGCAGAACCAGGCCGCCTTTGGCCTTGGTCAAGCTGCTCAAAGTTCTCGACCGTCACCCCGATCTGCTCAGTGAGGTCAAGTTGGCGTAGCAGCGCATGGGCGATGCAGCATTGAGGCGCATTCCCAGGTTCCCAAAGCGAGGGAGCTGGGGCACTTGGCGGCACCGCGAAAGGACGGAAGCTTGAATGGCCATGAACAGGCGTGAGCTGCTCCAATGGATGGGCGGTGTATGTTCTGTCGCTGCTCTTTCAAGATTTGCCAATGCCCGGTTGGCGGGCGGCAAATTCCTGGGAACCAAGGCATCTCTGCAGGGCAATGAAGCATCCACGATCGGCCCCGCGTCCGCTGCGACGAGTATGCAACCCTTCATCGTGGAATGGCCCGCCGCGGCAGATTCTCCTGCCGATGTCTCCTTCTTGCTGAGCGCGCCTGCCGGGAAAGAGGGTTTCATTCGCATCAAGAACGGGCATCTGGTGCGGCCGAACGGCGCGCGGTTCAGGATTTGGGGCTTCAACGCCACGGGACAGGCCGGCCTACCCGCCAAAGAGAATGCGCCCATCCTGGCGGCGAATCTGGCGCGGCGCGGCATCAACTGCATCCGCTTCCACTTTTTGGACGTGCTGGCTCCGGCCGGTTTGATTGACGCGAGCCGCAACGACACGCAGGCGCTCGATCCGCAGCAGTTGGATCGGCTGGACTTTTTCATCAACGAGTTGAAGAAGCGCGGCATCTATGCGGATTTGAACCTGAATGTGGCCCGCGTCTTCAAGGCTGGCGACGGAGTGCGCGACTATGAGTTGATCAGCTATTCCAAGGCGCTCACCTATTTCGACGAACGTCTGATCGAACTGCAGAAGATTTATGCGCGCCAGTTGCTTACGCACGCGAATCCTTACACGGGCAAAGCGTATTGCGACGAACCGGCCGTGGCGATGGTGGAATTTCTGAACGAGAACTCACTGGTCGAGGCATGGAGTCAAGGCCGGCTCCTGGGAAAGCAAACCACGAAACCGAACGACAGCTGGCACGATATTCCCCCCAGCTATGCTGAGGAACTGACCGGGAAATACAACGCCTGGCTGAAGGATGGCTTCTCACCTGAGCTTGTCGCCCGCTTGTGCGCGGAGGCCGGCGTCAGCGCAGGCCAGCCCATTCCACGGCTCGCTCCCGACCAGTTCAAGAGCGCCTCCAAAGAACGGTTTGAGGCCGAAGCCGGCTTCTATATGAGCGTTGAGCGGGAGTTTTTCAAGAGGATGTCCGCCTACCTGCGCAACGAACTGGGCGTGAAGCCGCTGCTGATCGGAAACAGCGACCACAATCACTACACCTCCGGCTATCCAATCGCTCATGCGACCTCTACTCTCGACATTGTGGATGGGCATGATTACTGGCAGCACCCAAGCTTTCCTTCGGGGCGGCGCAAAGCTACTGATTTCAGCATCCGGAATTCACCCATGGTGGACAATCCGGCGAACTCGACGGTGGCGCAGCTTTCGCGCACGCCCATGGCGGGCAAACCATTCACTGTTTCAGAACTCAATCATCCCTTCCCCAGCGAATTCGCGTGCGAAGCCGTGCCGATCACTGCTGCCTATGCGGCGCTTCAGGATTGGGATGGAATCATCTGGTATACCCTCGCGCACAAGGACTTCATCCCCCTGGAGCCTGCCGTGCATACCTACTTTGATTTCGCACGGGACCCGGTGAAGATGACAGAGCTGGCGGCAGGCGCGCTGATCTTCCTGCGCGCTGATATACGGCCGGCCGAACGCACTATCGGCCGCTCTTACACCCGCGAAGAGGTTATGGAAAGCATCTTGCTGCCTTCCTCGGAAGAGCCATTCCTGACGCCGGGCTTTGCCTCGACACTGCCCTTGCAACACGCCGTGCGCGTCACGTCTTTCGACGGCCCGCCCACAGGTCAGTTTGAAGCCGCGCCAGAGAGCCCCATTCGTTCAGACACGGGAGAACTGAGTTGGAGCTTTGGCGCGAAAGGCTCCGGCCTGGTTACGGTGGATGCCCCGCGTTCGCAGGCGTTCATTGGCTATTGCGGCGGAAGCGCGCTCGCAACAAAGAATCTGGCCGCCAAGATAACGACTCCGTTTTGCGCGATCACCCTCGCGAGCCTCGACAGCAAACCGATCGCAACTTCGTCTCGCCTTTTGCTGACTGCCACCGCGCGCATGGCCAACTCCGGCATGGTTTGGAACGGCGCTCGCACAGGACTCACCGCGTGGGGTGAGGCGCCAACCTGCATTGAAGCCGTCACCGGCCAATTGATCTTGACGAATCTGCGGCGCGCGAAAAGCATCAGCGTGCAACCGCTGGATGGCGCAGGCCGCAAGCTGGGAGCAATGATTCCAGCAAGACAAACCGATGAAGGATGGATGCTGAACATTGGCGAACCGGCGACGACCTGGTTTGCCGTCTCTGTCTTGCGCTGAGAAACGGAACCGGGCTGTTCATTTGCATGGTGCGTGCACAAGCGCCGGCTGCCCCAGCGCAGGCGGCTACTTGAGCGATGAGAGCATTTCGCGCCGGAGGATGGCGTTCATGCGCGATTGATAGCCCCGGCCGTGGGATTTCAACCACTCCAGGACATCTCCGTCAAGGCGCGCGGTGACGATGCGCTTGATGGGGCGATAGAGATGCCCGCGTTCGCGTGTGGTCCTGGCCCACTGCGCGTCGGTCAGAACAGGAATATCGCTGGTGTCGATCTCGCTGGCCGGCCGCGCCGCAAGCGCCTTCAGATTGGCGCGCTGGGCATCGGTCAGCGGCGGCAAAGTTTCGAGCGTGTACCTAACCATTTTCTTTTTCATAGCGTCGCCTTTCCCTGGGTTCCGCCCGCCGGGCGGAGATGATGCGGACTACTTCGATTTCGCTTCCGTAACTGAGTGGGCCAGCTCTCCGTTTACCACCGAGGCAAGCAGGTTTCCGGCTTGATCGACGGCGACGAGATTTGCTGGCTGGCCGACGGCGAGCGAAGCGGCCTGATTGCCGAGGCCGGTCATCGCAGCCGGGTTGGTGGTGAGCAGGGGCAAAGCATCTTTCAGCGGCGCGCCGGTGAAGTGGATGAAGTTGGCGAGGGCGCGGTCGAGGGTGAGAGTGCTGCCGGCGAGGACGCCGTCGGCGGTGGCGCGGCCGTTGACGACCTGGACGGAAAGATCGCCGAGGCGGTAGTCGCCGTCGGGCATTCCGGCGGCGCTGATGGCGTCGGTGACGAGAATCGCGCGCTGCGCGCCTTTGGCCCGACCCCATAGCTTGACCATCTCCGGGGCGACGTGGACGCCATCGCAGATCAGCTCGGCATAGAGCGCGTCGCAGGTGAGCACGGCGCCCAGTATCGCCGGCTCGCGCGCTGTGAGCGGGTGCATGGCGTTGAAGGTGTGCGTGGCGCTGACCGCTCCCGCGGCGATGGCAGCGCGGGTCTCGTCGGCGGTGGCGTTGGAGTGGCCGAGCGAGATGCGGACGCCCAGCGCGGTGGCGTGGGCAGTCAGTTCGAGTGCGCCGGGCAGCTCGGGGGCCAGCGTCATCAGGCGGACGTGGCCTTCGGCGGCCTCGAAGAGCCGGTCGAAGGTGGCCGTGGAGGGCGCGAGCAGATGCTCGGCCGGCTGCGCGCCGCGCTTGGTGTGCGAGAGAAATGGGCCTTCAAGATGAATGCCGAGGGGGCGAGCCTGACCCGCGACGGGCGGGCGCGCGAGCAGCCTGGCCAGACTGGCGAGCGAGCGCAGTGTGGCGTCGAGCGGCGCAGTAACGGTGGTGGCCAGAAAACTGCCCGTGCCGCGCGAGGCCAGAAAGCCACCGATGGCGTCGAGCGCGGCAGGCGTGGCCTCCATTACGTCATGGCCATTGGCGCCGTGGATGTGCACGTCGAAGAAGGCAGGGGCGAGCGTCGCAGAGGGAAAATCCAGAACGCGGGCCTCGCCGGGCAGATCGGCGGCTGCGCGGGAGGAGATGGAGGCGATTCTGCCGTCTTCGATCTCCACCACGGGCAAGTCGAGCAGGCGGGTTCCATCCTAGAGCCGCGCCGCTGTGAGCACAGTTCGCATACTGGAGATTATCGCAGAAGCTTCGCTTAGTGGATCAGGGTGGCGCGATCGGCAGCAAGCAGGCTGGCGGCCTGGGGGTGCGTGGCTTTCAGGATCGCCTGGGTTGCGGCCAGCTCGGCGCGGCAGGCGGTCAACTGCGCGGTGAGGTGGGCGAACTGCGACTGCAGGTGCAAATGCAGTTCCTCGATGGCGTTCTCCAGACGGTCGTTGGCGGCAATCTGCTCAGTCTGGCTGACCTGCACGGACCGAAGGTTGGGCAGGATGACGTCGGAAAGGAGATGAGTGAGAAGAACCGAGGGATCAGTCATGTGAAGATTCTAAGGTGAAATGGAAAAAAGTGCCTGATTACGGCTGCACAGCCGTTGGTAATGCGTTCAGGCGCTTCGACTGGCGCGCTTCAGGGCGAGGTACTCGGCAGCAAACCAACCCAGGCTGAGCAGCAAGATGAGCGCGATGAGGAATTGGGAGATGACGCAATAGAGGCACCAGACCTGGAGGGCAAACTCCTCAATGAAGGTGAGCCGCAGAGCAAAGCAGAAGGCGGCTCCAGCCGCTAGAAAGAGGAGGAAGCGCTTGCGGAAGAAGGCCAGCGCGCCCAGCGCCAGGTAGCCGGCGATGCCGATGGCGGCGACGGGAATGGTGGCGATTTCGGCAAAGGGGCTGTGGTTGACGATGCCGCAATCCCACTTGTCGTTGATGGTGCAGGGCTGGGGATCGTTGCAGTAATGGACGTGCAGTGAGAGCGCGGAGACCGCTACGCCAGCCAGAGCCAGGATTGCAATCAGATATCTCATCGTTGTTTTGATGCTAACAGAGGGCGCGGCGGCGGGGCGATAGCGTGTACCCTGAAGAAGGGAGCGTGTGAATGCGCTGGTTGATTACTCTGATTGTTTCTGTGGCGATGGCGGGGTGCGCGGCTGCTGGGCAGTCGCAGGGTTCTCCGGCTCTCACGGCCAAAGGGCCTGCTCCTGCCGCGTCGGCTTTGCTGCCGGATGAGTTTGCCGGCTGGAAGTTGGCGGGCGCGGCGAGGAAGATTACAGATGCGGCAGAGGCCGACGGCGCCAACGCAGCGTCACTGAAGGAGTACGGCTTTACCGACGCGGCGTTGGGCAGCTACCAGCGCGAGGGCGAGACGCTGAGTGTGCGCGCGCTGCGCTTCAGCGACGCCAGCGGGGCTTATGGAGCGTATTCCTTCTATCGCCAGAACAACTGGGCCAAGGAAGAGATTGGCACGGGGGCAACATCAGACCACAACCGGGTGCTGTTTTGGGTGGGCAATACGGTGATGGACGCGACGTTTTCACGCATCAGCCCGATGAGCGGGTCGGAGTTGCGCGAACTGGCCGGCCAGTTGCCCGCACCGGAGGGCGGCAAGGCGCTGGCGCCTCCGATTCTGGCTGACCTGCCGCATGGCAGTCTCGATGGCCAGACGACGCACTATGCGCTGGGAGCAGCGGGTTATAGCGGAGCAGGCGGAGTGCTGCCGCCGGAGCTGGTGGGCTTTGATCGCGGCGCGGAGGCGGTGACCGCCAACTACACGCTGCGTTCGGGCGTGGCTACGCTGACCGTCATCGACTATCCGACGCCGCAGTTGGCCGCGGCTGAGGAGACGAAGATTCGCGATTACATCCATGCGGGCAAGCAGGCGCAGCCAGCCTGGCCCAAGCCGCTGGTGGACTCCGACACGGCCTCGCTGGAGGTGAAGCGCAGCGGGCCGCTGGTGGCGCTGGTCTCTGGCGACGCCACACCCGAAGAGAGCCACAAGCTGCTGGCCGCGGTTCACTACGAGTTGGATCTGATGTCGATTCCGCAACAGATGGAGTCCGAGGTCGCGAAGACCGGCAAGCTGCTGTTGGGGATTGCCGCCCTGGTGGCGATCGGGTGCAGCGCGGCGATTCTGTTGGGATTTTTTCTGGGCGGCTTCCGGGCGCTTTACCGAATAGCGCGCGGCCGGCCGGCTTCGTCGGTTTATGATGTGGAGTTTACCAGCCTGAATCTGCAGAAGCGATGGGAAGAAGATTCGCTTGGAAACGCAGGGGCAGATTTCAGGGGGCAGCGGGAGAAAAAACCTGGACAAAAAAGGGAATAAAGCCGACAAAACACCCTGAAAAGAAGGTGCTCTGCCTAAAGAAAAAGGCGAAGAGACGACGAACAAGGGTCCTGTGAATTTCCCCAGGGTCCATTGTCAATCTATTGAATATAAAGCCCTTATTTCTTCCTCGATTTTGTCTTGACACTCCCTTCCTATCCACCTACTATGCAGCCAGAAAGTTCTGATGGTTTTGCCTCCGTTGGGACTATTCTCCCTGAGGAAGGAGCTGCCCTGTTGCCGGGCGGCTCTTTCCGTTTTTGCACAGGCGGCAGGGCGGCGCCATTTTCGTGCTGGCTGATCGACTCAGCCGGGCGCAAATAGACCCGCAGCCTCCAGCAGTGCGCAAAATTTATCCTGGCGGCCATGCGAGCGGGCGGCCACCGAGGAGGTGGACGTGGAGATGATCCACGGTTTGTCCGCCGTCTTCGCCGGTGTTGATCACTACGCGGTAACCTTTGCCGAGGCTTTTATCGCTGGCGATCTGGGCAGCAGCCCAGAGCAGGTGGCCGAGCAGGGCGCGGTCGTCCGGGCTGCACTCAGCGAGCGAGACGATGTGCTCGCGCGGCGCGACGAGAATGTGCACCGGCGCCTGCGCGTGGATGTCGGCGAAGGCGTAGCACAGCTCGTCTTCGTAGACTGCGGTGGAGGGAATGCTTCCGTCAACGATCTTGCAAAAGAGGCAACTCATAGCGTGTTCAGTGTACAGGAACGGGACAGTATTATGACAGAGATGTGAGGTTTTTATGGAAACTGCGAAAAACAATTGATTCGAATAGATGAGCGCGGCAATCCGCCGACCTCAGTAGCGATTGACGAGCGCGGCGGGCGGCGGGCCAATCTTGCCTCCCAGCAGCCAATCTAATGGCCGTTTTATATCTTCCTCGCGCGCCTGGCCGAGGATGCGGACAATGATCTCGCCCTGCTCGTCCAGAATCAAAGTGGCAGGCAGCTCATTGCCCAACCCGGCGCGCTCCAGCATCTCCAGATCCGCGCCCAGCCAAAGATCCATATCGAGCTTCTGCCGGCTCAAGAACTGGTTGATCTTTTCGCGGTCCTTGGCTTCATCCGCCGAAACCGCGATAAAGCGGATCTTCTTATCGGCATACTTCCGGCTCAGGCTGGAGAGCAGCGGCAGCTCTTCTCTGCACGGCGCGCACCACGTGGCCCAGAAGTTGAGCACGACAATGGAGCCGCGCAGCTCCGCGATCTTGTGTGTGTTGCCCGCCAGATCCTTCAACTCAAGGTTCGGCGTACGCTTTGCTTGCGCCGCGGGAATGAGGCAGCAGACGAGACAAGCTGTGAGGATGCGAAGCGATATTTTCATTTTGCCTCCTCTTGATTGTGTCGAAATGCAAGACTCTATCCCACCCATTCCGCGAAAAACGCGGAATGGATGGGCACGGCGTTTCAAAACTTCGGATCCGAATCAATAGTCAGCGGTTCAGAAGCGGTGCGTCCAGCTTGCCAGCCACACCCACTGCGCAAATGCGGCGTCGCCATGTGTGCCATAGACGGAGTCAGGATAGCTGGCGGTGCGATCGCGGTGAATAGCTTTGTAGACGCCGGCGGTGAGCAGGTCGGCGCCGTGCACGTACTGCCCGGCCGGCCCTGCTGATACGGCGAAGCCCGGCCTGCGGAAGCCGTCGTTGCTGTTGGGAAAGAGATTCTTGGCCGGGACGCCTTCGTCACGTGGGCCAAAGGTCGCGCTCAGCCCCTTTACGTGGCTTATGGGAAAAGATACGCCCGCCTCCATCAAATACTGGTCGGAGATGGCGACGTAGTTATCCAGCGGAGTGGTGGTGGAGAGTGTTGCGCCGCGCTGAATGCCGTTGGTGCCGCCCTGCGTGGCGATATAGTCGCCGTCGGTATAGAAGACCAGTGACTTGCCCTGGCGCAGATAGCCCATCCATTGCGTCACCATGCCCCAGCCGCCGTTGCCGGGCTGGATCGAATAGTCCACGGGCGCGGTCACTTCCACCGCCGCACCGGTGCCGGTGGTGTTGGTGTTCACGGTATTTTGCACATCGTCGTTGCCGGTGGGCATCAGCAATCCCAGGCCGACGGAGAAGTTATTGCGCGGAGCGTGCTCCGGATTGCGAATCCAGTAATTGGCGCCGAGGATAGTGTCGCCGAGGCCCGTCGAGGCGTACTTGATGGGCGAACTCTGCCCTTTGCGCGTGGCAAAGAGCCAGGGCGCATCGATCTCGAAGCTGATCTTCGGCGTCCACTGGTAAGTGAGGTTGATGGTAATCAGATTGATCTTGTTCTGCACCTGGCTGCGGGCCTGGGCGCGGTATTCCTGGTAGACATCGCCGACATAGTGCTGGTAAGAGAACTGGTGGCGCTCGCCGACGGTGATTTGCAGGTGGCCCGGCTCCAGCGTTCCGCCCTGATTGGTGGGCAATCCGCTCTGCTCGGGCGAGCGCGCCAGGATGCAGCCCTGCGCGGACAATTGCACAGCACACAGGGAGAGCGCGGCTGCAGCCGCAAAGAGCCGCAACACTCGCGCAGCGGGATTGGGAAGATGGGTTGGATTCTCGAAGCGAAGATGCGATTCACTGGTTTGCATATTCTGGTGACCTCTCTTGAAATGGGGAATTTGCTTGCGGGGACGTTTGGAGCGCGGTGGCGGCACGAAGGGGATCGGGCGCTGAAGCGCTATCCGCCAATAACCGCTCCTTTCTGTCCTCTGCTGGCAAGCGTAACGGTTGGGCGCGGGCGGCGCATCGGTGAAAGGGTGGAGAGTTCTCTGATCCATTGGTTGCAGAGAAGTGCAGGTGCGCAGGGAATTTTGGCGGCGGCCTTTGCCGCGCTCGCCCTCTCTGCTGTTAGAATTTGCGCATGGAAACCATCCAATACAACTTGCCGCAAAATCGCATTCCGCTTGCCTGGTACAACATTGCCGCCGATCTGCCCACGCCGATGGCGCCTCCGCTGCATCCAGGAACACTGCAACCGCTGGGTCCGGACGACCTGGCGCCGCTGTTTCCCATGAGTCTGATTCTGCAAGAAGTGAGCCAGGAACGGGAGATTGAGATTCCCGGCGAAGTGCGGCAGTTGTATGCGCAATGGCGGCCCTCGCCGCTCTTCCGGGCGCGCCGGCTAGAGAAGGCGCTGGATACGCCGGCGCACATTTATTACAAGTACGAGGGCGTAAGCGCGGCCGGCTCGCACAAGCTGAACACCGCCGTGGCGCAGGCCTATTACAACAAGAAGGACGGCACCAAGCACCTCTCCACCGAGACGGGCGCGGGCCAATGGGGCTCGGCGCTCTCGATGGCCTGCGCCTTCTTCGGCCTCGATTGCAAGGTATACATGGTGCGCGTGAGTTATGACCAGAAGCCTTATCGGCGCGCGCTGATGGAGGCCTTCGGCGCTCGCGTGACGGCCAGCCCCAGCAATGAGACAGAGTCGGGGCGCGCCATTCTGGCCGCGCATCCTGATTCCAACGGCTCGCTCGGTATTGCGATTTCAGAGGCAGTGGAGATGGCGGCCAAAGACCCGAACACCAAGTACGCGCTGGGCAGCGTGCTCAATCACGTGCTGCTGCATCAGACGGTGATTGGCCTGGAGGCGATTGAGCAGATGGCGCTGGCCGGCGACGATCCCGACGTGATCATCGCCTGCGCGGGCGGCGGATCGAACTTTGCGGGCCTCGCGATGCCCTATGTGGGCCGCAAGATCAAGGGCCAGAGCAACGCGCGCATCGTGGCAGTGGAGCCGGCGGCCTGCCCCAGCATGACCAAGGGCAGGTTCGTCTATGACTTTGGCGATACCGGCCACCTGACGCCGCTGGTGAAGATGCACACGCTCGGATCGACCTTTGTTCCGCCGGGAATTCATGCGGGCGGGCTGCGCTATCACGGCATGGCGCCGCTGGTCTCGCACGTGCTCGATCTGGGTCTGGCCGAGGCGGCGACCGTGCAGCAGTTGGACGCCTTTGCCGCCGGGATTCAGTTTGCCCGCTCCGAGGGCATCATCCCCGCGCCGGAGGCCAACCACGCCGTCGCCGAGGCGATCAACGAAGCTCTGCGCGCCAAAGCCGAGGGCAAGCAGCGCACCATTCTCTTCAGCCTCAGCGGCCATGGCCACTTCGATATGCAGTCCTACATCGCCTATCAAGCCGGCAAGCTGGAAAACTACGAATATCCGGCCGAAGAGATTGCCATGGCGCTGGCCGGACTGCCAAGTGTGGGTTAGCGGCAGTGAACTGAGTTAGCGCGGCAGTCAACTGAGTTAGCGCGCTGTCATCCTGAGCGAACGGGGCCCCAGGCGCTCTTCAGCCTGGGGTGGTGAGTCGAAGGATCTGTGGTTGTTCTTCATCGAACTTCTGACTCGCCAAACTAGGTCACTGTCCGTGTGAATCTGTACCAGCTCCGTGCCCCATCCTTTCGCCTTTTTTCTGGCGAAAGGGTGGGATAGCATAAATCTCAAGGAACAAAATCATGCGGTCAGAGACTTGGTGACGAACATCACGTTCTGGGGACGCGATAGATTCTGATACTATTGTCCTGCATTTCATTTGCAAGCCATTCCGCGCTGAAATTCATCCCAGCTCAGAGTGCGCACCTACAGAAGGAGCAATCTCATGTTCGTAATCTCCCCTGTTTTGCGTCTGCGGGTTCTGCTCGCCGCGGGACTCATCGCCCTCACGTCGTTCTCAGCCAGCCAAGTGGCGATTGCGCAGGCCAATCCCCCTCAAGACGGCCCGCAAGTGGATTGCCCAATGACGGATACTGTGGCACAGTGCGTTGCATTGCTGCCTTCGACAGGCGGAATCATTAACTTACAATCTGGAACTTATATAAGCGGATGGTCTGAGTTATCAGGTAAATTCTTGACTGTGCCCGACATAGCGCTTATGGGGGCAGGCATGCCCCAGATTGGTTCAACGTCACTTATTTCCGGGAGCGGGACGATCATTCAAGGCCCACTTCCGGTTGGATCTGACAATTTCACGGCGAATAACCTGGGCGTGGATGTTGGCCCAGCGGTGATTGCGAACCAATTCGGCGGCACAGCGCAGGATGGAATTGCCGCCGAACAGTATAACTCATGTGGAATAGGCAATTGCCAATGGCAGAACTGGGATATTGAAAACGTCTCCGTAATTGGGCAATCTCCCGGAGCCTTGACTCACGCGGTTGTCATTACCGGAGTTAATAACTTAATCATCAAGAACCTGCACACCCAGTTCAATACCCACGGGCTGGCAACAAACGGATCGACCAATGTAAACGTGGATGGGCTTTACGGACGTGGTCATCAAGGGGACTGCTGGATCATCAAGTCGGGCGATGCCATGACTATCAACACAGACCATGTGATCGGGAGCAACATTAACTGCTCTTACTATTCGGTTCCGGGAAGCAGCACTGCCGGCGATACGGATTGGGGCATACATTTTCAAGCTGAATCTGGAGGAAATGTACAGAATATAACTATTGACGGAGTTAATTGCCAAGGGATGCGCTTCAACTGCATCGTTACTGATCCTTTTTCCGGCTTGTATGTAAAGAATGTAATTATCACAAACTATATATCGGCCGGATCTGGCCAGTACGACATTACTCTGGATGGTGAAGGTACTGGAGGAAACACCGTAGGGTTTCAACTGTCGGATGGATCAATCCAGAACGCTAGTGGAGGAGCAATCAGCATCCCGCCCTCTTCGGAGAATATATTATTCAGCGGTATTGACATTGACACCGGGACGGGCAGCGGAGTTGCCGGAATATATAATGCTGGAATCAGTTCAGTATTCATGGATATGGTCTTCTCCAGCCCCCCGCCGGGAAACCGCCTTTTCTACAATGACGCAGGAGGGAGGATTTGGACACACAATATTACAAACACAACAGGCAGCACATCTTATTTTATTCTTGAAAACGGAGGTCCTGGGGCATCCACGACATTCGACAACGGATGCAGTTTTCAGGCTCCAACTCAGGTTTATGATGAGATTGAATGTGACTTGACCTTAACAGTGACTCCCAGATCATTCAACATCACCACGACGCAGACTCTTTCGGTGACGGTAACAGTCAGCGGCAACCCCACGCCAACTGGTTCTGTTACTGTATCGGGCGGCGGCTACACATCCACGGCGGCAACGCTGAGCGGCGGCAGCGCCACCATCAACATTCCCGCAGGTTCGCTGGCAGCGGGCAGCGATACGCTCACGGCGAGTTACTCGCCGGATGCGAATAGCTCCTCAACTTACAACGGCGCAACGGGTGTTTCCTCGGCGGTGACGGTAACATTGCCCAATCCCGCGCCGGCCATCAGCAGCCTTTCTCCGGCCTATGCCAGCGCAAGTGGCGCGGCCTTCACGCTCACCGTCAACGGAACTGGTTTCGTAGCCAACTCGACGGTCAACTGGGGCGCGACAGCACTTACTACGACTTATGTCAGCGCGAGCAAACTTACCGCCGCAGTTACCGCCTCGGAGATAGCTTCCGCAGGCACTTCGCCGGTGACGGTTATAACTCCCGCTCCGGGCGGAGGAACCTCGAATGTGCTGATCTTCGAGATCGACTCCTCTAACTCCACGGGTACGCCGCCCTCCTTCAGCGTGGCCACAGCGGTCGTTGCGGCCGGCTCGCCGGCGAGTTATGCGGTCACTCTGCCGTCATCGGTGACCGCGGCTACCGTGAGCTGCCTCAACTTACCCACGGGCGCCAGTTGCAGTTACTCCGGCGGTACGGTGACAATCACTACCTCATCGTCAACGCCGGCAGGCACCTATCAGATCATTGTCGTCTTCAACGAGACCGTGATTGCCGCGACAGGCTTGTGGATACTGCTGCCGATTCTGCTGCTGCCGCTGTACTTTGCGCGCAAGCGGCTCACTCGGCGCGGCGCATGGCTCACTGCTTGCGTAGGGTTGGTTGTGCTCACCGCGTCGGCCACGATTATCGGCTGCGGCGGGGGCGGATCATCGACTAACAATCAGCCACCGCCGCCACAGACCTATCAAGTAGTCAGTTCGGGAACGGTGACTCTGACGGTGCAATAGGGAAGCCAGAATACCAGGTCTTGGAAGCGATTCTTGAACATTGCATGCAAGCGCAGCAAAGAGGGAAAACGCTTGTATGAAAAGCTGCTGGTGGAGGAGCGAATTGACAAAATATCTCGACGTGTAAAGTTTTATATTTGTAATATTGCTGGAAATTGCGTATGGTAATGGTGGAGCAATTGGAGTACCCAGCGCGATGCCGCCCGTTGGCAGCGCAGCGGTTGAGCCAGTTGCCTGAGTCAACCAGGGGGAATAAGTACATGGCGATTTCAGATATTCTGGCAAGCATCGATCACGATCTTGCCAAGTTGCAGCAGGCGAAAGCCGTGCTGAGTGGCGTGGCAGCGCCGGTAGCGAAGCGGAAGCCCGGCAGGCCCAAGAAGGTAGTGGTGGCTGCCCCGGCGGTTGAGAAGCCAGCCAAGAAAAAGAGGAAACTCAGCGCCGAAGGCCGGAAGCGGATCGCGGAGGCCGTCAAGAAGCGTTGGGCTGCGCAGAAGGCTGGCGTCAAGTAAGCAGCAAAACTTGTCAGAAAACTGGGCTGGCGTGTGCTCTCAGGCGCGTCAGCTCATTTTCTTCTTCGTATCCTCTTCCGGCCACAGCGGTGGCTGGATGGCGCGGGTACGCTTGTGCCTGAGGTCGGCCAGGATGCGGGACCAGTAAACTATGCCGCGCTCGGCCCGCGTCAACCGAAGCTTTGCCTCCCGAAGTTTGCGTTCAGCGTAACGCAAGCGGCGGCGTTCGGCTTGTTCGAGTTTTTTGTTTTCGGGCATAGATTCAGTATTTCAGAATAATACGCGCTGGCGCAGCAGGCCGTGGCCCCATGGCCGTTTAGATGATCATCTCGCTGTCAGCAGGTTATGCGCAACTGACAAGCAAGTTTCGCTAGGTGTTCGCATTGCAGCCGTCGTCAATGTTGTGCCCGGACGGGTATAATGGCCATGTCTGCCCGGTCAATCACTTTTCGCACCCGTAGGCGAAAGGAGCATCATGCAAAACACATCCAGGCGAAGTTTTCTCCTGCGAACAGGACTCGTTACCGCAGCCTCCGCCGCACACCCTCTCTTCAACTTTTCTCAGGCCTCAAAGTCCCCATTCAAAATATCTGTTATCAACGATGAAATCTCACCGGATTTTGACCACGTATGTCACGTTGTCTCCCGCGATTTCGGCTTGAGTTGGATTGAACTACGCTCCATGTGGGGCAAGAATATCACCGCTCTGGCCTCAGCCGAGATCGACGAAGCGCAAAAGATCCTGGCTAAATACAATCTTCGCGTAACTGACATAGCCAGTCCGCTCTTCAAGACCAGTTGGCCGGACGCGCCTGTCTCCAAATATGCCTCCAAGGGAGATATGCACGGAGCGGCTGAGGTTACATTCAAGCAGCAGGATGATATTCTCGAAAAGTCGATTGCCCTTGCAAAACAATTCAAGACGAATAAGATCCGCTGCTTCGATTTCTGGCGTCTCGATGATATTGCGCCCTTCCGCGCCGCGATCGATGAGAAGCTGCGCGCTGCAGCCGAGTTAGCAGGCAGGCAAGACATAATGCTGGTGCTGGAGAACGAGTTTGAGTGCAACACAGCTACCGGGCGAGAGGCCGCGCGCACAATGAATGCCGTGCAGACGCCGCATTTCACGCTTAACTGGGATCCCGCCAACGCCGTCATGCGCGGTGAACTGGATGCCTTTCCCGGCGGATGGGAAACTTTGCCTAAGAATCGCATTCACCACTGCCACTGCAAGAACGCCGTCAAGAACGCAGCAGGCGCAATTGAGTGGTCGCCAGTCGGCGAGGGATTTATCGATTGGACGGCGCAGTTCCGCGCGCTTAAGCATATCGGCTATCAAGATGCCGTCAGCCTTGAGACACACTGGCGTGGAGCCGCGACCCCGGAAGAGTCTACCCGCATTAGTTGGGCGGGCATGAAGAAAGCTCTGAATGATTCTGGAACCCTTTAGCCATGCGTGTGAATGAGTAGATGTAAACTCAATCAA
>Ga0302319_10005909_pt1 | contig 24398 bp, 31 predicted proteins | sample Bog_T0_2_FD_203319 | JGI IMG/M metagenome (GOLD analysis project Ga0302319, IMG submission 203319) | Peat permafrost microbial communities from Stordalen Mire near Abisko, Sweden - Bog_T0_2 | ecosystem: Environmental > Terrestrial > Soil > Wetlands > Peat | place: Sweden: Abisko, Stordalen Mire...
ACTTCCTGCCGTCCCATTTGTGAATGTGGAGCTGGTAACATTACCGGTCAGAGTTATTTTGAATCCGCTATAACCAGTAGCGTTGAAAATTGGCGTTGCTGAAAAACTAACGGTACTTACTCCTAAAGTTGGAATGTCCGCCGCTACCAAGGCACGAGGAGCTAATACACCGCTGCTGCCATTAGGAGTAGCTAAGACCCAGTTTTGGGTCAAACTCCCCGCTGAAGTGATGGCAAGCGTACCAGTGCCGGTTATAGGAGACCCGCTCACGGATAACCAGGCTGGTACGGTCATCGCTACAGAAGTAACTGTCCCACTACCAGATACAGTAGCCCAGCTACCATCTCCCCTCAAATAAGTGGTGGAAGACGGTGTGCCCGTGGCACTAATTGCTCCGACTGAGAGTTGCCCAAAAGAAGCATACGCAGATGAACCATTAGATAATAAAGGATACCCACTTGTAGAAGATGGCGCAATGCCTTCAATAGTAGTGCTGTTTACCCAAGTAGTTACAGCATATTGTGATGGTGAATTAGTGGCGTTTACTCCACCGGACCCACTCGAATCGCTACAAACCCACGCGCCATTAACTCGATATGCAAAAGATCCTGTGCCACTACCTGTACAGGGGTTTGATCCAAAAGTACAATCAGAACAATATACTTCCATGCCATTCGCTGGGGATGATGGTAAAGTAGCAAATGTTACTGACTCTAGTTGTACAGGAACTTTGAACTGTTTAACTGATGATGTTAATCGTTCTTTCCAATTCGTACCGTCACCAATGTTTGCTATATAATGACTAATAGAAACTGGAGAGCCTATAGCAATTGGAGCTACATTAGCGTAATATGGACCAATACCGTCAATTCCAATGAAACAATCAGAAGATGAATTAGGTGGACGATTTAATGCGTAGGCCCTGGTCAATTGAGGATCAGAATCCACTAAAGTAATAATATGTCCGTTATTAACCTCTCCCGGGAAAGCTAACCCAGATGAGGCAAATTGCAAACGTCCTTTAAGATTTGCTGTTTGTGGTCCTTGATACCAGCCATCATTTAAAATAAGAGCTTGTTGTTCATATAAATCGTTTAAAGCGAAACTAGTAGCGGTAGATGCCGATATAGCTGGTGCCGCACCACTTCCGTGTCCTGGATATAAACAAATATTTGTCGGACTTCCACACGCCCCTGTACTATAAACATTAACAATATTGTCGCTGATAATAGGGGTTATTCCTACAGTAATCGCTTGTCCAGGCCAGAATAAAATATTACCTTGATAACTCCCGATCGGCACTGTAGGATAATTTGATGTGGGAACTGTAGTATTATCCACAAAAGTCTGAATAAAGCCAGATTGTTGAGCTTGCCCAGTCACTACACTTCCCATTGTGCTAACACTAGGGGGTGATTGTGTAACCCCACCAGGACAACCTCCAGTGTAAGGACCGATATTTGATACACTTCCTAATGTATTCGGAGAAACACGCAATACATCATATGTAATAGAATCTGTTCCATTTGATACTCGTGGCCAAGAAACTGTAACTGCCCCTCCGTTGGAATTCGCAATCATTACAGGCAGAGGGGCAGATGATGTGCCCGTTGTTGTATCATTAATTACTACATAATAGAGATAGGATGTTGCACCTGCACCTACAGTTGGAAGTTGCCCTTCAACCCCCGTTCCTTTAATTCTAAAAGAAGCCGCTCCCGTGCTTGGCCCAAAAATTGCTCCTGCAATACCACAGCCTGCATAGGGGCTACGAACAGGGGAGGCTGGATTGGAGCTAGCGGAAGATTCAGAATACAAATTTTCCAAGTGGGCCCCTTGATAGTTACCTGTGGCATTAGACGTATACACCTGCCAAGGTCCGGTTGCTTGCAGAACTGTATCATGAATATAAACTCCGTTGGAGTTATAGACTGTAACACCATTCGAGTAATTGGCCGTAATATTAGAATCTTTAAGGGTAATGACAGGGGCTAGTTGATTGGCAGCTAAAGGTAAACCGGAGGCTCCCCCAGACCATATAAAAGATCCTGTCCAGTTTACATTATTTTGTAAGGATCCAGCGTTATTATTGAAAGACTTTATTGTACAGCACTCGTCATCCCAAAGGTCAAAAAAATGATTGAAATAATATTCTTGATAAGCATTTGCAGAACTAATATCCACTAATTGACTGCCTCCAGCGTTATCTAATATCGCTACATAAGTAAGAGCAACCACCCCCGGTGTGGTTTGAAGAGCGATATTACCTACTGGTGGGTAAGCTTCAGCGGTAGACGGTTCTGATGGGTTAGAATAGTTAGTTGCGGTGAAGTTCGCTGTAAATCCTGTATATGTTGGGGGAGAACCGCTAGCCCCCAATAAACTTGCGACTGTCACTACTTTATTGTTAAGATAACTTTCAGATGTCCCCGCTAAAAGAACATTTTCCCCTACAGTAAAGCTATTATTCGCCATTATCGTAAGGACATTCGATGTGATAGAAGTTGCAGTAATATTACTTGCGGAATTCCCATTTAGCCAGCGTCCATATGTATAGGTAGTTGGACTAGTAACTGTTATGTAAGGAACATCCCCCCAAAAAGCTGAATTATCGGTCAGCATTTGAGTTACGCGATCCCCAGTTACAAACCCGTGGGGTTCGCTGGTGGTAATTGTAGTAACCCCGTTCGTTCTTTGAGTGCTTGTAATTAAAGACCCAGAGTACGCTTGATAAGCATAAGATAAACCTGATGCTGTTAAAATTGTGGTTGTCAATGTTATTTGAGTGTTGCTGTTGACAAATGCGATCGTGTAGGCAGTTCCATTAATTAATATGTTAGACCCAGACGCCCAGTTTGTGCCGAATTTACTGATTCCGGCAGCTGTTACCACAGCTGTGCCATTTGTGTTAAGAGTTCCAGTTGCTGTCTGGTAAACAGGAGCCCGAAACATCATACCTTCTATTCTATTGCTCACATAATCGTTCGAACTGAGTAGATTTCCTAACTGTAGGCATGGGCCTCTTCCATAATGATTTAATGTTGCTCCATACCCACTGAGGATACTTTGATTTGAATGGAAGTAGATTGTGTCATAAATATTGTATCCATTCATTCCACTCAATTCCCCTGATGGAGGAATAACCACTTTACAGTTAGAGTTATCGTAGTAAGTTTGACTTGTACCGCAAGCTGTATTGATTGCTTCTTGGATTCCAGCGGTTGCTGAACTTAAAGTATAACCAGTTGGAGGACTACCGCCAGATACAGTATGATTATTAGCTGGAATAAATTGTATTGTCCCATTTGTCATACCAGGAGTACAAGTACCTCCTGTAATTTTAACAACCTCCGCTATTCCGTCTGATCCGGAGATATAAATCGAATAGGCCCCTTGTGGGCCACCTAAAATAGTAGATGCGCTTGTGTCAACTCCTACAGGGCAGGTTGCTAAAGTTAAAGTAGCTGGCACACCAGCCGTAAGAGCCCCCCACCCTGCTTGATAATTCAAACTCCAGTTGTAATCACTGGAATAAACAACATTATAATTAGCCCCCGATGCTCCTGCTCCGGGTTGCCACTGGCTTCCATTCCAAACCAGTACTTGCCCCGCAGTTGGGGTGGTAGAAGCTACAGTATTTCCTTGTAGTGATAATGCGTTTTGAGCTTGTGGATAATTAAAAGACATTTATTTTCCTTAGTACAACCAATACTGTGTGCCATCCCATTGCACTTCTATACCCTGACCTTGTATAGTTAAAGATATAGATGTTGTAAAATCTATGTTAGCAGTTGAAGAAATTGTGATTGTACCTACCCCTATATTTTTAACACGAAATTTCTTTCCTACCGCGATACCTGTAATAGGTAAAGTAACTGTAAAAGTTCCTGTACAGTTAATGGTAGAATCAGAATTCGTGACAGAATAAGTCGATAGCACAGTTTTAATGGGTCCCACAGTTGAACTTGGAGACCAACCAGTATTTCCTGATCCTGAAGTTTTTACATAAAAAGAATCTCCAATGGTGCTATCCTGTCGAGAGAACATTGATCCCACAGCTGCGGTAAGAGACCCCTCAGGACTTCCCGTACCTCCATACCAACCATCATGCAAAACAATAGGGTAAGAAGAAAATGTTCCGCCGTGTCCGATAAAACTTCCCACCACTGTTTGATCATTCGCAACTATACCGGCTGTTTTACCGGTGGACAAAATCCCGTACCCATAAGTGGATGGGGTCGATGCTCCATAAGCAATCAATCCAATTTCATTTGTAACTGCACTTAAATTATTAAGTGTTAATCCTGCTGTTACGCCTATAGATGTGCCTATAACCCCACCGCCAGTTGGGGAATCCATATAGATTCCGATATAATTTGTTACTGTTCCAAACACTTCAGGTAAGTAAAAATTCAGCCCTACTACATTCTGGACTGCCGTACTTGCTTGTACATTAGTGCGAATTTTTACACCATTAATTTGGGGTAATGTAACAGCAGAACCAGAGGCAAATATTGAAAATTCAGCAGCTTCCACAGGTCCCGCGGATGCGGAAGTATTGGAAGCAATCGTAGCCCCCACATTAACCTGCAACCCATCATAATTTGTTGCTGCCATTTGAGCATTCGTTTCTAAAAATATATTCAAACCTTTTCGTTTTAGGTTGTTTCCCCCGACTGAAAAATCCTGCATTACGATTTGGTTTTGAGCTTCAGTAACAGTGGCATCATTTTGCAGGTACGCACTAATAGAATTATAATAATCTGTACTTACTATTTTCGTAAATGTACATTCATAATTGGTTCCGTCAGATACAATCATAGCTGATTGGAATGTACCTAAAATTATATTGGGAAAAGTATTGATAGTAGATATAGTTGGAACAACTGTTACTTGTCCTATACCTAAATTTTGCATGAAGCAATACCACCCACTTAAAAATTGACTTGACGCTCCGGCTTGTGGGATAGTAACGGTTACAGCGGATGTATTTTTAAAAGATATATATTTGCCGTTATCGGAATTTGCGAATAAATACGAAGTTCCAGTTTGTGCGTTTTGTGTGGTAGATGGTGTCACCCAAGTGGTTACACCCGATCCATTAGTTTGTAATTGTTGCCCTGATGTTCCGGCCGTCGGAGGCAAGGTCATAGTCCAATTAGATGTTGCCGCACCGGTTATAGTGGTTGTGAAAGCATTTGACTGACCTAATATTATCGACCCTACAACCGATCCGGGCACCCCCAAAGTAAGAGTACCAACAGATGCTGTAACATTGGCGTTACCTGATACTGTAGTTCCAGTAGCGGAATAAAAAGCAAGTTGTCCCCCAGTTCCAGAGTTTACAGTGCCCGAGCCTGTTGAAAAAGTTTGCCATGTAGCGGTAGTTCCACTGGTAGCTACGAGAATTTGATTTGTAGTTGGAGGTGTGCTGCTTACAGTTACTCCTGAAACACCTGGAATATCTTTAGCTACCAATAATCTAGGACTCAAAATGCCAGTGCCAGAGATAGGTGTTGCGAGTACTTGATTCGCTGCTAATCCAAGTGCCGAAGCGATGGTAAAAGTGCCATTATAAATAATTGGATTACTAGCACTGCTTATAGTCAGCCATGAAGGTACAGCTAAACCTACACTTGTAACAGTTCCTATGCCAGAATTTGGAAACGATGGGTTAAAACTTACGGTTACTACTCCACCCACATAGTTAGTGACCAGTCCCACAGACTGTCTTAAAGGTGAGTATGGTGGTGATGATTGACTTGCTGGGGTTGTGAGTGTGATAGCGCCTGGGCTGTGCAAGCCGTCTCCGGAATCCGCTAGCCATACAACATCGCCTACACTATTAGCCGTAAACTCCCCGATTGTGTCTGTGTACTTAAAACTACCTGAAAAATATACAGTGCCGGTTACCCCATAATTGTAAGAGGCATCAACAAACCCTAACGCGGGAGAATACCAGCCGTTGGGAGGTTCAGGAGCATTTACTCCGTGTCCAGTGGGAGATGCAGTAGATGGCTGCATAACTAACACACCACCACTTATGTACAAAGTCACCAAATTACCACTAGATAATCCAGTAAATGAGTTAACCAATGCGGATACACCACTGCTTGTAAGACTAGGATCAATAACACCATTAGGATTCAGTACTACAGGAATACCAGCCGAAGCAGCGCCACTGGAAGGAACAATAACGCCATCAACTCCATTTACAATATCAAAAAGAGTGGATGTGGGATTGAATATAACTACTTTAGTTGGCGATGACATATTTATCCTTATCGTGTACGCGGCGGCCAAAATACTCTTTTATGTTTAAATTTTGCAAGTTCAGGGTAGTCATTTTCTGCTTCAAAATCTCCCATATTAGCTGGATTCATTGGGGTTCTATCGAGTTTTGGTGAATTCCCGGTATCCCATTGATGTCTATCGTTTCCGCTAGTTCCACCTTGTTCCCCAATATTTCCTGATGTGTCATACCCGTAACCCAACTTCCTACTACTGTTTTCTTTATTTGCTTCAATTGTCAAACTGTCAAGTTGGTAATGAATTCTATCCAAAGCATAATTAAAATATACTAACGCCATCGCATAATCTGTAGTTTGAGCATAAGTAGTTGCTGTTTCGAAATCGTAAATAGCCGTTTGAATAGCCTTAGCAATATCCATACGCTGAGTACGCTCTTTGGATACTCCATCCATCCCAAGAATCAATTCGTGGAGCATAGGCTCTAGTTTTTTAAAAATTTGTCTATCTTTCTCTGGGTCGTAAGGATCGTTGGACTCAGATTCATGAACACCCCAGAGTAATTGAATATCTGTATAAAAATCACGAAGATAATTTACACTTTGAGCCCAATTTTTATTTTTTGGGAGTAATAGGTCACTTCTAAATCGGGGGGCTGTTTTTAGGGGAGAAACGGATGAGGCAGCTAACCTGGAAGTAGGGATGTAATTGAACATAGGTTTCTCCTACTCAAGAAACCTAAAGTTAAAAAGTCTGAAGTTGTTGATTCTATTACTTACTAGCGCCTTGCTGCCAAACTAATGTATCCCAATCTTTTGGGGATAATCCGCGTTTTTTGCCTTCAGCGATAAAAGCCAACTCCAATTCTCTATATTTCTTTCCCGCTGGTGGAGTAGTTTTAGGGGCGTTATACCCATTATTTCGAAGCCAGCGCAAGATATGAGTATCCAATGGAATCATTTCCTGGTCGGGACGAGTATATAGTAACAGCATACGCGCTGTCTTCGGTCCTAATCCAGGGATCTGCTCAAGTTCTTCCAATGTAACAGTCTGGGGATCAATTTTGATCATGCCGCGCATCGCTTTATTGATTCGTTTGTATTGACCTAATTTGTGCTTACGTAGAAAGTATCCCAGTTTTCCGCTTTTAATAGATCGACTCACAAGAACGAATGGGGGGAATAATTCAGTACGAGTCTTAATTCGCATGTCGTCCAGTAAAGCTTCAATTTTCCTAGCGGTTTGACCTGCACCCTTCCCAGCTACACAAATCCCGAATAAGAACCATTCCTGAAGACGGCGTTGATCCCAAGGCTTAGTCAAATCATACGGATCAATCATTTTTCACCTGAATGTTTAACCCCCGGTCGATTCAATAAGTCCACCTTCACCTTCAATTGTAGGATTAGGATAATAACGCAAACTGAGTCTTTTGCGTTCTTCATCCTTCGTCTCAACCAATTCACCGAATGAAGAAAAATCTGCAAAATCTTCACTGGTAATGAAAATTTCGTATGCACCCCCAGATATTTTGGTGCCGTATTTTCGAACAAGTATAGCCAGTGCTACGAGTTTAGGGTCGTTATTGATGCTCCCAGACTTGAAGTCTGGGATTCCTGAACGGCTACACATAAGCGTAACCCTCGACGGCACATCCTGCCGCGCTGAGTTCTATCTTCCTCACCGCCCAGTTCCAAACAGAGGACAGGTGATAAAGAAACTGTTCGCATTGTTGTTCTTGCGACTTGCACATTCTCAACTTGAGTTGATACTGAATCATTGTGTCCTCCTTTCTAAAGTCAAAGGCATTCGCTAGCCCAGACTAAAAGTCTGGGATTGCGCTCCTCAACTACCGTTCATGGCTTATAATATTTCACTATCAAATTCAAAGCGTCTAGATAGTAGCAGTCAGTGTGATGTTTTTTACTTTCTGTTACCCCACAAGATATACAGATTCCTTTTTTGTAAGGTAATCCCATAGCCATTACACCAGCCAAAGTTTTTAACAATAAAGCCGCCGAAGGTAGCTTATTTTTCTTCGCCATGTGTATCACGGGGCTCCATATCAATAACCCAAGGGGCGTTAATCGGTTTGTACCGTTCATCGCAAATTGAAGCATTGATAAATGTGGTATTCACATGTTCCATTTTACCATACCCGCCATGTATATGTCCGAATACATGGATTTTTGGTTTGGTGCGCTCCACCGCTTCCATAAGTTCTTCACAGCCTACATGTTCACTGCCTAAATGAGGGTCTGCTTGATCCAGTATACCACTGGGAGGACCGTGAGTAATTAATATGTCCAGACCTTCAGGGATCTTATCCCAATAGGGCTTAAGTTCTCCTCGGCGTACATTAAAGGCCCAATCAAAAAACCAAGGAGTTTGAGGACTTCCATGTATTTTTAAGCCATCAATTGTAACTCCACTATCTTGTAAATAGATGATTTTACCCGTAGCTTCTCCCATTGTACCTTGATTTATCAGGCTTTCAGCCAAGGCTCTATTTTTCTGAAAAAGCCAATCGTGATTACCCGCGACGATCACGATAAATTTAAAACGTTTTTCCATTTCACGGAGCCATACGCCCAAGGCAGCAACTTCATTTATACGCCCTACATTAGTCATATCTCCAGCATGAACTAAAATATCTCCTTCGGGCACCTGCATCTGACCGTGTAACCCATGAGTATCTGAAATAAAAACTATTTTTGGCATAAGTACCCCATTATCTATAATACCCCATTATCTATAATACCGCATGTATTTAATATGGATGAAGTTTACTGTCAATACGGATGCGGTCAACCAGGTAAGGTGTGGGGGCAGCGAGGAGATTTACCACGTTGTGCTAAAAAAATGAGTGATTGCCCCGTGGTTAAGAGGGCAGCTAAAGTGGCGCATAACCCTATGACTAAATTACGGCAGAGATTACGAGGAAGATAGGCTGTGAGCCGTAATCAAAATTTTAAATCGTCAAATTAAAACGTGATCGCTCGTTAGCATCAAGCCCAAAACGGATAATATCTTTTTTAGACGATGCAACATCTCCGCTATTAGATGCACTGCAATCCCAGCCGGTGTAATCGCAGTCGCCACGAGCAACAAACCAGCGACCGTCTTTTAGTTTACCCCAACATACCCAACTTTGTTCATCATTTTCACCGTCAGATTGCCCATAGAGTTTTTTTACATCCTCGCGGGAAAACGTACCAATGGATGTCTCCGTATCTTGTGGGGCACGATTTGGCTTGATCGAAAAGCAGTTTCCACCGCTTCCCTCACCAAATACTTCAGCCCAGTTGTAGTCGTTTAATTCCTTTAACATACATCCCCTAAATTTTGGTGGAGGTAGACGGGATCGAACCGACGACCTCATCGTTGCAAACGATGCGCTCTCCCAGCTGAGCTATACCCCCAATTCATCTTCCTGCCAATGTGTTTCTAAGTAACGCAAAAATTTCTTTTTCTTATTTTCAATCTTGCGGGTCGCGGGGACTGGCACCCTCTCCCTGGACATTTCCTTCACGAGTTTGACCTTGCTTAGTCTCTTTAGTTTTCTCATAACACACCATAAAGCGAAAATAAACTTTTGAATAGATTCGCATAAATGTTGGAGAGGGAGACGGGAGTTGAACCCGCGACCTGAATATTGGCAATATTCTGCTCTACCGCTGAGCTACTCCCTCTCAATTCTGGTAGCGTTGACCGGAGTTGAACCGGCATTCCACTGATTGAAAGTCAGTTTTCCTAGACCATTTAGAAGACAACGCCATATTTAAAAACTGGTGCGCCGTGAGGGAATCGAACCCCCGATTTTCACCTTGTCATGGTGACGATTTTACCGCTAATCTAACAGCGCAAATGGTGTAGGCTTGTGGGTTTCCCCACGCTGCCGTTCCCTGTTCAGCCCCTCATGAAGAGATGACCTCAGAACAACTGTCACCGAGGTATCCCTCGGAAGCCTACGTAAACTTGGTGGAGCTAGTGAGATTCGAACCACCCCAATGCAGTCCCACGGCCCTAAACTTTTTCTGGTGTGTAAATTACGCCATCATCATTAAAACGAATATCACAAGACAGACAATGCCAGCGCCATTCATTGGTAGTAGAAATCCAACCGATTTCCCATTGTTCTTTCTTACCGCACTTTGGACACTCTCTCATAAAACGGAGCGGATGGTCGGACTCGAACCGACAAATCTTTCGGTTGGGAACCGAATATTCTACCATTGAACTACACCCGCAATAACTTGGTGGAGCTAGTGAGATTCGAACTCACGACCTTCTCGTTGCGAACGAGACGCGCTCCCAACTGCGCTATAGCCCCACATGGAACGGACATTGAACCCGCGACCTTTCGGTTAGCCACCGACATCTAGGCATCCATGAACTTCTAAACTTGGAGCGGAAGGCGGGATTTGAACCCGCGACCCCTTCCTTGGCAAGGAAATATTCTACCGCTGAACTACTTCCGCAAAATCTGGTGGAGCTAGTCGGGTTCGAACCGACGGCCTTAATCATGCCATGATTACGCGCTCCCAACTGCGCCATAGCCCCACGGTTATCAGCGGTTGTACTGAGCCATGTCCCCCAACCGCTGACCTTGCCGAACATGGTCAGCCAAAATCTGGTAGCGCACGCGGGATTTGAACCCACATTTCACACGCTGAGAACGTGGTTGCCTAGCCGTTAGCAGAGTGCGCCATATCTAAACTTGGAGCGGACTACGGGCGACGATCCCGTTACCTCCGGTTTGGAAGACCAGCGCTCTACCAGCGTGAGCTAAGCCCGCTTTTTATTTCGCTTTTGTCGGCATTCTTTGCATTGCCTTTGTAAGCCGTTCCAAATAGCGGAATTTTTTTGAAATTCATCGACTGAAAGAAACTGTTTATGTTCCGTACACCAACTTGTTCCTTCCGGTCCTACTGATCTAAGACTCATTTTGGTCTTATTGATCTGTCTAGCTGCGCCCGAATTACATGCGCGATGCGAAAAAGCAATATTTTCCAAATCCCAATATAAATCTGGGGATGCGTACAACCACGGTTTTTTATGCTCAATACTAAAATCTTCAACCGTTTCAAGCTTTAGACCGCAGCGAAAACAGTTGTCCGCCCCAGCTTGCTGCATGTATTTGAAGAGTAAAAGACGCGCCAATCTGTAGTTGGCGGTTCCTCGACTCATTCCTAATTGTCTTTGAACTTCTTTTTGACTTGTCACGAGCGACCTCTCTAATATAGGTCGCTCATAGTTCAAAAACTCATAAACTTGTACCAGTCCTATTAGCCGGGGTTCTGTTCCGCTTGCGCGGCGACAACCATTCGTCTAGGCGTTGAATTACTCCAACGCTCAAGCATGCTACCCGCTGATTCATAACGGAACGAGTAGTTCCTGTCAGCCTATTTGCACTTGCTTCCCGTGAAGATTGCTCGTTTCACCCACATCAGGGGACTTGGTCGGGCATTTCACATCAACACTACCGACGTGAATCTTACGCGCTTCCAAGCACACCTTCTGTGACTCGTCTCTGTAGCTCTAATTGTCAACGGCTTGCGCCGTCGCCGGGGAGTTACCCCGCACGGTACTCTATGAAGCCCCGAACTTTCCCTCCCGCAGAAACTTCCTGCCAGCGGTTGTCCCGAACTGGTACATTTGGAGGATGGAGAGGGAATTGAACCCCCGCATGACTCCCTTTGCAGGGGAGCGCCTTTCCTACTTGGCTATCCATCCAAACTTACTTGCCGCGCACGATCTTCAAAACTTCACGCGGCGAAACTTTTTCTGCTACCGTCTCCGACATCCGAGACATCATTCTCTTAGGAACGTCGTAGTGGTCTTTGTGAAACCAGCAACGCTTAATACCCAACTGCCGCGCTGCTTCATGTAGATTCTCTTTCGAGTACGGCACCGTGATCAGATGCCGCTGTTCATCGTAGAGAATCTTCACGTCTCTCCTAAAATTTCATCCGGCGACCAATCAACCAACCTTGTTCAATGTGGCTATTGATCTCGTCCGGTGAGACAGGCTTTGATCTCTGCGATTCGAGATGATACATCCACTGTTTTCCAAAGCGTCCGTTGCTCTTACCTTTATGCGTTTCGCTAAGTCTAGCCTTTGTCTCGGCGGTATGATGCTGTCCTGTCCACTTTTGTAACATCGAAGGAATTCGAGCTTTGTAGTCTTGAGTACGATACTGTCTAACTCGATTGATCCTGTCAGTAAATCGCTTCTTTACCTTTGGGTCAGTTTTTATTTTTCCAATTGTAACCCGATTTCCTTTCACGCCGTTCTCGTTCGAGTTATTCAATCCCTTACGATTGATCCAGTCAAACCCACCTTCACCGCCAGCTTTCAGGTTGTAACACAGTGGATCAACTTTCGCTTCAACCACGAGTTTCTTTTCGAGATCGAAAGCTTCTCTCTGGATTTCAAAGACAGCCAAAATTTCCTTGCGAAAATTCTGCTCTCCGTACTTCGCAACGGCTCGTTTGATGAACTTCCCAGAACCAAGGTAGTCATCATTCGGATTGTCCGTCTTGTGGACACCGATGTAGAACTTGCCGTTGACCAGATTCACAGTTTTGTAGACTGTGTATTTCATCATGAACCTTCCTGAGTACTCTACTTAATACTCAGGAAGTCACGAAAGCGGTGTGTACGGGATTTGAACCCGTGTGATATCTTCCGTGACAGGGAAGCGAGGAAGACCAGACTCCTCCAACACACCAAACTGGCGGGGGTAACGGGATTCGAACCCGCAACCATCGGCGCGACAAGCCGCTGTTCTACCAGTTGGAACTATACCCCCAAATTTGGGAAGCGGATACGGGATTCGAACCCGTGCTTGTCTGCTTTGCAGGCAGATGCCTTTAACCACTTGGCTAATCCGCTTATAAATTTAGCCGCGATGACTAAGGGGCTGATCCCCATTCCAGCGCTCCGAAGAGCTTTCTGGTATCTATCACCGTCGCGGACGGCACATTTGGTGTAGAGTGACGAGACTCGAACTCGCATTCTCCGGGTGCAAACCGAAAGTCCTCCCATTGGACGACACCCACACATTAAAATTTGGTATTCCGAGAGGGACTCGAACCCCCGATGATACTTGCTTGTAGGGCAAGTGGTTTCGCCGCTCACGCCATCGGAATACATTCACCGCAAAACAAAAAAGACGCCATTTTTTGATGGCGTCCTCGGAATCTTTTAGGTTGAGTTATTTAACCGTCCCAACCATCCGAGGACACAGTATCTCCTACCGCCGCAGCAGCGGCGACAGTACCGTGTTCCGTACAGACTGCGTTCGAGTTGGTGTGAATCTTATTCATCTCTATACCTTAATACTGATATTACTAAAACTTTGACTTATTGTCAAGAAAAATTTTATGGCTAACAAAACTTTCTAGAAAGCTTGGAGTCTGGCGCATTATGTCAACCCTAACATCAACCGCGAGGTTGAGATCGAATGCTTGAAGTCCTATGAGGACAAAAGTGTTCCTGAATACGCGCAAAAAGCTATCGATGCGGTGTTCGAGTTTTATGTGTTGCTTGGCCGTCTTCGGAGGAGGGGCACCATCACTGCAACGTGGTAGTGAAAGATTCAGGAATACAGAAGACAGTCGAGTGGATGCAGTCCGTATTGGAACGCAACCAAAAGGCTGGTTATCTACTCACGACCGTTGCCGTCAAATGATAGCGCGTATTGAGGCACCTTCGGGTTGAGCTTGGGAGCGTGGATCACTCTGGCGTCGTGCTCCTTCAATTCTGCGACCGCACTCTCCGCACCACAAGCCCGAACCCGAGCTGCAACCTCAGAAGCCCACTGGGGATCAATCTCTATAGCGACTGCGCGGCGGTTTAGTTTAAGAGCAGCCAAGGCCGTACTTCCTGACCCTGCAAAACAATCCAGCACAATGTCGCCTTGATATGATGACGCCCCAATCACGTGTTCCAGAAGGGACGCAGGTTTCTCAGCAGGGTGCTTGCCTTTGTATGGACGGACAGATGGAAAATTCCAGACGTCAGTGAATTCTTTTGAGCCGTCCATGAAGAACGGGCGAACGGCGTCTTCGTATGGCGGCATCGACTTCATCTTGCCAGTGGTGAGTATCGCCTCGCAGATTCTGCGATATTGTTCCCGGCTCGGGATGTTACGCCCAGCTTCCCAATTGCAGACCGCTCCACCGTGGTTGACATTCCCATACGCACCGATCAACCCAGCCAGTTCGTGAGCACTCATGTTCACGTTTTTCCTGGTCGCTCGCAGAAAGTCTCCAAACGGAGAACGGTGCAGGTTGCCCTCTACCGCGATCTCTGCAAAGATGATTCGCTCCGAATGCGGATACCACTGCCGGAGGGATTCCTTCTTCATCTTGCCCTTCCAACCGTCGAAGCCAGGGTCGTTGGGCTTCGTCCACGTGATGCTGGAGAGAATATTGAAATCCTTAGCGAGCATGACTTCAAGGCGTGCAGCCATCTCAGAAGCACAGAAGCAATATAACGAGCCGTTGGGCCGCAGCACGCGACGCCACTCCTTCGCGTACTGCGTCATCCATTCAATATAGTGTTGGTCATGCCCAAACGAAGTGTCGCCGTAAATGTTGTCCTTCTTCGTTGAGTGGTACGGCGGATCGGTCAAAATGAGCGAGATGGATTGGTTAGGCAGCTGGCGGAGTATTTCCAGCGAATCGCCCTGCGCTACGAGTGCGTTAGCGGACGACAGGCACAGATGACGGCCAAGAGCCGCCTGAATGCCTGCAAATTCCTTGCTTCTGAAAGCCATATGAACAGACTTCGGGGCAGATTCTTTGGCTGGTGTTCTCTTCTTTTTTCTCATCATAGCAGATTCAAGACAGAGCGCGAAAATGCACAGCACGCAAAACGGTTTCCTCACTGCTTCCTCACTTTCAGTTGCAGTATTACAAAGTGGAGAAGTGAGCCGGGGACCTCGTCAGTTGCTTTTCTACTGCTAAACAACGCCGCTCGTAAGTCCTATATAGCGTTCCCATCTCAGAAGTATCCATTCGCTGCCAGGACACTCCTTCGGCTGCTTACGACCACGATTCCGCGCCATTATTCCTGCGCCGTCACTTCTTTAAAAACTGATCGCCGATTCTTAGGAACCGGTTTCTCCTAGACGAGCGACCGATTTGTGCCACAAGGAGTCTAGCCCTGCGGTTTTTGTCGATCCTTATGCGACCAGTAAACCTAAAATTGTTACCCCCTGCGTCTTTCATCCCCGGTGAATACAGGGGCGTAAGTGGGGGCTGCGGCACTATGCAAGTGGGTTATTCACACCCTTTGCCCATCGGGTTGTTTCTCCATCCAGGGCGAATAGCGTTATTCCGCAGGCTTAACCTAAAAACATTGTCTCATATAGAATACCAAAAGTCAAGTATTATTTGAAAAAATAAAATCCGAGAATTATTCCGAACACAAACGATGGTATATCATAAACAAAGAAACGCCATCCTTTTGGAGGTACGAATCCGATTAAATGACACCAAATTGAACTAATAACGCCAAATGGAAAGGCCAATAGAGTTATCCACAACAAATTAATCAAAAAATGATGCATAGTCGTCTCACCGAAATAGAAACTCCAAATGCCCAGTTTTCATAGCTTGATACTCCCCACGCCTAAAGGCGAGGGATTCTAGGCGGCAAAGCCGCCCTTAACTGTTTCAACCAGCGTTGCTAGCTTTCGCCAGACTTACACACTGTCCGCAGTCGTTTAACGACTCCACGTATCCCGAGGCGACGAGAATTCCCGAATGCAGCATTGATTTAGCCAGCTTGGTTTTCGCAAGACCTTCAATGCTTATTTTGTAGCCTTCGAGTGCCATACAAGAAATATACCACAACCTGCGATATACTGTCAAGAACAAAAGCAACGGCAAGATCACGGCTTAGGTAGTCGGGCCGAGTGAGAAATAAAGCTTTGGAGAGCGCTCTCCTCACTCGACCCTCTTTGTGGTGACGGCTGCTCATTGGTGAGAGCTGCGGACTGTTAATCCGCTCCCTAGACCGGTGTGGGGGTTCGAATCTATCCCATGCCTGAAGGCAGGGGCTTTACGCCGCTTTTTGGTAAGCTTTACAGAGCTGTCGATATTTTGTTTCTGATTGTGTCTCGTATTTTGTCGAGTCCATGATGGTCTCCTACCAGTGTCTTGCCTTCTGGACAAAGTCTCTTCATTTCAGCTTTCACTTGATCCAGGGAGTCAGGGCGATAATTTCGGGGGTCTACCCCCACATCGTATGCTGCCATGCCTGGAATAGGCGGTAATGTGCCGTGCGAGTGCCCGTAGAGATGCACTACGCCATGATGTGACGAACTCCATACCCGCATTGCATAATGGTTTAAAATAATCCTATATCCATCATCTGATGTGTACTCATATTCTGCTGGAAGAACGGTGAAATAACGAGCGATGTCTTTCTTGTTTCGCTGATCATGGTTCCCCAGTATTACAAATACATTTTTACACACAATTCGTTGTCTATAGGCTCGAAGTCTGTCAGTATCCCTAAACATCCCCACATCGCCTAAATTGTATACCCTGTCATCAGGTTTTGCTACTTCGTTTACATTATTAATGAGCACTGAATCCATCTCATCTGTATTTTTGAAAGGGCGATCGCAATATTTTATAATATTGTTATGTCCAAGGTGCCAGTCGGCCGTAAAAAAATCCACTACATTTTCTCCTAATCATCATCATTTTTTCTATTCTATAATACCATTATTTTATATTTTTTACAACTTTCTTTTCTAAGGGAGCGTTTATGCCATCGGGAGGCAAGCCTTGAATCGCAAAATTTGCGATAATCACCGCTACAATAAATATCATCATGGAAATGTTGCTATCATATCCAAAATATTTTTCATCGATAAGGATTTTCAATACAGCAAAAGGAATGGATATCAAACCCATACACCACCACCATTTCCAGACCCCTAAAATACCGTACCAATTCCAACTACGTATCCAGTTAATCAAATTCAGTGTTTTCCTTGGATTCTTTCTGGATATATTTTTCATCTCTTAATGCACCGTTTTGTGTTTATGCTGTTGCCCCACATTCACAATCGCTATGAAATTTTGAGCTTCGATGTAATGCTCCGCTGCCTCTCGTTCCATCATAAGGGGTGGATTTTCATCTACAAACAGCATAACACTTTCTGGAATGAGTTCACCATTTTCTGTGATCATAGGCTCCCAGCGCAGCAATTCAAATTCTCCAGTGGAGAGATTAATTCTAGTGTACATTTTTTTATCCAGTAGTTTACGAGGAAAATCTGGATCCCCTAAAAAATCATCTTCATCCATATTATCTCCATACTTTAGATTTCAATCTAAGTAAAACATCTGCATCTGCGATATTCACACCTCGCAATAAGAGAGGTTCTATAATGTCCGCTAAAGCCGGAGAATTGCCTTTTCGTAAAGAATCTGCCGCCAGTTTCAATAAAAGCCACTTAGGTGCAACACCATTAATTTGCTCTCTACAAAAATTTCTCCAGTCATAGGTTTTCATATCAATAATCACTTCTTTGGTACGAGCTAGAGTAACTGGTTCTAAATTTAGAGATAAACCTAAAGTTGCTACTGTTCGGTCACGAGTAGAAAAATCGTTTACATATAAAATAAATTTTTTTTGGGGATATTTATGGAGTAGAGCTACTTCATTTTTGCTATTTGACCAACTGATTTTAATGGGGTCCTGAATTCCATCCAAGGAATCTACTAGCTCCAGGACAGACGGACCTTCGTAGTCTTTATCTATTTTGATTTCACAATCAGGCATTGGGGAGCACAGTATGCAGCCAGTCGCTTGTGTGTTTGGTGTTGACCAAATCTGGATTTGTATCGGTAGCTACATTCGCCAAACAATTCAAAGCCGCAAAAGTATCTTGATGAATCAAAGATACCAGGGGAGTATCGTTGGGTTCAATGTAGAACCCTCTAGATTTAACCAAGTATTTAGCGGCATTTACAATAATTTTGTTCATACAGGGTAATACTCATTCCCAACGATTTGATCCGAGAGGTACACCTAACCCTCTATCCCACCACAACCTAGCGCTTAAAATATCACATGTATGACAAAAAGCGGCCAGTTCTCCCATAGTGCGCTCATTGGGAGTATAAACGGAATCTGGTACACCTTCAATATATTCAAGTGCATTCCATTGAGCGTCTGTAAGTGAAATGCCATAATCTTCAATCAAATCTTTTCTAAATTTATTCCTATTTTCTTTAGTGGCTTCTATGTTTTCTTCTTGAACACAATTGCAAAAACCATTATGGACTTTACAGCGATATAATCGTCCTTGATGTTTAAAGGGTTTCTCAATGTCATGCAGGAACAAAACAACTAGGGCTTCTTCTAAAGTAAAAGGTAAAAATCTAACTTGGTTCATCCATCGATATTGTTGACAGGCGATATTCATACACTCCGTTACATGGTTTTTATACCCACCTACCCATGCTTGATGATTTTTACTTGACCCTTTGGCTCTATCAAATATCATCGGGCTTCGGTGATAAATATTAGAAACTGAGGGCGGCAGTACCTGCATAAAAATAGTCCAGTCTACATAATGACCTGCCGCTATTTCTAAACCAAAAAGTCTTTTAGTATCTATAGTTACGTACTCCATCATAATACCTCATCATCTTCCGTAATTAATTTACGTTTGTTCATAGTATTGGAATCATCCGTCACGAGTGTGATAGGTTGGGGAGTCCCCTTTTTAATGAATGTGCCTTTGATGTCAGAGAATGTGCCTTTGATGTCAGATAGTCCTAATACACGGAATTGGTCACCAATCACAGGCACGGAATTGATCACTGGAGGAATATCATCATCTGGTTCTTGAGCTGCACTAAGCTGATCTGATTTATCCCAGGACATAGTGTTTCCAAATGCTGGTAAAGTGCTCGTCCAAGCAGCGTTAGCTTGGTCTTTACCTAGATTGTACTTTTCTTTTTGTACCGCTTTATGCTGAGTCACTTTGGTTGTTTCAATTTTAATTGCTTCGATTAAATGAATTACCGCAACATCTAATCCGCCCATATGCCTAGAAAATTCCGCTTCCCCCAGTTTCCTAAGTTCTGTCATAGGGAATTTTACTTTCAAGTCACTCAACAGAGTTCCACCTGCTAACATATACCAGGCCACAAATTCCGCTTTCACATTATTAATCTTGCGTTCCGCTTCCTTGAGTTTACCCTCAAACTGATTCAGACGGCGGGAAATACGATCACACTCATCCACAATTTGTTCTGTAGAAGTTGTAAGTTGTATGGTGTAAATAGTCTCAGTGCCAGGAGCTACATCATTTTCAAGCTGTAACCTGGGAACGGCATCAATATCATTGACTAAAATTTTGAAGTAATCATCAAAGGCAAACTGTTTATCTTGAGTATTGTATTGCAGATCAGCGCACAATTTCTCTATTTGGACAAATAGTTGCGAATCTTTTAACAATGATTCTGCTTTTAAAGCATCCATTACTCCAGAGATTCCTTCGCTCATTGCTTATCCGTTATCTCTTCAACAAGTTTAGGATCTAAGGTTGCCATTATCCAGTCTCTGACTAATTTTCTTTCTTCTCTCATATCCGGGGGATCTGGTGAGTTGGGATTTTGTAAAAGACCCTGCCACTTCACCCATAAATCGGCTACACGGCGAAAAGTTATCATACTGTCATAAACACCTTGCTCTAAGATTTTGTTAGATTCACCGAATTGCCCCGACCATCGGGGATGGTTTTTCTGAGGGGCATATAAATCTGTTAACACACACAGTTTTTCTAACTGCGTCAATCCCAGAATTGTGGATTTCAAGGTTAACTTTACCAAAGCGAGTTTGTTTACGGAAGCCATATTATTTTAATACCCTAATTGATTCCAAGAAGAGGTATTCGTTTACGAACTTCCCAAACTACCTGTAGTTGCGCCAGTCTGGTCCGCCGGTGAAAGTGGCGTCTAGTACTTTGGAAAAAAGCGGGAAAGCTTCCCGAAGCTTTTTTGCACAATCGCCACATAAATGAATGTGGCTATCACCGTCGATATATTCCCCATATCCACCGCTCAAAAAAACATGAAGCATATTTTTACCTTGAGCTTCTTCCTGAATGCCATCGGTCCAAACTTTAGGAATTTCTCTTTCACAATTATCACACTTAATGCCTGTGACTGTGTCTACATCCTGTGTTATTATACCCCAACTGATACTCATTGATCCATCTCCTCTGGTCGCGGACGGCGAACATGTTTTAATACCTCGTGTTCACATGCACCAAATTGTTTGAAGTTTTCTTTGGCCCCTTCAAGAGAAGTACCGTTGGGGGAAAAACAATGTGCTCCCGTAGTACCATCATCTTCCCAAAAACAAACAGGGCAGATGTTATATACACCTGGCGAGTCTAAGGTGAAATAAGAGCATACGGGGCACATATATTTTCCATTCGTACCTTTAGGATACACGGGGTTTGGTCTAGAGCAGTACTCAACAAAAGTTTCGTAATCACCCATATCACACATCCGATTTTAACAGGGTCTTTTTTTCAATATCTTTTTGGACTTCAGTAATTCTATTTATTATAACCTCATCACGAATAGCGTCCAAGGCTATTTTGAATGCGGCTACATACATTTTATTAGCGTCTTCAATTTGCTCTTTAGAAAGACCGTTTTTCTCTCCATCCACCATGCTAACCGGTAAGGATTGCCAATTGGGGGGAGTAACTTCAGCTAAAGCAGCAAGCCAACCTTTGGCTTCTTTCGTCATACCAGCGAAATACCCTTTCATATAAAAAGAAACACTGGTATATATGATCGCCACTACAGATAACCCTAAAAGAGAAAATAGCACTAATCCGTCAACCATGAACAATCCTCATCAAAATTATATTTTAGTTTTTTAGGTTCGCGTTCAAACGACATCCTATATTCTACATCATCTTGAGCATGTTTCACCAGATCACCCTTAAGAAAGGACTTTAGACCAACTTTCTTACAGTGGGCCCGAAGTAAGGCCTTAAATTCTACTTCAGTACCGCTTTGCTCCATTCCGGAATCAATATCGAAATTTCCACCGGAATCCAAAATACCTGCGGAGTGACTATCCCCCAGAATTGCCTCGAAAACTCCCTTTTTACCTTTGAGGACTTCTATAGTGTATTCATCGATTGTACCTCTTGCCGCCATAATATGCAATGTACAGGCCGAATGTGGGGATGCCATTCGTACCATTCTGCCCACGAGTTGTATCAAATCTCCCCAAGACCAAGGAACATCTAAAAGTATCATGTGGGCCGCTTGTTGAAGATTAACCCCTTCTACGCCAGCGGATGACATCACTATCAAATCATGTTCTGAATCTGGAGATTGAAATAAGCGTTTATTATCGTTACGCTGAGTTTCATTTTCATTGCCTGTGATTCGTAGAAATTTACGTTTTGTAAAATGACCATTTTTAGTAAGCCATTCTAAACGATCAATCCAAGAGCGGTATTTGGTAAAAACGATTACCTTCTCCCCCCTATATTCTCCATCTAACATATCCAAAAGCATCTCTTCTTTTGGTGATAGAGATAATGTATGAAATGTGCTTTCAGTATTACGATCCAGCAGGGCCCAATGGTTAGCTACCAGTTGCTGTACACTAAGTTGGGTCATTTCATTTTCATAATCCCTATCTTTGGAGAAGCATTCCCCAGCTACTTTAAACAGAATAGGCGGTAACTCTATCTTCCCTTGAGGTAGACCAATAAGTATTTTTGCTTGCTTGGCATTCAAATCTACCGGATGAATTACTGTAGAGAGAATCGGTAAAGGCTCATTGACTTGCCGTTGTGACCTACCGAAGAAAAACGGTCGAAGTTGCTCTTTAAAAAACGCCACATTCTGATACCCTACAATAAATCTTTTTTTAAATCCTTGGCGATTTACAATCTGCTCTCGCCAAATACAATATTCTGAACGAAATTCTGCTACTGTGCCCAAAGGTTTAATTCCTATAGCCGTAGCAATCGCATAAAACTCATCAAGGTTATTTTTGATTACAGTTGCGGTAAGAGCCCATACTCGTTCTGGGTACCGGCAAATATTTACAATCAATTGTCTAGTCTGAGTGCCGGTAGATTTAAAGCGATGAGATTCATCTAGGGTAAGAATTGTGTTTTCCCTGTGCTTTTTGAATATCTCTTTAAAAGTTAGAATTTCTTCTGATACTTTCTCTTTTTTACCGTTCTCCAATTTCTTACGCTGCCCTTTGAGAGAATCATATTTAGCGATAAGAATATCATGCTCATCCCCTTCAAAAAAATGAATCATTTGCTGATATCGAGCTTCCGATGAATTTAATCCTCGATACGTATCTGTCATCACCTTGGGTCTGAGAGTAGTATATTTATGGCATTCATCAAACCATTGAAAGGTAGTCGTCTTAGTCGTAATGACCACCATTTTGATACTTGGATTTTTAGCTTTCAACGAAGCAAATGCAACTAAAACATCTGGCGTTTTTCCAAGACCCACCGCATCCCCTAAAATAAACCTGGGCATACGTGCCAGGTGATGGATGGCTTGTTTTTGGAATTCCCTGATTATGAAAGGTTCGTCAGTAAGTTGTTCTTTCAGTACATCCCATAAAAAATTACGTACTGTAGAAGGTCGTTTGAAAGGTATGGGGTTTTTTTCTACATCAATTGGCCAACGGCGTATAAGATACAAACGTTCTAGCGTAGCTTCATCCAGAGCGGAGAAAGGACGTTCAATAACATTATAGATGTCACTTGTGGCGTATTGCGTCACCAAAGGGCATAAATTTTGTACTTCTTCCATACTACTTAATACCACTGGCGGGGAGTTGATAGCATAACTTTCGTAATTCGTGAATTATCCAAAGAGGTGGATCATGCAGGGCTAAGGAAAGATTGAAACAAGAATGCAAAAGAAGTGCAGCGGGACCGGCGGTAGTAGCCACATATTGAAAAAAGATATCTTTTGGGATGTCTACTTCCCATTCCATAATAAAATCAATTTCATCTTGTACATACCACAACTTGGAGAGGGGAAATGCATCAGACAAAAGTTGTCTCGTACCTGCTCGTTCTATTTCTGTAGCAAATATTAAACGCTCGTAGTACATATACCCCTCACAAGAGGGGTCTATATTAGGTGATTGCAGTAGGAGGGACTAAATCTGCAATAGAATTGGAGATTCTTTGATGCAGAGCGCCATGCTTACTAACAAATTTTTCAGCGGCTTCTTTAAAATTTTTTGTTGTTTTGTAATCCAGCCGGGAGCAGGTTTCTATGCAGACGATACATGTAACGGAGACAGGATCAATTTTCAAGATTAGCAAATGCCCCAAAACATCAGAACGCCAAACTCCGGGTAGGTACACGAAACAACTCCTTGACATAGCGGCTAAGCATCCAGTGCGTGCTGCCTTGCGTAGCGTTCGCTTTGAATGCTGCTCTCGCAGGGCTAACGCTTTTCTATAAGACGCACTTCACGAACATCGCCGCGACTTGGGGGCAAGTTGGTTTGAATGAGGGCTATGGCGATGCGACCAGCCTCGGTGAGCCGCCATGCGATGACGAGGGGATTCGCATTCGGATATTTCCCGCACGTAGGACAAGCCACACGAGCGGCGTTAGTGACTTTGCCCGCCTCTTCAGCCCACCCTCTTTGGATGAGCTTGTGGATGAGCGGGTAGATGCCGTTGCGCTTTGTGCCATCAAACAACTCAACGAGGTCGTTCAGCGTAAGCCCTGAGGGACCGGCGGACTCGAAGAGGATCATCAGGCGTTCGGCCTTGGTTTGCTTCCATTCTCGGATCATCATTTTTTATCCTTTGATTACCGCACCTCGTCAATAATTGCCTTCACGATGCCGCCGCGACTTGCCAAGTATTTAATCGCCTTGGCGAGTGTTTCTGGATCGTCGTGGGCGTTTCCTAGCATCAAATTGCAGTTGTGACAAAGCAGGCCACGAACTCGTCCAGTCTTGTGGTCGTGGTCAATGTCAAGGCACTTCTCCTGCCTGCATTCGCATATCTTGCACGCCCCGTTTTGTTCGGCAAGCATTTTGTCATAGTCGGCTTGGGTGAACCCTTTATACTTAC
>Ga0302319_10005910_pt1 | contig 24397 bp, 17 predicted proteins | sample Bog_T0_2_FD_203319 | JGI IMG/M metagenome (GOLD analysis project Ga0302319, IMG submission 203319) | Peat permafrost microbial communities from Stordalen Mire near Abisko, Sweden - Bog_T0_2 | ecosystem: Environmental > Terrestrial > Soil > Wetlands > Peat | place: Sweden: Abisko, Stordalen Mire...
GTGTCAGCCTGTGGAGAGGAAGGCTCTGGCGGTCGGCGCAAAGCCGGTCGTGAAACCAGCCTCGAAGAAGCAGGAACCGAACGCCGTTTATCTCTTGGGATAAATGGGTAGGTTTCGGAGAACGGTAAGCGCGACGGGTGCGCAACCGGGACGGGGAGGGCGTGGCGGGTGTTTGGCGACGACGGTGAGGGGGGTGAATTCCTGGCCTGGCATGACGGACTGCCGGAACCGGCGCGGGCGGCCCTGGCTGCCGCGGCCGAAGCCTGGAGCGATGACACCGTGGCGGAGGCGCAAATCGGACTGGCACTGGCGGCGGCGCCGGATCATCTGGCGGCGCGGGTGGCCGCCTATAAGTTCTATTTTTACAAGAATCGCCTGTCCGACGCGGCACCGCTGGCGCTGTGGTGCGTGGAGTGGGCGGCAACCCGGCTCGGATTGCCGGCGGACTGGCGGTGGGTCGGTCCCGGTTCGGCCGGTTTGGGGGCTGAATTTGCCGTCGCACCGTTGCCCCGGTTCTTCCTGTTTTCGCTCAAGGCATACGGTTACGTGATGGCGCGGCAGGGCGCGGTTGCCGAAGGGCGGGCCGCCGTGGCCAAGGTCGTCGAATTGGATCCCCGGGATGTGGTCGGGGCCGGGCGCCTGTTGGCGGTGATCGATCGTGGCGGCGCCGTCGAGTAATACCAACGAACGGAAAGAATGACACAAGGGGGTTTTTGACCCCGGACCCGAGGCCGTGACGCCCAACCACAAGGGAACCGGGGCCGCCGGCCCTTGGAACCCTTGATGTCAGCGGGTCGTTGGAAGCGGTCAGTCGGCTCGGACGCGACCGGGGAACTTGGTGACTTCGTTGCTCAGGTGGTCTGAAGTGATGGCAAGGGCGTCGGCAGTGGCCAGCACCTGCTCCGCGGGAACGTCCTGCTTCTTCTGCAACCGTGGTCACTCCGGCGATGGTGCGTGCCGCACCCGTGGTTCCGACCGAGGCATGCTCGACGCTGCGCCCGATTTACCGGGTCGCGGTCTGCTGTTCGTCGATGGCCGAGGTGATGGTGGCGGCAATGTCGGTATCAGCGATCCGACAAATCCGCCTGGTCCCGGAACACCGGTCCGGGACCAGACGGGCGATTGTCTCGTTATAATAGCGGCCGATACCTGCGGTTGGAAGTCTAGAACTTGACTCCCACCGTCAGGTAACCTTGACGTTCCACCGGCGGCGCGTTGGTGAACTGGGTGGAGTTTGACTGAAAATTAACCAGATTGATCGCGACCCAGGCCCAGTCGGTGACATTGTAGGCGATCCGGGCGTCCAGCGTGACGTAAGCGGGGACAGTATATTTGCTGAAGGTACCCCCGAACAGCCCGTAGCCTTCGGCCTGAGGGTTCGGATTAGGGAGAGAGAACGGCGAAGAATAGCGGCCAAACAGGTCAAAATCCCAGTCCCGGTAAGTGTAACCACCATGCATGGTCAACAGATTGTGCGGCGCCGCACCCTTATAGAACATATCAAAGGTCAGGTTGCCGTTCTGGTCATACTGGGTGAAATTAAGATTGTCATATATTGATTCGAACCGATAGCTCGCGCCCCAGCGCCAGCTGTCGCTGTGGCCATCGACGCCAAGCTCAAAACCAACCGAGCTGGAGTCACCGATATTCTGGCCCTCGAGCAGCGTCTGGTTGCCGGTCACGGCGCGGTAGGCGAACGGGTCGGCGGAACTCAGGCTTTTGTAAGTGTCATAGAACACCGATGCCGAGAGCTTGGACGAAAGCGGCTGGGCATCCCGGGTGTAGCCCAGTTCGTAGTTGGAAACGATGGTCGGCGTGAGCGTCGGATTGCCATTGAGCAGGACCGGTACCGAAGCGGTGGCGCCGCCGCCGAGCGGAACCGGCCGGATCAGCGGCTCATACCAGGCATAATCCACCAATGGCGGCACCTGGATGCCGCGACCGTAGGACAGGCGGATGGTGTCGAGGTTGGTCGCCTTGAACACCAGACCCGAGTTGACGCTGACCTCGTCGATGGCGTGGTTATTAAAATCGGCGTTGGTGTAGGGCCATGTGACCGGATTGGTGGTGAGCAGGGCGTTGGCGAGCCCGGCATTGGTCAGGGCGTTGAGGGTGGGAAACGGGATGTTGTTGGTGATGGGAATTGGTCCGTTGACGCTTGGCCCGCTCCGCTCAGGTTCAAGATGGTCGAAGCGGACCGCATTGTTCAGGTCTATTTGCGGCGTGGCGGTCCAATCCCACATCGCCGAACCCGAATACACGGTGTAACCGGCCTGGACGTCCTCGATCGGTACCGAGTTCATGGTGTTGTAGCGGTATTCGCCGGCGACGCGGATGGTGTGGTCGGCGCCAATCTTGAACAGATCCTGAAGCTTGGCCGAGGTGACCGATTCCCGGGTGCTGAGCTTGTCGCCGACCGCCAGATCGGAGACGACGCCGGGGACGGCATCGACCATATCGTAGCTGGTGGTGACGATGTTCTTATAAACCTGACCATCGATCATGCCCAGTCCGGTATCGGCGCTGAAACTGGCCTTGAGCGAATCGGAGCGGAGCTGGTTGGGTCGGGCAAAGTAGGCCAGCATCCACTGGTTCTGGGCAACCAGGCTGTGGCTGGCCTCAAAGCCGACCTGAATATCTTCGGTCACCTGACCCAGCACGTCAAGGTTGACCGCGCGCCGGAACGGGTCCTGTGTCAGCGGTGCGGTCAGCAGATTGGTCAGATTGTCGTTGAACGGGTTGGCGTTGTAGCCGCCCGCGGAAAGCCGGACGCCCAGCTTGTCCCCGAGATGGGCGGTGCCGACCGCAGAGACCTCTTTGTAACCCTGGCTGCCAATTCGAACCGACGCCTCGTTGACCGTATCGTAAAGCGGGCTCATGGTGATGATGTTGACCACACCCGCGGCGGCGTTGAAGCCGAACAGTGCGGTGTTGGGACCCTTGACCACTTCGATCTGGCGGATTTCCGCCAGCTCGACCGGGATGGCATCCCAATTGGTGAGGCCGAAGTAATCGACATAAACCTGCCGGCCATTGACCAGCACCAGCAGGCGCGGCTCCATCGTCGTGTCGTAGCCGCGCACCGAGACGTCGCTGTCACCACGGGTGAAATCAAGCACGTCGAGATCGGTGTATTCCTGAAGTATGCCAGGGATATCGACGGCTGCGGTGCGTTTGATCTGTTCGGCGGTGATGATGGTCATGGCCATCGGAACGTCCGAAACACGCTGCGGCTTGCCCGTGGCGCTGGTCGTGACCGGTTCACCAAACATCTGTTCCAGCGACCCGTAATCGACGCTTTGCGCGTCGGCGGTCAGGGCGAGCGTGCCAATGGTAAGAAAGCCGGCAGTTGCCAAAAGATAATTCTTAAACATTTTGGAAATCTTTCTGGCTTAATTTAAGAAATTTCCGGTCCTCTTTAAAGCTCTGTGATCAACATACGAAATGTCGGAATAATCTCAATACCGGAAGATTGCCCGGCGGCGACGTTGTAAAGCACCGCTACCTTGAGATCGCTGACGATTGACATGACACATTTGCCGGCGCGGGCGCAGGCGGGGTCAGTCGAGAGGGTCAGTACCTTGCGCGCCTTAACCGCCGCCGAGATCGCATCAAATTCGCCGGCCGAGATGCCGCGGGTCACGATGGCGGCCGGTCCGTCCAGGGTCGCGAGTTGGCTGAGTTCTATCGGCTTTGCGACCGGTGAAATCGGTCCGGCCTTGATGGTCGCCAGCAGAGAGCGGATCACCTCCGCGTCCTTAACCGATTCAGGAACCGCGGGATTGAACAATACCGCGACTGACAGGCTGCCGGTGGGCTTGCTGGTCAGAAAGCTCTCGGCCTCAAGCATGAGCTGAACATCTTTTGCGGTGGTTTCGGCCCGGACCGTCCCGCTTCCGGCCAGAGTCAGGAGCATGGCGACGATGATCCGCGGTGCGGTTCCCATAATCCCCATCCGGCAATTCTTCATACGGCGCATTCCTTATAGCCTTGAATGTTTCCCGTGAGTTCCTGGAGTAGATGTTGAGGCACGAAAATCTGTCAGAGAGCGCATCAACCGACACGCGAATTAGAGAGCAGCCATAGTCAGGTGTTATCGTGCTGGTGATCGTTCGTCGTCAACGACTCGGCAAACCGTCGGTCCCGACTTTTTTCCGGTGTTGCCGAATGGCTGCACCAATCAGGGGGGCCGGGGCTGGCCGGGTCCGACCGCAGGGGCCTTGCCGCAGCCGGTGCTGCCGGCTCCGACGTGCCGGGTGCCTGTAGCGGCGGTCACTGACCCGGAAGGGTTCTCGGGCGCAAACTCAGACCCAACGGTCCGCCGGGACGTCGGGCGGCGCAGATGGCGAGCAGGTCGCCGATGGAGAACAGGTTATGGACGAGCTTCGACTGGTGTTCCGACTTCTGGTTCTACTCGGGCTCGGTTATGTCGGGTTGGCTCATTTTGCGGTCGCGAACATCGAACTCTGGTGCGGCTGGGACTTGCCGGATCCCGTCACCTGGCTCTGGCGCGCCTTGCCCGGTCTTTACTGACGTGACCGCCGGGCGCGCTTCGGCTCACCGTCAGCAGTGCGGCGGCGATCACCGGAAGCTGTGCCCGAAGGTGTGCCGAACGACCGATCGGACTCATGGGGGCCGGCGGGTGCTTGATTGTACCGGGCATGGGGTCTAGGATCGGCGCCGCCGGTGGCAACGGTCGCTCCTTCGCGGCGGTCGGTTCGTCTTGACCGTGGGCGTCGTCTGTTGGCGGGCGGGGCCTTGCGGATCACCGCGGAAGCGGCGGCCGGATCGGCGACACCGTGAAACGCCGCCGGGGCACGAAGTTGTCTTTGGTGCAGGCGCACGCCTCAATCATCCGAACAGAATGGGAGGGTTACGAGATGTCCGACAGTCTTTCGCCACAGGAACAGGTGGCGTTTCCGTTTCTTGAAGCCGCCGTTCGCATCGATTCCGCCAAGCAAAACCTTGATGATAAGGATCTGTTGCTGCGGGTTCTGGACGACAATGTTGCCCTTTGGTTATACTTCAAAAATCTCTTGACGAACACTGAAGAGGAGATCGCGCCGGAGACCAAAGCATTCCTGATCCAGGCCAGTGAATTTATGGTCCGGGCGGCGCAGCTGCTCCAGCGTGAAACCGATGAGGAGTTGATCAGCCGGCTGGTTGCGATCAACCTTAACATGTCGGAACTTTTGCTTCAGTCGCCGACGGTTCCCACCCTTCCACAGTAACGGCGCCGAATCGTCGGCGGCGGTTGGGTCATGGTGACCAGAAAAACCCGGGTCGTGGCGCCGGCCGGCGCGACCCGGGTTTTTTCGCTTGGTTCGCGCGGCGATTCGGGCCGGCGGCTCGGCGTCAGTGGGTGGTGGTCGGGCCGAGGATGAACTGGTCGCTGTCCTCGATGTCCCGTTCCAGGGCGCGTTTGACCTCCAGGAAAATATCACGCAAGGACACGATGCCGACGATCTGGCCGTTCTGTTCGAGCGGCACATGGCGGTAGGCGTGTTTCTGCATGGTTTCCAGGGCTTCCACCACCGGCGTATCGGGACTGAGCGTCTTGGGGTTGGGGGTCATGATTTCGGCCAGCGTGGTGGTCGTCGGATCCCGTCCGGCGGCGACCAGCCGGAAATTGAAGTCACGTTCGGTCACGATGCCGGCCAGGGTGTTGCCGTTCATCACCACGACGGCGCCGACCTGGCGTTCCAGCATCTTTTTGGCTGTTGCCGCGGCAGTCGCGTCTTGGGGCAGGACGACGAACTTCCGGGCATTCATGACATCGGAGAGTTTCTTCCGTTCGGTCATGCCTTCACTCCATCGCAGGCTCTGGGGTCGGGGCTTGCTTCCCGGCGGGGCCGAAACGCCGCTGACGGGCACCCCGGGCGCGTTGTACCCGATGTCGTGGCCGGCGTGACACGGTTAAGTGAGGTGTTTGCGGCGGGGAGGGTGGTTTTTTCCGGGGAATGGTTGCCGGTCCGGTCCGGTGCGCTAGCTTGGTTTCCGGTACGGTGTACCAGGTGTCATCGCCGCAAACTCGGGGCGCCGGGCAGGGTCCGGCGTCTCTTTTTTTCTGCCCGGGGGGGCCGGGGCATCGGTGCCCCGGCGGCGGCTTGACCAACGTCAAGGAGGGCGGGGGCGCGTCGGCGCCAGATGGTGGTCGGGAACAGCCTCGAACCACATAGGGTCGCCCATGTTTTGCTATCAATGTGAACAGACGGATCGGTCGACGGCCATGGTCGGATGTGCCGACACCAAGGGAATGTGCGGCAAAGACGCCGTTACCGCCGATTTGCAGGATTTGCTGATTTATGCGGTCAAGGGGATCGCCTGCTACGCCCGGCGGGCGCGTGCCCTCGGCAGTGCGGATCGCGAGGCCGGCGGCTTTATGCTGTATGCCTTGTTCACCACCCTGACCAACGTCAATTTCAACCCGACCCGGTTCACGACTCTGCTCCAGGAGGCGGCCCGGGTGCGCGATCGGGTCCGGGCGCAGTACGAAGCCGCGGCGCGGACGCGGGGGCTGGTGCCCGAGGTCCTGTCGGGTCCGGCGGCCTGGCAACCGGCGGCGGACATGGACGGCCTGCTGGCTCAGGCAAAGGGCGCGGCCATCACCGCGGGCCGGGAGCAGGTTGGCGATGACGTGATCGGCCTTCGTGCCATGGTCCTCTATGGTGTCAAGGGCGTTGCCGCCTATGCCCATCACGCCCATGTCCTGGGCTACGAAAAAGATGAGGTCCATGCCGGTCTGGAGGACCTGCTCGATTTCCTCGCCGGTGAGCCCGCGGATATTGAGGCATTGCTGGATCAGGCGATGGCGGTGGGCCGTCTTAACCTGACGGTGATGGAGTTGTTGGATGCCGCCAACACCGGCAGTTTCGGTGCGCAGCAGCCGACGGCGGTGCGCGTCACGTCGATCAGGGGCAAGGCGATCCTGGTCAGCGGCCATGACCTGAAGGACCTGTCGCTGATCCTGGAGCAAACCCGGGACAAGGGGGTCAACGTTTACACCCACGGCGAATTGCTGCCCGGTCACGCCTATCCCGTGCTCAAGGCGTACCCGCATCTGGCCGGCAACTACGGCACCGCGTGGCAGAACCAGGCGGCGGAATTCGCCGGCTTTCCTGGCCCGATCGTCGTGACCTCCAACTGTCTGATCGAACCGGCGCCGGGCTATCGCCAGCGCCTGTTCACCTCGGGTCCGGTGGGCTGGCCGGGGATTCGCCACATCGCCGACGGTAACTTTCTGCCGGTGGTTCAGGCGGCGCTGGCTTTGCCCGGCTTTACCGCCGACCTGCCGGAAAAGACCATCACCATCGGCTTTGGCCGGGACGCGGTGCTGGGCGTCGCCGGTGCGGTGATTGATGCGGTCAAGAGCGGCGCCATCCGCCACTTCTTCCTGGTCGGCGGCTGCGACGGGGCGGCGCCCGGCCGGAATTACTACACCGAATTCGTCGAGCAGGTGCCCCGGGACGGCGTGGTGCTGACCCTCGGTTGCGCCAAGTACCGGTTCAATCACCAGGACCTTGGCGATATCGGCGGCATTCCGCGTCTGCTCGACATCGGGCAGTGCAACGACAGTTACTCGGCGATCAGGATCGCCGGCGCCCTGGCCGAGGCCTTCGGCTGCGGCGTCAACGATCTGCCGTTGTCTCTGGTGGTGTCATGGTTCGAGCAAAAGGCGGTGGCGGTGTTGCTGACCTTGCTGGCGCTGGGCATCCGTGACATTCGCCTGGGGCCGAGCCTGCCGGCGTTCCTGACCCCGGCGCTGCTGGAGCAGGTGGTGGCACGTTTTGGCGTGAAGCCGATCACCACGGCCACAGCCGACCTGGAGGCGGCCTTGCGTCGGGCCGCCTGATCCCGACCAGGGCTTTGCCCTGAACCCACCAGGGGCGCCACGCCTCTGGTGGGAGTCAAGGGGGGGCAAAGCCCGATGTGGGCTCTGCCCACACCCGCAAAGGGCCGGTCGGCCCTTCGAACCCGTGACGTGAATGAGGTCAAGGAGGCGAGCCTCCTTGCGGGTGCAGGGCGGAGCCCGCCAAAACAAGACAACAGCCGCCTATCCTGGCGCCTATGGGGCAAAGCCCTCTTGCGTCACTCGACGGGACGGGCGCGCTCCGTCCTGCTTTTTTCCTCCCGCCATCGTGAATGATCCAGCATGACCGGTTTTCACGCCATCCGTCTGACCACCCGGGACGGCAAGCGCCTCGGGTTCGACTGCACCGCCAACGAAAGCATCGTCGCCGCGGCCGCCGCCGCCGGCATTTTCCTTCCGGTCCAGTGTCGCGCCGGCGCCTGCGGCACCTGCCGGGCCACCTGCGACGATGGCGATTATGCGCTGGCGGCTCACAGCCCCGGGGCTCTCTCCGAAGACGCCGCGACCCGGCGCGAAGTGCTGTTGTGCCGCACGTTTCCCCGTGGTCCGCTGTCCTTCGCGCTGCCTTATGACTCCTCCTGCATTGCCACCGAAGACAGCGCACCGCGCCCGGCAGTCGTCACCGATCTGGCCGTCATTGCCGGGAACACCGTGCGCCTGCTGCTGACCCTGGGGCCAGACCCGCAACGGGGCGGTGGCGCCGCGTTCGAGCCCGGCCAGTACATGGAATTGAAAATCCCCGAAAGCGGCGTGACCCGTGCCTATTCCCTGGCCAATACGCCGAACTGGGACGGGCAACTGGAATTCCTGATCCGCTTGCAGCCCGAGGGCCGGTTTTCCGCGTGGCTTTCCGGCGGCGCCCGGATCGGCGACACCCTGTCGGTACGCGGGCCGTTCGGCAGTTTCGTGTTGGATCAGGGCAGCCCGCGGCCCCGGGTGTTCGTCGGCGGCGGCACCGGTCTTGCGCCCGTGCTCGCGATGCTGCGCCGGATGGCCGAATGGCAGGAACCCCATCAGGCCCGGCTCTATTTCGGCGTCAACCACGAATCGGAACTGTTCCTGCTACCGGAACTGGAGCATCTGTCGCGGGAGTTGCCGCGGTTGGGCACCGCGTTGTGCGTCTGGCGTCCCGGGCCGGACTGGACCGGCTTTGCCGGCTCACCGGTGGAGGCACTGAGGCGGGACCTGGAAGCCGGGGCCTTTGTTGCCCCCGACCTTTACGTCTGTGGTCCGCCCGGCCTGATCGCCGCCACCGAAGCCCTGGCGCAACGCCACGGGATCGGCGCCGGGCGGGTGTTCAGCGAGAAATTCCTGCCCGGTCGGTGAGACCGATCTTACCCGACGAGGCAATTCCAGTGGCGGTTGCGGTGGCTTGCCGTCGGCCCGGACATCGCCTATTCTTGCCGTCGGCATCCGGTGTCGGGATGGCTGGTGTCGGAGGGGTGTCCAATGATCCGGGGGTGGTTTTTTTCGCTCGCCCTGGCAGTGATGGCGGCCACCGGCGGTGCTGTCGCGCAGGCTGCGGACGGCTACAATTTCATGGTGCCGCCGTGGCAGCGCGGGCAGGCGATCGACGATATCCGCCGGCTGTATCGGCCGATGCTGGATTATCTGTCGGCGCGGATCGGCGTTCCGATCGTCCTGGTCAGTGCCAAGACCTATGAAGAGGCCATCGACTATCTGGCCAGCGGCCGGGCTGACTTCGCGACCATGTCGCCGGTCCCTTACATCAAGGCGCAGACCAAGACTCCGGGCGTGCATATGCTGGTGACGGAGCTGAGCTGGTCCGCAGATCATCATGCCCGTCGCGACAGCTATGCGGGAATGCTGGTGACGCTGAAGTCACGGAGCGATATCAATACCTTGGCGGACCTCAAGGGCAAGAGCTTGGCCTTCGTGAGCCGGGATTCGAGCAGCGGCTTCGTCTTTCCGACGGCGGTGCTGGCGCGAAGCGGAATCGATTACAGTACGTTCTTTCTGAAATACGATTTTCTCGGCAGCCATCCCCGGGTCACTGACGCGGTCGCCGCGGGAAGCGTCGATGCCGGGGCGACCTGGGATTTCAACATGGAGCAGGCCATCGCCAAACATGGGGATATTTTCAAGGTCGTCAGTCAGGTGGCCATCCCCAACCTGGGGATTGCGGTCCATCCGAACCTGCCGGTTGAGGTGCAACAGAAAATCAAGGAGGCGCTGCTGGCCATCGATCCGGCCTTGTTGGAAGGCTTGCCCACCGCCGGTTATGTCGAGCGGCCCGAGAGTTTTTACGACATCGTTCGTACCGTGGTGGAGATGAATATCCATTAACGGCCACGTCCGGTAAGGAGTTGCGGATGGTTGCGCCTTCGATCTGGCGCAGTGTCGGATTCAGGTTGCTGGCGCCGATTGCAGCGTTTGCGATGTTGTTGATCGGGCTGATATTCTTTGTCCTGATTTCCAATTATCTGGAGTTTTTGAGCAAGAGCGGTGAACGGGCGGTCGCGAACCGTGTCGCCGCCGCCGCCGGCTTCATGGACAAGGCGGTTCAGGCGCGGGGCTTTGCCCGCATGGTTGCCCGCATGCCGGACCTGGCCGACGCCATCGATGCCCACGATCAGCGGGTGCTGGTGGACGCGGTGGTTCCCTATGTCCAGTTTACCAACCTTGAGCGACTGACCATCTATGATCCCGACGGCGTGGTGCTGGCCCGGGCCGACGCGCCCGCGGTGTTTGGTCGCACCGACGAACTGGCGCCCTGGCTGGCCCTGCTCGTCAGCCAGCGGGACCAGGGCATGCTCACCAGCACGGTGTGGCCCATCGGGACTCAGGTGTTCTTCGTCACCGCGGTTCCGGTCAGGACCCTCAATCGCGCCTTTGCCGCCCTGGTGGTGGCGGGTTTCCCCATCGACAGCCGGTTCCTGGCCGGCCTCAAGGCACGCAGCGGCGTCGATACCGCCGTGACCTGGCGTGGCCATGAAATCGCCACCTCGCTGCCGGCCGACCCTGGATCGGCGTCGGCGATCCGGCACGCGCCGGTGCCGCTGGAGGCGGCAATTCCCGCCGATGCCGGCTTTACCCTGTCGGTGCTTGACGACGATCGCCAAGAGAGCGCCCGGTTTCGTATCCGCCTGATCGTCCTCGCGGGGATACTGTGCCTTGCAACCGTGGGTGTGACGCTGGCGTCGGTGTGGAGCACCCGGCGGACCGTTACGGTTCCGCTTGAGGACATGACGGTGGCCATGATGCGGCTGGCCGAGGGACATCGCGGGCTGACCATTCCCCACCGTTCGCGCCTGGACGAGATCGGCGCGATGGGGCGCGCCGCCGAGGTGTTCCAGCGGGCCATGAACGAGGCGGCCGAACTCTCGGTCGCCCGCCAACGGGCCGAGGCCGAGGCCAAGGCGTTGGCCGACGCCTCCCGCCAGCTTCGGCTGGTGGTCGCGGCGGCGCCGGCCTGCCTGCTGCTGTGTCGGGGCGAACCACCGGCCATCGTGCTCGGCAATTCGGCGGCCTGCGACCTGTTCGGCACCACCGAAGAGGCCCTGAAGGGCACCGGCCTGTTCGATCTGATCGTCGATGGCGATGGGCGGCGGCTGGCCGGTCTGCTGGCGGGCGAAGGCAGCCTCGACCAGATCGATGCCCCGTGCCGGGTGCTGTCGGGCGCACCGCGCTGGGGTTCGTTCTCGACCCGGCGGATCGAGCTGGCCGACGGCCCGGCCCTGCTGGTCGGGATCACCGACATCACCCGGCGCCGGCAAAGCGAGAGCGCGTTGCGGGAGGCCAAGGACAGCGCCGAACGGACTCTCGAACAACTGCGGCGGACCCAGCGAAGCCTGATCCAGGCCGAAAAACTGGCCGCCACCAGCCTGCTGGTCGCCGGCGTGGCCCACGAGATCAACACTCCGGTCGGTGTTGCCCTCACCGGTGCCACCTTCCTCGGCGGCAAAACCCGGGAATTGCGGCGCCTCTTCGAAACCGAGGCCATGCGCTATCGCGATCTTGAGGGCTATCTGTTGACCGCCGCGGAGACGCTGGGGCTGGTCGAATACAACATGAAGCGGGCCGCCGAGCTGGTGAAATCCTTCAAGCAGGTGGCGGTGGACCAGACCAGCCAGGACCGGCGCCGGTTCGACCTGCCGGGCTACATCCGGGAGGTGATGACCAGCCTCGGGCCGCGACTGCGCAAGGGCGGGCACAGGGTCGAGGTCGACAGCCCGCCGGCCCTGGAGGTCGACAGCTTTCCCGGGGCGCTCGCACAAATTCTGACCAATCTGGTGATCAACGCCGTCGTGCATGGCTTCGATGGCGAGCGATCCGGCTGCATCACCATTCAGGTCTCGGGAGAAGAAGATGTTGTCCGGCTGGTCTGCACCGATAACGGTAACGGAATTCCAGAAAAACACCTTAATAAGGTGTTTGATGCGTTTTTTACTACCAAAAGGAGTGAAGGCGGAACCGGGCTCGGGCTGCACATCGTCTATAATCTGGCCACAACCACCCTCGGAGGGAGTATCTCGGTCCGCAGCGAAGTCGGGCAGGGGACGACCTTCGAGCTGACGTTTCCCAGGGTTGCCGCGGCCGGCGGGCCGCCGGGGCGGGAACCGCTGTGACGGTGTCGGCGCCGAAGGTGCCTGCTTGTTCTTTGCTCCGGTCCGACATAGACTTACCACGGCATGAGGGGGGGGGGTTGGGAGCCGCATCGAGGGACGTGTTGAGGGAGGGGTGACGCGAGGGGATGCCATGACCGCAACAAACGAGTCGCGAGGGGAGTCCTTCATTCGCTTCGCCGACGAAGCGCCGCCGCTGCCGGCGGCGCCGGCCAAAGAGCCCTGGAAGGTCCTGATCGTCGACGACGACGATCAGATTCATCTTATTACCCGCATGGTGCTGGCCGATCTCTCGGTGGATGAGCGCCGTCCGCACTTCCTCAGCGCCTTCAGCGGCGAGGAGGCCCGGCGGGTGCTCGGGCAGCACGACGACATCGCCGTGATCTTCCTGGATGTGGTGATGGAAAGCGACCAGGCCGGGTTGCTGCTGGCCCGCCATATCCGCGAGGACCTCGGGAACGAAAGGGTTCGGATCATCCTGCGCACCGGACAGCCGGGGCAGGCGCCCGAGCGGGCGATCATTGATCACTACGACATCAACGATTACCGGGCCAAGAGCGAGCTGACCGCCGAAAAACTGTACACGGCCGCGGCGACGGCGTTGCGTTCCTTCCGCGACATTCAGGAGGTCGACGATCGCCGGCGCGGTTTCGAACGGATCATTGCCACCTCGACCAGACTGTACAACAAGCGGACTCTGGCCGAGTTCGTGGCGGCGCTGAGTCCCGAATTCCAGTCATTGATCCCGGGCCTGACCGGGTTGCTGTTCTGCACCGACGGCGCCGATGGCATTCGGGTGATCGCCGCAGAGGGCGACCTCGCGGCGCCACCGGGCCAACCCTTGGCCTCGTGCCTTACCGAGTCCCGGCGTCAGGACATCCATCGGGTTTTGCGCGGGCAAAACAACCTGTTCGATCGGGACCATTGCGTGATCCTGCTGCCGTCGCGAACCGGCGCCCACCGGGTTGCCTATGTCACCGGGTATCCCCAGCCGAAAGCGGTCAGTCGCTCTTTGTTGGAACTGTTTTGCGGCAAGGTGGCGACAGGCTTCGACAACGCCTACCTTAACGAGCAGGTTCTGGCTGCTCAGCGGGCAACCGTTTACGCTTTGGGCAAACTTGCCGAGTACAAAGATGGCGGGGGTAGCGCACAGGTGTTACGGATCGGCACCCTGGCACGGCGGACCGCTCAATGGATGAAGGATCGCGGAGTCCATGGCGACCTGATCGACGACACCTTTTTCGAAAAAATTGAATTGGCCGGCGTGTTGCACGATATCGGCAAGGTCGCCATCCCCGACCGCATTCTGCAAAAGCCCGGGCCGCTGGATGCCGAGGAAAGTGCCTGGATGCAACGCCACGTCATCGTCGGCGCCACGCTGTTGCGCGAGGCCGCGGCCTTGGTCGATCGGCCGACCTATCTGTCGATGGGCGCCGAGGTGGCCCAGCATCACCACGAGCGTTTTGACGGGAGCGGCTATCCCCAAGGGCTGGCCGGGGGTGAGATTCCGCTTGCGGCGCAGATCGTGGCCATCGCCGACGTCTATGATGCCCTGATTCGCGAGTGGCATTACAAGCCGGCATGGTCCCATCAGCAGGCGGTGGCCTGGATCCGGGCCGAGAGCGGCCGGCATTTTGCTCCCGAGATCGTCGAGGCTTTTCTTGGGGCGGTGGGGGCCGGGGATGTTGCCCCATAGGTACCAGGATAGTGCATTTGCGTTGTTTTTGCAGGGCTTTGCCCTGCACCCGCAACGAGGCTCGCCTCCTTGACCCCATTCACCTCATGGGTTCAAAGGGCCGACCGGCCCATTGCGGGTGTGGGCAGAGCCCACGAAACCCTGGGGAGCGGTACGGCCAATCACCGTTCTTCAACCAGGGCCAGGAACGCCTCGACCACCTTCGGGTCAAAGTGGCGGCCGTTTTCCTCCCGAATCAGGCCGAGGGCTTTTTCCTTGGGCCAGGCCGGCTTGTACTGCCGTTCGTGGATCAGCGCGTCATAGATGTCGGCCAGCGCGGTGATGCGGCCGGAGAGCGGGATGTTCTGGCCGCTGAGGCCGAGGGGATAGCCCTTGCCGTCGAAACGCTCGTGGTGGCCTTGGGCGATTTCGGCGCCCATCGACAGATAGGTCGGGCGGTCGACCAGACGCGCGGCGTCGATCAGGATGGTCCCGCCGATCGCGGCGTGACGCTGCATGTTCGCGCGCTGATCGGTATCCAGTGGTCCCGGCTTTTGCAGGATGGCATCGGGGATGGCCACCTTGCCGACATCGTGGAGCATGGCCGCCAACTCGATCTGTTCGACGTAGTCGTCGGTGATGGTTTCATGATAGTGGCCGTCGAGGCGTAGACGCTCGGCGATGCGCCTTGCCATCAGGCCGACCCGCTGGACGTGGTTGCCGGTGACCTCGTCCTTGTATTCCGCCAGTTTGCCCAGCGCATGGACGGTGGCGCGCTGGGTCGCCAGCAATTGTTCGTGCAGGTAAACGTTATCGAAGCCGAGAGCGACCTTGCTGCAAAAAATTTCCAGGAGTTGGCGATCGATGGCCTCCAACGACGGGTGACCGGCCAGATAAACGGCGCTGGCGGCACATTCCCGGGACCAGAACAGGATGATGCACCGGTCCTCGAGGAACAGGTTGTTCCGGGTCCGGTAGGCCTCGCGAATCTCCCGGCAGATGTCGTCGGGCAGGGCTTCATCGATGTCGCGCCCCTGGGCGCTTTCGAAGACGCCGGCCCCGGCAACCACGCGGAACGAGGGGGGAATCTCTGGAGACGCCGCCGCCAAGCGGGTGGTGGTGCAGAGCAGCAGACCAAGGGAGCCGGGGATCAGGGAGCGTAATTGCAGCACCACGCCCTCGACGAACCGATCCATGGACGGCGCCTTGAACAGGGAGGCGGAGGCGTCGACGATCTTTTCGAGGCCGCGCCGGCTGGCCTCCAACGCGGTGATGTAGCGATAGGAGCGCAGGGCGGTCGCCGCCGAGGTGTACAGTTTGTCGGCGGTGAGTTCGCTCTTGGCCTTGTAGTCGTTGATTTCGTACCGGTCGATGACCTCCCTTTCCGGGGCCTGTCCGGGCTGACCGGTGCGCAGGATGATTCGTATCGCCTGGTTGCGCAGATCCTGGCGGATGTGGCGGGCAACCAGAAGGCCGGCATCGTCGGTTTCCATCACCACGTCGAGGAACACCACCGCGATATCGCCGTGGGTGGCCAGTGCTGTCCGGGCTTCGACGCCGCTGTAAACGCTGATGAACTCCACCGCCCGGCCCTGATAGGTCATGTCGGCCAGGACCATTCGGGTTACGGAGTGGACGTGCCGGTCATCGTCGACGATCAGAATACGCCATGGCGTGCCCGCGGACCGGGCGGTTGCGGGCGAATCCGCGGCAGTTTCCTCCTCTGCGGCAAACCAGTCGTCCTCATCCTGATCGTTGGTCTGACATGCCATTGCCGGTTGCTCCCGTTGACGCCGACGCGATGCGTGGGAAAACCAGGACGAACCGGGTTCCGGCGCCCACCGTGCTGTTGACGGAGATGGTGCCGCCCAAACGCTGCGTCACGATGTTGAAAACGATGTGAAGGCCAAGCCCGGAGCCGCCGCTGCCGCGCCGGGTGGTGAAAAAGGGCTCGAAGATGTGGCCGATAGTCTCGGGGGCGATGCCGCAACCGTCGTCGGCCACCACCAGTTCCACCGTCCCGGGAACCTTCTCCCGGGCCGAGATCGCGACGGTCCCGGCCGCGACATGGTCAAAGGCGTGGACCAGGGCGTTGATGATCAGGTTGGTCAGGACCTGGGCCAGCCCGCCGGCGAACTGGTCCAGTTCCAGCCCGGCCGGGCATGCCACGGTCACGCGGTGCGGGACCTTCTTCAGCCGGGGTTTCAGGCTGGTCAGAACATCGTCGATATAAACCGCCAGGTCGAAACGGCGGCAAAGGTCACTGACCTGATCCACCGCCACCTGCTTGAAACTGTGGATCAACTCGCTGGCGCGTTCAAGATTGGAGTTGACGATTTCGGCGGCCTCGTCGGCGACCGAGAAATAGGCCTCGGCATCGCTTTTCCTGAGCTTTCCGGTTTCGATCAGCGATCGGGCGGCGCGGGTCCGGTGCACCAGATGCGTGGACGCGCCCAGCGCATTGCCCAGCGGCGTATTGATCTCGTGGGAGACGCCGGCCACCAGTCCGCCCAGCGACGCCATCTTCTCGGCTTCGATCAGTTGGGCCTGGGTGGTTCGCAGGTCTTCAAGGGCCTGCTCGGCCCGCTTCTGCGCCAGCGCCGCGGTGCGGGCCAGCCCGGCCATGATCCCGGTGCGTTCGCGCTCCAGCCGGATCTCGTCCTCGGCCCGTTGGCGGTCGGCCTCCAGACGCCCGCGCAGCTTTTGCCGCATCAACTCCATGGCGCGCAAAACCTTTCCGGCTTCGTCGGTGCGCGACACCGTCACCGCCCGGTCCAGGTCGCCACCGGCGATGGACTCCGAAACCGCCACCGCGGTCCGCAGCGGCCTGATGATGTCGGCCGCCAGCACCACCGAGATGGCGATACCACCCATGATCAGCATCAAAGACATGATAAGCGTGGTGGAGCGGGCGTCGGCGGCCACCTGCCGGGCGTTTTCGACGAAGGCAAAGCCATCGGCCTTGGCGTCTTCCACCGCCCGGTCGATTTCCGCCTGGATGTCCCGCGCCAGCGTTTCGATGGCGGCCTCGTCGGTGGCCGAGATCAGATCGGGCGGCACCAGCCGGTCCCATTGCTCCAACTGACCCAGCACCCGGGTCAGCCGCGCCGCGACCGGCGGGCTGGCGGCCCGACGCATCGCAACCCGCAGGTCCTCATCCAGCACCCGTCGCGCCCTGTGGTATTCGGTTTGCGCCTCTCCGGCCAGCATCGGGTCGGGCACCGAAGCGAGGCGCCGGGCCGAGGCCAGATCACGGAAATCGATCTGCGCCACCCGACCGAAATCCACCGATTGCAGGGGTTTGTCGTAAAGGTCGGTGGCCAGCCGGCCCACCGTACGCAGCTTGTCCACCGCAACCAGCCCGACCACGGCGGAAAAGGTAATACCCAGAACAAAACCGAGGATCAGTTTGGTGCGGATCGATACCCTGCCCAGCATTGTTCCGCTCCGATCGGCTCTCACTTCACCTCAATGACCATATGCATTTTCGGGTGAATCTCGCATTCAACCTCGACGGTGCCACGCTTTTCCAGGAGAATCCCGAGTTTCTGGCCGGGCTTTTGGGCACCCAGATCGAAGCTGGCGGCGGGCGATTCGGAATAGACGTTGTGGGTCACGTCGTCCTCGTTGGCAAACACCACCCGGTCGCCGACATGGGCGGTGAGGGTGGCGGGCAGGTAGGCACGATCCTTCTGAACCACCAACAACTCCTCGGCCGCCGCGCCGAAGGCCGGCAGACTCGAGACCAGAACCGCGGCGGCCAGGATAATGGCGCGACCGATCGGCGCCAGAGCGTTATCCGGGGCCGGGCGGGCGGCGGACGGCGGTTGCGAAATGGATATCATCCGGGTCCTCACGGTGCTGTGGGAATCGTGAACGGCGTATCCTGTCGCCCGGTGAGGCTGATCAGAAACGCGACCAACGCCTGGCGTTCGTCCGGCGACAGTGACAGCGATTTGATCTCGTCGGCGCGGCTGGGGCGGGGCTCGCCGCCGGTCGCGTAGAAATCCACCACCGCGTTCAGGGTCGGCAACGAGCCGTCATGCATATAAGGTGGATGCAGCGCCACGTCGCGCAACCCCGGGGTCCTGAAGGCGTATTGCATCTTGACCGAATTGGGGAGCAGCCTGCCCCGCCCGGGATCGCCGGTCCCGGGCAGACCGGTGTCGTGGAAACTGCCATCGGTAAAGGCCCAGCCCGTGTGGCAGGCGGTGCAACCGGCCCGGCCGGAAAACAGCGCAAAGCCCTGCCTGGCTTCGGCGCTGATGGCGTCGTCGGCGCCGTCGACCCAGTCGTCGAAGGGGGCGCGGGCGGAAATCAACGAACGCTGGAACGCCGCGAGCGCCGTGGTCACGGCTTCGATGGTGATGGGCTGACCGGGAAACGCCGCCTCAAACAGCGGCCGGTAGCCGGGGATTCCCTGCAGGCGCGGGATAAGCTGGTCATGGGGCAGGTTCATGATCGCCGGGTTGGCGATGGCCGCCGGGATCAACGCTTCGAGAGAAGTAAAACCGCCATCCCACAGCAGGCGCGGCAATTCGGAAAGATTGACCGTGGGCAGTGTCCGCCGGGCCATCGTCGAACCGGTGTCATTGAAGGGTCGCGCCGTCCGGTCGGTCCAACCGAGAGACGGCAGATGGCAGGAGGCGCACGCAACGCTTGTGTTGCGGGACAGGCGACGGTCGAAGAACAACGCCTGTCCCAGGGCTGTCCGTGCCGCGGTCGCGGCATCCACCGCCGGCGGCGGCGGGCGTCGAAAATCCTCTCGCGTGGTTCCTGCCGCGGCGGTCCCGGCCAGGATCGTCAACATCAGGACAACGACCCAGCCACGGTATCCGGTCATCACGCTTTCCCTTCGGACCCGGATCGATGTTTCAAAAAAAAGCAGCGGGTTACCGGTCCCCTGCATCCCCAGTGTAACGGCTCGCATCCGGCACGTCAGTTGCTTTCGCGCGACATTGCTCTCGCGCGGGGTCATTGCTGTTCGTCCGCCTCGCTCGGGCATCGGCACCGGCCGCCCTTGATCCGGGACCGGACTTGACCGACAGTCCGGGTGTCGGACACGGAAAGCGATCAGTCTTCATGAACCGGACGGAACGTCGATCCACGGCAAAGCGGAGCGCGACCGGGCGCCCCGGACCGGAGATGGTGGCGGGGCTTTATGCCGGGGCGCTGGAGCACCATCGCGCCGGGCGTCTTGCCGACGCCGAACGGCTTTACCGGGAGGTTGTGGCACGGGAGCCCGGTCATGCTGAAAGCCTGCACCTGCTGGGGGTGCTGGCCCTGGGCCAGGGCCAGCCGGGGCTGGCGGCGGAATGGATCGGGCGGGCGATTGCCGCCCGGGATGGCGTCGCGTTCTTTCATGGCGACCTGGGGCTGGCGCTCCAGGCACTGGGGCGGATCGGGGAGGCGGTGGCCTGCTACCAGCAGGCGCTGCGGCTGAAGGCGGACTTTCCCGAGGCGCTGTCCAACCTGGGCAATGCGCTTCGTTCGCTGGGCCGGCTTGATCAGGCGATCCTGCGCTACCGGGAGTCGCTGCGGCTCCGCCCCGACAGCCCCGTGGTTCTGTGCAATCTCGGCAACGCGCTGCTGGACCGGGGCCAGACCGAAGAGGCCGCGGAGTGTTACCGGCGGGCGCTGGCGCTGAATCCCGACAGCCCCGAGGCGCACACCAACCTGGCCATCCTGAGGCAGCGCCAGGGCCGGTTCGAGGAGGCGGAGGCCGGCCACCGGCGGGCGCTGGCCCTGCGGCCGGACATGCCCGAGACCCTTTGCAATCTCGGGGCGGCGCTGCGGGAGCTGGGCCGCGGGGACGAAGCGGCGGCATGCCAGCGCCGGGCGCTGGCGCTGCGGCCGGACTATCCCGAGGCCCTGTCCAATCTGGGCATCGCGCTGATGGACGATGGACGGGTGAGCGAGGCCATCGAATGCTACCGGCAGGCGCTGGCGCTGCGGCCGGGCCACCCCGATGCCCTGTCCAATCTCGGGATTGCCTTGCAGGGGCAGGGCCGGGTGAGCGAGGCCATCGAATGCTACCGGCAGGCCCTGGCCACGCGGCCGGACGCGCCGGCAGTGCTGTCCAATCTGGGCAGTGCGCTTCACGATCAGGGCCAGGACGAGGCGGCCATCGCCTGCCTGGAGCAATCGTTGCGACTGAGATCGGACTCGCCCGAGGCACTGGGCAATCTCGGGGTGGCGCTCCAGGCCCGGGACCGGCTCGACGAGGCGGTGGCCTGCTATCGGCGGGCGCTGGCCCTGGCGCCCTCGTCGCCGACCGTGCTCTCGAATCTCGGCAACGGGCTTCGGGAACAAGGCCGGCTTGACGAGGCGCTGGCCTGCCTCGAGCAAGGGGTGGCCCTGGCGCCCGGGTCCGAGGCGGCGCTGATCAATCTGGGGGCGGCGCTTCACAGCGCCGGCCGCTGGGAAGAGGCCGCCGCCCGTTACCGCCAGGTGCTGGACCGCCGGCCCACCTCGGCGGAGGCATTGACCAATCTCGGCAATGTGCTCCACGACCAGGGCCGGCTCGACGAGGCGGTGGCCCATTACCGGCAGGCGCTGGCGGTCGCTCCCGGTCTGCCCAAGACGCTGTCCGGGCTGGGGCTGGCGCTCCAGGCCCAGAACCGGGTGGATCAGGCGCTGGAGTGTTTCGAGCAGGCGGTACGGCAGGCGCCGGACTACGCCGAGGCCCACTGGAACGCGGCCTTCGCGTCCCTGCTGCTGGGCGACTTCGCGGCCGGTTGGCCGCGCTACGAGTGGCGATGGCGCAAGCGGGACGTCCGTCCCCACGGCTTCCCCGGCCCCCTGTGGGATGGCACGGTCCGGCCGGCAGAGACCATCCTGCTGCATCACGAACAGGGGTTCGGGGACAGCCTGCACTTCATCCGCTATCTGCCGATGGTCAGGGAACGGTGCGCCCGGGTGATCCTGTTCTGCCCCCAAAGTCTCGCGCCCGTGCTCGGAACCGTGGCCGGAGTCGGGGGGGTGTTTTCCGATCGGCGCGAGTTGCCGGCTTTTGCCTGTCAGGCGCCGCTGCTCAGTCTGCCCCATCTGTTCGGGACCATGTCCGACTCGATCCCCCGGGAGGTGCCCTATCTTCTTTCGGACCCCGTCCGGCTTGCCACATGGCGGCTGATGATGGCGGCGGCGGGTCCCGGGCTCCGGGTCGGGCTGGCGTGGCGGGGCAACCGGTCGCACCGGAATGACCGCAACCGCTCGGTGGCGCCGGAGGTGCTGGCCCCACTGTGCGACATTCCAGGTCTTGTTTGGTTCATCCTGCAACAGGACGCCACGCCGGAGGAGAAGGCCGGCCTTGCCGGCGGCGTGGCCGCCGTTCACGACCTTGGGCCGGCCCTGACCGACTGGGCGGACACCGCGGCCGCGGTTGCGGCGCTGGATCTGGTCGTCACCGTCGACACCGCGGTTGCCCATCTGGCCGGGGCGCTGGCGAGGCCGACCTGGCTGCTGCTGCCGTTTGCTCCCGATTGGCGCTGGTTGCTCGAGCGCGACCACAGTCCGTGGTACCCGACCCTGCGTCTGTTCCGGCAACCTCGACCCGGCGACTGGCCGGCGGTGGTTCGGAGCGTGGCCGGGGCGCTGGCGGCTGCGGCCGGCGGCGGGTCGGGCGGGTCCCTGTGGGCCGCTCGGATTTGAATTGATTCTCCGGCGGCGAATCAGGATTGTGGTGGGGTCGCGGAGGGCCTCGGCGCTCGCTCCACGTGGTGTTGTATGGGTACGATCCGGTCACGACGCGAGGACAGCGCCCTGGCCCGTCCGCCGGCGGTGGCCGGCGAGGGCGAGTCCGCAGTCAAACAAGGCGAGCAGATCGTTCGCTCCATCGCTTTTGCGGTGGGGGCGGTTCTGTTTGTTCTGATCGGATTATCGACCTTTGCCGCCTATTCCGAGTACAACCTCTATGTCAAGGATGCCGAGCGCCGGGTCGAAAGCGACATCGCGGCGTCCGAGCAGAATATCAAGCTGGCCATCTCCAGCCTCGAAAGCGTAATGCGGGCGATTGGTGAGCGTATTCGCACCGGCGGTGTCAGCGAGCACAATCTCAGCGAATTTCTCTTCACCATGGACCACGACATGCCGGCGACCCGGGCGTTGTCGGTGGTCAGCCCGCATGGCATCGTCATCGCCGAATCCCGGCCCGAACGCCTTTCGGTCGGCATCGATGTCTCGGATCGTGCCTATTTCACCGCTCATCGGCCGGTCATGTCCGAGGGCAATACCGGCGAGGGCGAACTGTTCATCGGTGCCCCGATCCGCTCGCGGGTTGACAATGCCTGGTTAATGCCGATCTCGCGTCCGGTGCGCGACGACAAGGGCAACCTGCTGGCGGTGGTGGTCGCCTCAATGGACCTGCGGTACATCGCCAAGCTGTTCTCGTCCATCGATGCCGGGCCGCACAAGCTTGAGGTGCTGCTCCACAGCAACGGCCAGGTGGTCTCGGTGTTTCCCTTCGACTTCACCCAGATCGGCCGCTCGGTGGCGGACCAGCCGTTGTTCCGCCAGTTTCTGCCCCGGGCCAATCTCGACGTGGTTCAGGCGTCCTCGGTGGTGGATCCCGCGGACCGGATCGTCGCCTACCGGACCATGAGTCCCTGGCCGTTGGTGCTGGAGGTGTCCATGCGGCGCGACGACGCGCTTGGGCACTTTTTTGCCGTCGCCGTGGGTTGGGCAACCCTGCTGACCCTGTTCCTGCTGATGACCCTTTATGCGGCGTTCCGGCAGATTTCCCAGACCCGGCAACTGGCGTCCCAGGCGGTGGTGATCGAGCAGCAGATCGGCGCGCTGAAACGGGCCAATGATTCGCTTCAGCGAGAGATGTCGGTGCGGCGCAACGCCGAAGAGGAACGCGACCGGCTCTTTGATCTGTCCATCGACATGCTCAGCATCTCGACCATCGACGGCTATTTCCGAAGGGTCAATCCGGCGGTGGTCGCCAATCTCGGGTATGGTGAGGCCGAGTTGCTGTCGACCCGGATCATCGACTTCGTCCACCCCGACGATGTCGAGGATACCCTGGAAGAGTTGCAGGCACTGGCCGGAAGCCGGCCGATGCTGGCCTTCGAGAACCGCATCCGGCGCAAGGATGGCGGTTATCGCTGGTTCAGTTGGAACGCCTTTCCCAAGGATAACCTGGTCTACTCGGTGGCCCGCGATGTGACCGAGCAAAAAGCGGTGGCGGAGCAACTTGAGCGGGCGCTTTATCACGCCGAGGCCGCCAGCCGGGCCAAGAGCGACTTTCTGGCAAATATGAGCCACGAGCTGCGGACGCCGCTCAACGGCGTGATCGGCTATGCCGAGGCGCTGGGGCTTGGCATCTTTGGCGCGCTGACCACCAAGCAGGTGGAATATGTCAATAACATCCGTGCCGCGGGAACCCTGCTGTTGGGCATCGTCAACGATCTGCTTGATCTGTCGGTGGTCGAAGCCGGGCGCCAGGTGCTGGCCGAGGCGGACGTGGATGTTGGGGTGATGGTGGCGGCGGTGCTGGCGCTGGTCCGCGATCGCGCCGGGACCAAGCAGCTGACCCTGACCTGCCATTTGCCCCAGCCGGCACCGATTTTGCGCTGTGACGAACTCAAGATCAAGCAGGTGCTGGTCAATCTGGTGGTCAACGCCATCAAATTCACCCAGGAGGGCGGGACGATCCGGGTCGAGGTGACCATTGAGGCCGACGGCGCCCTGGAAATTGCCATCGCCGACACCGGAATCGGCATTGCCGCCCAGGACCTGCCCAAGGTCATGACGCCGTTCGGCCAGGTCGAACCGGTCCATGCCCGCAAGCAGGGTGGTGTCGGCCTGGGTCTGCCGCTGGCCAAGAAGTTGATCGAGCTGCATGGTGGCTTGCTGGTTTTGGAAAGCAAGGTCGGGGTGGGCACCACCGCCCGGGTGGTCATACCCTCCCAACGGGTGCATCAGGCCGATGAGACGGTAGCGGCGTGAGAGGGCGGCCAAGGGGCTATCGGGTGGAGAGTGCGCGCCGGTGCCGATCGAGCACAGCGATCGGCGTCCTCCGGCCGGCGTCCCACTGCCGAACCGGATCGGCACCAAGGCCGCGCCGAACCGGGAAGCGATCATCGCGGCCATCGGTGCCGGATCATTTCAGGCGCAACCCCGGCCGTCAGGGCGATCAGCAGTTCTCATTTTGGCTATTGGCTGGGATAGGGGTGTTTTTTTCGGAGGCGGAGGGGGTCGGGAAGCAGGAAGATGGCGGGGCGGTCATGGCGGGAGAGGTGGCGGCTTGGCGAAAGCGAGGGT